>Ga0308004_10000311_pt1 | contig 23553 bp, 27 predicted proteins | sample Neamet38_FD_203156 | JGI IMG/M metagenome (GOLD analysis project Ga0308004, IMG submission 203156) | Marine microbial communities from water near the shore, Antarctic Ocean - #38 | ecosystem: Environmental > Aquatic > Marine > Unclassified | place: Southern Ocean | collected 2014-06-06 | reverse complement strand
TGAAAAGTAAGGAAATACCTCGATTGCTTTGGTTCTACTAGCATCTTTTTCTGAATTAATAAGATTAAAATACTTTTTCCATTTAACAGGCCTAACAAAATACATAGGCAATTGCATAGCAGAACATATTCCCTTTAAAATTCCAAATGATTGACCAAAATTAAACATACTAGTTACTCCTTGGCCAGGCATAGCTGAAACTTGTTCGATCACTACTTTAATATCTTCCTTTTTTACGTCTTTTATTCTTAAAGAAATCTCATAATAAATTTGTGCGCCATTAACTTGTTTTTTATTTTTTTTTCCTTCTGGCATATTGGGCATTTCAACAACATCAATTATTTTTCCATCTTGAAAAAAGCAAATAGAACCTGTTATACCTGGGTCAATTCCAATTATAAGCATTAATTATTAGCAAAATTTATATTTGAATAAACATTTTGAACATCGTCATCATCTTCTAGTGTTTCTAAAAACTCAATTGCAACTTCAGCTCTATCTTTTGCAACATCAACACTATTTAAGGGTACCCACTCAATTTCAGTTGAAATAAAATTTGTAATAGTTTTCTCTAATTTTTTTTTTACATTATAAATTTCATTTATTACACATTGAATCTCATGATAATCATCATGTGAAATACATTCATCAGCACCAGATTCAATTGCTAATTCAAAAATTTGTTCATCCGATATTTCCTTTTTATCAATTTTAATAATACCCAATTGATTAAAATTATGTGATGCAGAACCTTGTGTTCCTAAGTTTCCACCACTTTTTACAAAAATAGTTCTAACATTGGAGGCTGTTCTATTTTTATTGTCTGTTAATGTCTCTACAATCACAGCTATCTTGTCTGGACCAAATCCTTCATACCTTAAATTTTCATAATTAGTTTCAGCATTGATAGATGATTTGGCAATAGCTCTTTCGATATTATCTTTGGGCATGTTAGCTGACTTTGCAGCTTGAATTGCAGATCTGAGCCTTGGATTCATCGCTGGATCTTTATCTCCCAATTTTGCAGCAACACTAATTTCTTTAGAAAGTTTAGAAAATACTTTTGATCTTTGCTTATCTGCTTTTCCTTTTGAGTGTTTTATACTTGCCCATTTTGAGTGACCTGACATAATAATTATTGTGAATTTTTTAATTCTCCTCCATATATAAAATTTTTAATATTCTTTGCTAAACCAGTTTCTATATCACATTCAACAATCACACCACATAAAGTGGCCTCACCCGTTGCAGGGAAATGTTTGGTAGATTTTTTTTTCAAAAAACGGTTGATTGAGTTATCTTTATTCATTCCAATCACAGAATTATAATCTCCACACATTCCAGCATCAGTTTGATAAGCGGTGCCACCTTTAAGAACTCTAGTATCATTAGTTGGAATATGTGTGTGTGTACCAACAACTAAGGTGGCTTTACCATCAAAAAAATGTCCCATGGCAGTTTTTTCACTTGTAATCTCACCATGAAAATCAACTACTAGAAAATCATAATCATCTTTTATTTTATATCTTTTAATAAACTTTTCAGCCACTTCAAAAACATCTTCACATTTTTTCATAAAAACATTTCCCATTAAATTCAATACACCAACCCTCATCTTATTTTTTGCAGTGAATATTTCAAATCCTTTCCCCGGAGAAGGCTCAAATAAATTTTTTGGTCTTAATAGTCTATTTTCTTTTTCAATATGAGACATTGTTTCTTTTTGATCCCACACATGATTTCCTGTTGTAATTACATCAACGCCACAATTAAAAAAATCTTTACAAATCTCTTCTGTAAGTCCAACCCCTGCATCAGCAGCATTTTCACCATTAACAACAACGAAATCAATTTTGTTATCTTTTATTTTTGACAACAAATTATTTAGGACCATTGAACGACCTGAAATGCCTACAACATCTCCTAGAAAAAGAATTCTCATTTTACAATATTTTCATTTGTTATAATATAATCTAATTTTTGATCATGTTTATTAATAGGAATTTTTTTTATTTTTTGAGAAGAAATGGCTAACCCTATTTTGATAATTTTTTTCTTTCTTGATACCCTTTCAATAAAACGATCGTAATATCCCCCACCATATCCTAGTCTATTTAAATTCTTATCAAATGCCACAATAGGTATTAATAAAATATCTGGGTAAACTAAATTTTTAGTTTGTGGCTCAGGTATTCCATATTTGTTTATTTTTAGGGGATCAAAAAATGACCATTTATAAAAATTCATCTGAAAATTTTTCTTAATTACGGGTAAAGAAATAATAAATTTATTTTTTTCAAATTTTTTTAATAATAGCAAATCATCTACCTCAAAGTTTACTGGGTAATATCCACCTATAATTTTTTTATTAGTTTTTTCTTTTTTAAGAATTTTTACTATTTGATTAAAATCAATTTGGATATTTTTTTTATTATTCTTTTCTCTAATCTTAAGAATTTTTTTTCTTAATTTAGATTTTAACACAAGTCTATTGGACAGAATTTTCTAAAATTGCTTTTTCGACAAAATTTTCTATTTCATCTGCGGCTGCTCCAATTATTTTTTCATAATCCTCTTTGTTCTTTTCTATTTCTTTTTTAAAGTCCTCATGATCTTGAGACAATTGCCTCATATCTTCTTCTTTTTTATCTCTATAATCATAAATCAAAGATTTTAATTCTATAAATTTGTTTGATAGATTTTTTAACTCAGTTTTTTTTTGTTCTACTTTTTTTTTAGTTTCAAAATACTCATCCATAATTTGAACTGATGTAATTAATAAAAGCTTATTCTCTCCTATGTTTCCTAAGTCATTCTTTAAATTCTTAAATTTTTGATTAATATGAGTTAACAATTCTTCTAAATGTTCCTCTTGTCCATCATCACAAGATAGAAGAAAATCTTTACCATTAAATTTAATATTTACATTTGCCATTTGTCTATTTCTTCCAATAAAGTATCTGTTTCTTGATTTAATTCATCTATTTTTTCAGAAAATTCTGTCTCTTTTTTTTGTTCGTCTATTTTTTCTTTATTAATGTCCTCTAATTTTTGATTAAGAGCCTTGAATTCACTTTTTAAGTTTTGATACTTTTCTTCTATTTGTTTTTTTTCAATTTCTAATTGATTTTTTTGAATGTTTAGGTTTTCTAGATTGGTCTTCAGTGTTGGGTTTTGTAAATCCAAACTCTTCAATTTATTAAGGGCAAAACTAAGTTTTTTTTCTTTTTCACTGTCTGTTTTCATATATATATATTTATATTATTAAATTGAGTCTACTAAGTCTAGATAGGATATTTTTGAACAAGCTACATAAAGGTTTATCAAGCGCAATAAGGTTTTTGTCAATGGATGCTGTGCAAAAGGCTAATTCGGGACATCCAGGAATGCCAATGGGAATGGCTGATGTAGCAACAGTTTTATTTCAAAATTTTCTTAAATTTAATCCAAAAAATCCGAATTGGTTAAATAGAGATAGGTTTGTATTGTCCGCCGGTCATGGGTCTATGCTTCTTTACTCGTTACTGCATTTAACTGGGTACAAAAGCATTTCTTTAAACGATATTAAAAATTTTAGACAATTAAAATCTATTTGTGCAGGCCACCCTGAATATTATTCTGGTACTGGAATTGAAACTACAACAGGTCCACTAGGGCAAGGGATTGCTAATTCAGTTGGATTTGCTATTGCAGAAGAAATTTTAAAGAAAAAATTAGGCAAAGAAATAATAAACCACAAAACTTATGTTTTGGCTGGAGACGGTTGTTTAATGGAAGGTATTAGTCATGAGGCAATGAGTTTAGCTGGGCATTTAAAATTAAAGAACTTAATAATGCTTTTTGATAATAACTCAATATCAATTGATGGGCCAACTAGTTTAGCGGTTTCAGATAATTTTAAAAAGAGATTTGAGAGTTATGGCTGGGATTATATTCTGATTAACGGTCATAATGAAAAAGAAATTTTTGCAGCATTAAAAAAAGCTCAAAGTGCAAAAAGACCAACTGTTATTTCATGTAAAACAAAAATTGGTTTTGGTTCACCAAATAAGTCTGGCAAGGCCTCTTCACATGGAAGTCCTATTGGTTTAGATGAGATTAAACTAGTTCGAAAAGCCCTAGATTGGAAATATAAACCCTTTGAAGTTCCTAAAAATATTTTAAATGAATGGAAAAAAATTGGTAATAAGGGTGCAAGGCTTGAGTCTGCATGGAGCAGAATTTATAAAAAGAAGAAAAAAATTATAGATAAAGTCTTCAAAAATAATTTTTCTAAAACTTTAAAATCTGAAAAACAAAATTCTATTAAAGAAAACAAAAGTCTAGCTTCACGTAAGGCTTCTGAGTTAACTTTAAATGCACTTACCAAAGAAAATAATACTTTAATTGGTGGATCGGCTGACTTAGCTGGATCTAATAACACTAAAACAAAACATCATAATGTTATAAAACCTGCTGATTTTAAAGGTGATTATATTCACTATGGCGTTCGAGAACACGCAATGTCTGGAATAATGAATGGACTAGCGCTTCATAGTAAATTTATTCCATATGGAGGCACTTTCTTAATATTTTCAGATTACTGCAAACCTTCAATTCGTTTGTCGGCATTGATGAAACTACGTGTTATTTATGTAATGACCCATGATTCAATTGGTTTGGGCGAAGATGGACCAACACACCAACCAATCGAGCAACTATCTGGATTAAGGTCTATACCTAACTTAAATGTTTTTAGACCTGCAGACAGAATGGAAACTATTGAATGTTGGGAATTAGCATTAAAAGACTCGGGAACACCAAGTGTGTTGTCTTTAACTAGGCAAAATCTTAATCCCATTAGAAAAAAATATTCGAATGTAAATAGATGCTCTTTTGGTGCCTACGAAATTTTAAGAACTAATAAAAAGATACATTTAACTATACTTGCTAGTGGCTCTGAGGTTAATTTAGCAATTGAGACTGGCCATAAATTAGCCAAAGATAAAATATATGCTAAAATTATATCGGTACCTTGCCAAGATCTTTTTGATTCACAATCAAAATCATATAAACAAAAAATTCTTGGCGAAACAAAGTTCAAGATATCTATTGAAGCCGCTTCAACAGATTGTTGGAAAAAATATGTTGGAACTGAAGGTTTGACGTTTGGAATTGATACTTTTGGTAAAAGCGCACCATATAAAGAAATTTATAAATATTTTGGATTAACAGCTGAAAATATTTCCAAAAAAACTAAGAACCTAATAAAGAGTTAAATATGACAATAAAAGTTGGAATTAATGGAATGGGAAGAATTGGTAGAATGGTAATTAGGGCAATTATTGAAAGCCAAAATAAAAATATAGAAATCAAACATATTAATAATCGATCAAATTCTGAAACAAGCTGTGCTTTAATTAAATACGATTCTATTCATGGTAAATTTAATGCTAATTTAGATTATGATGAAAAACACCTAATTATTAATAAGAATAAAATCACATTTTCACAAGAATCTAATATTGAAGATATAAATTGGAAAAAATTTGATGCTGATTATGTTTTTGAATGCACTGGAAAGTTCAACTCAAAAGAAAAATTGTTAGCTCATATAAAAAATGGAGCGAAAAAAGTTATAGTTTCTGCCCCGTGCAAAAATGCAGATAAAACTATTGTCTATGGAGTAAATGAAAATATTCTGACAAAAGATGATCAAATTATTTCTGCAGCTTCTTGTACGACTAACTGTCTTGCACCTGTTGCAAATGTTTTAAATGAAACTTTCGAAATTGAAAAAGGGTTTATGACTACCATTCATGCTTTTACTAGTGATCAGAGAATTCTAGACAATTCCCATAAAGACCCTAGAAGAGCAAGATCTGCTAGTCAATCAATTGTCCCCACATCTACGGGTGCGTCGAAAGCAATTGGTGAAATTATACCTTCTTTGAAAGGAAAACTCGAGGGTGTAGCCATGAGAGTTCCAACTCCTAATGTTTCACTAATTGAACTTGTTTTTTGTACAAAAAAAGAAATAACAAAAGAAAAAATTAATGAGGCTTTTACTAATGCTTCTAAAAAACAGTCTAAAAGAGTTTTAGAGATTACCTATGAAAAACTAGTATCAATTGATTTTAATCACAATCCCACATCAGCAACCATAGATGCTTCGTTAACAAGTGTTGTTGGTAGCAATATGGGTAAAATCTCGGCGTGGTACGACAACGAATGGGGCTTTTCAAATAGAATGTGTGATATTGCTGAACATCTTGATCAAATCTCGTAATGAGAAATATAAAAGACGAGCACAACCTCAATCAACAAAAAGTATTACTTAGACTAGATTTAAATGTTCCACTAAGTAATGGAAAAATTACTGACACAACTCGAATAGATAAAATTTTACCTACTATTAAATTTTTATTAAAAAATAATGCCAAGGTTATAATACTGTCTCATATTGGCAGACCTAAGGGTAAAGTTGTAAATGAACTTTCTCTTAAACCAATATGTGAAAGTCTTAAAAATAAATTAAACCAAAATATAAAACTAATTACAAAAAATATAAAAGAGGTTAAATCTTCTGATCTATTTGATACCCCTGATGAAAAAATTGTAATACTGGAAAATCTTAGATTTTATGAGGAAGAAGAAAAAAATGACAATGCGTTTGCAAAACATTTAGCAAGTCTAGCTGATATTTATGTTAATGATGCCTTCTCGTGCTCGCACAGAGCTCATGCCTCAATTTTTGAAATTACCAAATTTATTCCTTCATACGCTGGACTTCAATTAAATCTAGAAATTAATGCTTTAACTAAAATTACATCTCAAATTCAAAGACCCATAAGCTGTATTATAGGTGGCTCTAAGATATCTTCTAAAATCAATATAATTAAAAACTTAATATCTAAATTTGATAATATTATAATAGTTGGTGGGATGGCGAACAATATACTCAAATATAAAGGGTATGAAATTGGAAAATCTATTCAAGAGGATAATTGTGATCAAATCATTGAAAAAATATTTTCCCTATCAAAAAAAGAAGGCTGTAGAATAATCTATCCTGAAGACGTCATAACAGGAAAAGATTTAAATGGATCGCCTAGAATAAAAGAATTAAAGGATGTCTCTAAAGATGAATTAATTTTAGATATTGGTCCCAAAACAATTGATATTATAAATCAATTAATTGAAAAAAGTAATACTGTTTTATGGAATGGGCCCGTAGGGTACTTTGAAAACCCCAGTTTTTCTAAGGGAAGTGTTGAAATTGCAAAAAAGATTGTTGAAAAAAACAAAGACAACACAATTTATTCTGTAGCTGGTGGTGGGGATACGATTGCTTTATTAAATAGTGTTGGGGCAACCAGTCACTTTAATTTTGTTTCAACTGCTGGTGGAGCCTTTTTAGAATACCTTGAAGGAAAAGAACTTCCTGGTATAAAAGCACTGAATTAAAATGTCAGAACTAAATAAAATTGCATTAAAAATTATATCTAATGGCAAAGGGATACTTGCTGCTGATGAAAGCAATGGAACTATGACTAAAAGACTAGATTCTATCAACGTTCCCTCAAATCCAGAAAATAGATTATTATTTAGAGAAACCTTATTCTCTGCCAGTGGAATGAGGGATTTTATTGGTGGTGTTATTTTGTATGATGAAACGATTAACCAAACTTCTAACTCAAAAAAAACTATCCCAGAATTAATATCTATAAGTGGGGCAGTTCCTGGAATTAAAGTTGACACTGGTGCAAAAGTTCTAGCAGGATCATCAGAAGAAAAAATTACGGAGGGCCTAGATGGTTTAAGAGAAAGACTAAAATTATACTATAAGCTTGGTGCTAGATTTACAAAATGGAGAGGTGTGTATAATATTTCAGATAAATATCCAAGTAAACTATCCATTCGCGCTAATGCTCATGCATTAGCAAGATATTCTGCATTAGTCCAAGAATGTGGAATGGTTCCAATTGTTGAGCCTGAAGTTTTAATGGATGGAGATCATTCTGCTGAAACTTGTCTTAAAAAAACCTCTGAGGTTATTAAAAAATGTTTTGAAGAATTAATGCTTCATAATATTGACTTAACGGGAATAATTTTAAAACCAAATATGATTCTGCCAGGAGATAAATCTAATAAAAAAATATTAAGTGAAGAAGTTGCTAGACTTACCTTAAAATGCCTTAAAGAAAGTGTACCTTCTGATGTACCAGGAATTGCTTTTTTATCAGGCGGTCAAACAGAAATACAAGCAACTGAAAATTTAAATTTGATTAACAGGTACAATGATACAAGTTTTATAATGACCTATTCTTATGGAAGAGCCTTACAACAAAGTGCACTTAAGTTTTGGTCAAAAGATATTAAGAATATTGAGGGTACTCAAAAAGTTTTCAACCACAGAGCCAACATGTGTGCTCTTGCAGCTCAAGGTAAATGGTCAGAAGAACTTGAAACAAAATAAAGTAAATAATAAATTTGTTTATTTAATTTCTCCAAATAAAATAAAGGACAATAATTTTTATAGTAATCTGACTCTTATTTTAAACACAAAAAAAGTAAGTTTCTTTCAGTTAAGACTTAAAAAAGAAACAAATCAAAATAAATTAATTATTGGAAGAAAGATTAAGTTAATTTGTAAAAAATACAAAGTTAAATTTTTAATCAATGACGATCCTCTCCTTGCAAAAAAACTTAATGCTGATGGTTGTCATTTAGGTCAAAAAGATATGGACCTGATAAAGGCTAGGAAAATACTAAAGAATAAAATTATTGGTGTCACTTGTCATAATTCAATTAACCTAGCAAAGGAAGCTATTGAAGATGGTGCTGATTATCTAGCCTTTGGTGCATTTTATTCATCCAAAACTAAGGTGGTAAAATATAAGGCTAGTTTAACAATATTAAAATCTGTTAAAAAATTAACATCCCTTCCAATTGTAGCAATTGGTGGCATAAAGCTTAGCAATTATAAAAAACTTTTATTGAATAAAGCTAACTTTTTAGCTATTTCAGACTACATTTGGAATAATAAAAAATACAAACCATTAGAAGCTATTAAAAAATTAAAATGAAATTATACGCAAGTGAAATTAGAGTTGGCATGTTAATTGAATACAAAAATGATCTATGGCAAGTCTTAAAAACACAGCATGTTAAACCTGGTAAAGGTGGTGCTTTTGCTCAAGTTGAAATGAAAAGTGTAAATAAAAATACAAAATTAAATGAAAGGTTCAGATCAAGTGAATCTGTGGAAAAAGCATCACTAGATGAAATAAAATTTAATTATCTTTATGATGACGAAACAAATTATCATTTTATGAATCCTAAATCTTATGAACAAATTAATATTAAAAAAGAGGTTGTTGGTGACAAAGGTAAAATGCTGACAGAAAATTTAGAAGTAAGTATAAGTTTTTATAATGAGGAACCGTTAATGGTAGAACTACCTAATCAAGTTACATGTGTAATTGAAACAACTGATGTAGCACTTAAGGGTCAAACAGTTTCCTCTTCCTATAAACCTGCAACTTTAGATAATGGGATAAATATTCAGGTACCTCCATTTATTGATAGTGGAGATAAAATCATAGTTGATACTAGAACCATGGAATATATCAAAAAAATATAAATCTTATGCAGTCGATATCAGCCAATCTAAATATTATGATAAAAGCTGCTGAAAAAGCGTCTAGAGCTTTAATTAGAGATTTTGGAGAAATAGAAAAACTACAAGTTTCGATCAAAGGTCCGACCGATTTTGTATCGAATGCAGATTTAAAAGCAGAAAAAATTATTATTGAAGAATTAAAAAAAGCAAGACCCTATTATTCTATTATTAGTGAAGAAGATGGTTCTGAGGAAAACAAAGATAAAAATAATACTTGGATTATAGATCCTATTGATGGTACCACAAATTTTTTGCATGGTGTTCCCCACTTTGCAATATCTATTGCTCTAAAATCTGGAGATGAAATAGTTTCTGGGTTAATTTACGATCCAATAAAAGATGAAATGTTTTATGCCGAAAAAGAAAATGGTGCTTTCTTTAATAACCAAAGAATTAGAGTTTCAAAAAAAAAAGAGCTTAATAGCTGCTTGTTTGCTACTGGTGGTATGTACAAAAATGAAGTTGAGTTGCCTTTAAGAAAGTCTGGGAGTGCAGCACTTGATATTGCCTATGTTGCGGCAGGTAGATATGATGGTTATTTCCAAAATGACCTTAATTTATGGGATATAGCAGCAGGTATAATAATTTTAAAAGAGGCAGGTGGAATGGTTAACGAAATAGACCTTTCTCAAAATAAAGGTATCCAAATAAGAGCCTCTAGTATGGCAATTAATGACAAAATGATGGAAAAATTGAAGAACTTTTAATTGTTTTATAAAATTCTTTTGCTATAAGTCACGATATGAAAAAAGACATACACCCAAACTACCATACAATTAAAGTAGAAATGACTGATGGTACTCAATTTGAAACAAGGTCAACTTGGGGTAAAGAAGGAGAGGTTTTAAAGTTAGAGATTGATCCAAAATCTCATGCTGCTTGGACAGGCGGAAAACAAAAATTAATGGATAAGGGTCGCGTTAGTAAATTCAATAAGAAATTCCAAAACTTCAGATCAGAAAAGAAAGATTAAATGTCAAACGTACCATTAATGCCAATGGCGACTGCTGTTTGGCTAGTAGAAAATACAACACTTACTTTTAAACAAATTGCTACATTCTGTAATTTACATGAAGTTGAGGTGCAAGGTATTGCTGACGGTGAAGTTGCAAAAGGAATAATGGCTTATAATCCAATTATATCTGGTCAGCTCACTAGAGAAGAAATTGAGCTAGCTTCAAATGATGAAAATAAAGAATTGCAGATAAAAAATACTGATATTGAAATTTCAACTGAAGATAAAAAAATCAAAAAATACATTCCTTTATCTAAAAGACAAGATAAGCCAGACTCTGCATTATGGTTAATTAAGCACCATTCATTATTAAAAGATTCTCAAATAGCAAAGCTAGTTGGGGTGACTAAAGCATCCGTAACTACAATTAAAAATAAGAGCTATTGGAATTATAATAATTTAAATCCAAAAGACCCCGTTGCATTAGGACTTTTTTCTCAAAAGGATTTAATAGAGGCTATTGAAAAAGCTGAAAGAAGAATAAAAAGAGAAAAGAAGGAAAAAGAGAAGGCAAAATTAACAAGAGAAGTTTCAAACATTGAGTAATTTTAATAGACACCAAAATTATATAATGGTACTTAAACATTCCTAAAAAAACTTATGAAAATAGAAGTCAAAGATAACAACATTGAACAAGCTTTAAGAGTTTTAAAAAGAAAACTACAACGTGATGGCTTTTTTAAAGTAGTGAAACTAAAGAGTGTTTACGAAAAACCGTCTGAAAAAAAAAAAAGAATTCTACAAGAAAATATTAAAAGAGTTAAAAAGCTTAATAAGCTAAAAAATAGAATTTAAATATACCGCGGGGTGGAGCAGTCTGGTAGCTCGTCAGGCTCATAACCTGAAGGTCGGCGGTTCAAATCCGTCCCCCGCAACCAATCCCAGCAATACTTTTTTAATTTAAATAACGTTCAGAAAATTATCTATCCGCACTATATCTGCAATTAGAGTCAAAAATTTACCACAATCACTAAAAGTTTTTTCATGATCCAAGATTATCAAATCCTGAACCATGAGTTATAATTATTGTGTCTGGGACTTATAGTTGTTTAGTCAATGCGTCGACTGTGGCATTAGCATTGGTTAATAGCTGACTATCCATGAAGTGTTTGTCAGCAGAGATGAATGTAACATCTATAATCCTGATGAAGCTAAGAATGTGCTATAGATAGCCGCTGGCAAAATCAATATCTGATCCAAATTGTGTACAACCTGATCAATAATCCAAAATTAACAAATCTAAAATCAAGTGTCTAGGTGATGAAGTTGTAGTTAGCTTATAATTTTAACTTTTTAAAACTATAGCAATATAACTACACAAGAAAAAAATTGACAAACCAGCAAGATATTTTGTTTCTCTAGTTTTTCCAAATTTCTTATATTGAATTACACTTAATAATATAAATGATATAGAGGTAATCAAAAAATATATTGGTTCAATAAATCCATCGAATGTAGCCATTATAAATCATACCAAATCTTAAAGTGAGTATCTACATACAAGATCGTCGCTAGTTAATTTATAAAATTTTTATTTGATCATCCATAATAGATAAAATTTATTAAATGGAATTAATAGAGGGGATGCAGTTGAGAGACAACTGTACGGGACCGTCGTTTATTCTTTTTTATTTTATCAAAAGTTTTCTCAATTATTTTTGCTTTCGGTCTTAATTCTTCTATTCCATTTCTATCTTTTTCTAAAAGATTTATGCCAGTTGTTTTGTTAAAGCCCACTCCAAGTTTTATAAATCCGTCTGTTCTTTTAAAATATTCTTTATTTTTAGATTGTGCTTTACTGTACCAGAGGTCCTGTAATTGTTTTGTGTAATCTTCAACTTTACTTTTATCCCAAGCGATTTTCTCTTCACCTTTCATAAGATTATAAAACTGAATGAAATCTTTTGATTTAACCCAATGTCTAATTATATGAGTGAGAGTCTTGCCTTTATTCTGTGGATCTAGCTGCTTCTGTGTAATTATTGCTATGATATTTAATGAATAGGACGCCCGGTTAATATCGTAATTAGATTCTTTACCTTGGTCACAACCTTTTAATAAATTTAATACTTTCTGAAGATCACGGTCTGTGTGTGTTAAATATTCGATTACTTTATCCCATTTATCTTTTGCTACTTTACCCATTCATAAATAATACACGTATCAAAGAACTTACTCAATTACTTTAGCAATTTTAACTAAATTTTAAACCTAGATTTTTTGCTATCAACTAAAAAAGCTTTAACTGTTTCTTTGGTTAGTTGATCAAAGGTTTTTCCAAAGTTTTCTATTTTTTCAATAATTGCTGGTGGGACAGTAATAATATGACAGCCTAATTGCTTTGCTTGTAAATAATTATAAGGTTCTCTAACACTAGCCCAAAGTATTTCAACATTCTTAAATTTTTTTGCCATTGCAATACTCTTTTTAAATTCTGGAACTGGGTCTTTACCAGTATCACCTGCTCTTCCTGCAAATATTGAAATTATAACTTTAGTTTTCTTGTTGATTAATTTAAGAATTTTTTCTGTCTGTTTGGCGCTATATATTGCAGTAATATTAAGTTTAATATTTAAGTTATTAAGCTCTTTAATAATTTTTCCCATAAAAATACCTTTGGAATTAGCAACTGGTACTTTTACGTAAACATTCTTTCCCCAAGTATTAATCTGAAGTGCTTGATTTTTCATTTCTTTATATTCGTCAGCAAATACCTCTAGTGAGACGGGTTTATTATTACAAATTTTTAATATTTTTTTTGAATAAGATTTATAATCTTTTGCTCCTGCTTTTCTCATTAAGCTTGGATTGGTTGTAAAGCCCTTAACAATTATTTTTTTATTAAATTTTTTAATTAAATCTAGTTCTGCAATATCACAAAATATTTTAGTATTCATTAATTAAAGATTTTTAGTTATGTCCTCAGTCATTTTTTTAGCATCCGCAAATAACATTAAAGTATTTTCTTTGTAAAATAAATCATTATCAATACCAGCATATCCAGGAGACAAACTTCTTTTTACAAATAATACAGATTTACATTTTTCGACATCTAAAACTGGCATTCCATAGATTGGGCTTTGTGGATCATTTTTTGCTGCTGGATTTGTTACATCATTTGCTCCTATTACAAACGCAACATCTGCATTAGCAAAATCATTGTTAATTTCTTCTAATTCGAAAACCTCGTCATAAGACACATTAGCCTCAGCCAATAATACATTCATATGTCCAGGCATTCTTCCTGCTACAGGATGAATAGCGTAAGTGACTTTAATGTCATTCTTCTTAAGTGTATCCACCATTTCTCTTAATGCGTGTTGTGCTTGAGCTACTGCCATTCCATACCCTGGAACAATTATAACTGAAGATGCATTTTTCATTAAAAATGCTGCATCTTCTGCATTACCACTTTTAATCGGTCTATGTTCTTTATCTCTAGAGGATGCTGATTGTTCTGATGCACCAAATCCTCCTAAAATCACATTAAAGAAAGAGCGGTTCATACCTTTGCACATTATGTATGATAAGATTGCACCAGAAGAGCCTACAAGAGCTCCTGTTATAATTAACGCACTATTCTCTAAAGTAAATCCAATGCCAGCTGCAGCCCAACCAGAGTACGAATTTAGCATAGAAATTACTACCGGCATATCCGCTCCACCAATTGGAATAATCAATAAAAAACCTATCAAAAATGAAACTACTAGCAGTATCCAGAAGAAATTAGAGGATTGTGTTGAGCACAATAAATAAGTTAAAGCTACGATTGAAATCAATAATAGAGCGTTAAATAAATGCTGGCCTTTAAATGTTATTGGTGATCCAGACATTATTCCCTGAAGTTTTAAAAATGCAATAATTGAACCTGAAAAAGTTATAGCTCCAATCGCTGCTCCAATTGACATCTCGATTAAACTTGCAAGTTTTATGCTTCCTGGGGACCCAAGATTAAAAGCTTCTGGATTTAGAAAAGCTGAAACTGCAACAAGTACAGCTGACAAGCCAACCAAGCTATGAAATCCTGCTACCAATTCTGGCATAGCAGTCATTGGGATTTTGTAGGCTATAAATGCACCAACTAACCCACCAATTAATAAAAAAATTAACACATAGATTAGCCCACTAGAAAAATTACCAACTGATAAAAAGGTAACCGTAATAGCAATTGTCATACCTAAAATTCCAAAAAAATTACCCTGTCTTGATGTTTCAGGTGATGAAAGACCTCTTAAAGCCAATATAAATAATACGCCAGAAATCAAATAGAATATTGCTGATAGGTTTGCTGACATAATTATTTATCTTTCTTTTTCTTTTTATACATTTGAAGCATTCTTTGTGTCACTAAAAACCCACCAAATATATTCACAGCCGCTAAAGATATTGCAAGTAATCCAAGAATGTTTGAAATCGTAAATTCATTATCAGAATTTCCTGCTAATCCAGCGATAATAGCTCCAACAATTATTACTGATGAGATGGCATTTGTAACCGACATCAGGGGCGTATGTAAGGATGGAGTAACACTCCAAACAACATAATATCCAATAAAAATTGATAAAATGAATATGCTTAATCTAAATATAAAGGGATCAATTTCCATAAGTTTATTTAATTAATGTTTTTTTTATTATTTCGTCTTCTAAATTAATATTAACTTTCTTGCTTTCTGTATCATATAAATTTGCCACAAAATTAAATAGATTTTTTGAATACAAGTTTGATGCTGAAACAGGCAACTTATTAAGAATATTTGTTTCACCCATAATCTTAATACCCTCTTTAACCACAATTTTATCAACTTCTGTAAAGGCTGCATTACCGCCTTGAACAGCAGCTAGATCGTAAATAATCGAACCTGACTTCATATTGGTTATCATGTTCTCTTTAATAATTAGAGGCGCTTTTTTACCTGGTATTAGAGCTGTACATATTACAATATCAATTTTTTTTAAAGTTTCTGCTAACAGTTCTTCTTGTTTAGTTTTAAATTCTTCTGATGTCTCTTTTGCGTACCCTTCTTCTGTTTCAAGATTTTCAGATCCCTCTACAGTTAAAAATTTTCCACCCAAGCTCTCAACTTGTTCTTTCGATGCCATTCTGACATCTGTTGCAAACACTACGGCACCCATTCTTTTTGCAGTTGCAATGGCTTGAAGACCGGCAACACCTGCACCCACGACTAATACTTTTGCTGCAGGAATTGTCCCTGCCGCAGTCATCATCATCGGTATAGCCTTCTCAAAATTTGCAAATGATTCTATTACAGCTTTATACCCAGCAAGGTTTGCTTGAGAGGAAAGTATATCCATTGATTGAGCCCTAGTTATTCTGGGTAACATTTCTAAAGAAAAAATATTAATATTTTTCTTAGATAAATTTTCTAATTTTTCTTTATTTATATGTGGATTAAATACTCCAACAAGAATTTGATTTTCTTTTAAAAGTAAAAGGTTATCATTAGATAACAGGCCCAACTGTACGATGATGTCTGCACTATTAAGTACATCAGCTTCCTTTTTTAAAATTTCAACACCTAACTCTTTATACTCATTGTATTTAAAACCCAAATGTTCACCATAATTTTCGGGTAATGACACCTCTAGTCCTAGAGCTATATATTTTTTTGCAATATCTGGAGTAATTGCAATTCTTTTTTCAATATTATGATTTTCTGAAACGGAAACAATTCTCATAAAAGTACTTTATAATAAGAATATTGCCATTAGAACTAAAACCGCTATTACCGCGACAGTTCCCCACAACACATATTTAGTAAAAGTATTCCAAGTATCTTTATGGTTTTTGGTATCCACAAATACTACTTTTGTCTGGCTTTAAATTTAGGATTGGTTTTATTTATTATATAAACTCTACCTCTTCTTCTAACTAATTTAGAATTAAGGTCTCTTTTTTTCAATGATTTTAACGAACTTTTAATTTTCATAATTTTTTTAATGCCGGCAATGTCCTACTCTTCCGTGTCTTAAGACAAAGTACCATCGGCGCTGAAGGGCTTGACTTCCGAGTTCGGAATGGGATCGGGTATTACCCCTTCGCAATAATCACCGGCGACGCTGTTATACCTAAAATAAATACATTGTAAACAAAGAATTACAGTCTTTTTTATGAGTTTTTAACAATATTTACTATGTAGTTTTTAAGTTCAATTTTTCCAAACAGTTTGTGAACTTTATTTGACAAATTCATACTTGTTAAGGCAGAGGCATATCTTTCACCCTTTCTAGATGGGAGAAACTTAATTTTAGTATCAAATAATTTTGCTACTTCAATAATCGTGTAACTTTTTTTATTAGAGATACTGTAATGTTTGCATTCATTTTTTTTCCAAGCATAGTAACATACCTCAACTGTATCATTAATGTGTGTAAATCTTCTAGATTGTGAGCCTGGCTTTACTACTGTTAATGCTATTTTTTTTCTAAACTGGTCTTCAAATATTCCTATGACAGTGGACATTGATCCTGTTTTTATTTGTCCTGGTCCATAAACATTGTAAAAATAAACTATTTCAAATTTAAAATTAAACCATTTTTTTAAATTTTCTAATAATTCTAAATTTTTTGCTTTAGTGAATGAATATGGAGATAAGTTTTTGTCATTTCCTTTATTTCCAATACTTGCTGACGTTGCAGAATAAATTAGTTTAATTTTATTTAATAAACAAAAATTAAATACCTCATGTGAGCCAATTGTATTAGAATTAATGCACTCATTCATTTTTAAAAAACTCTGATATATTCTAGAAAACTCACCAAAATGAAAAACAGTTTTTATTTTATCTATTTTTTTTTTTAATATCCTATTAATATTTTTTGTATTTCCTCTTACATATGTAACCCTTTGGTCATTTAAATGATTTTTTTTTTTACCAGTAGAATAATTGTCTATACAAATAATTTTGTATTTTGTTTTTTTCAGCAGTAATGAAATTAAGTTAGAACCAACAAATCCAGCTCCACCCGTTACAACAATAGTATTCTTCATTACCCTACTTTACTTTCTTTTTTATATGACTGGTAAGTATCTAATATAGATTTTTTAAGATCAATTGTGTGTTTCCATCCTAATTTTTTAGCCAATGACACGTCCATAACTTTTCTTTTGGTTCCATTGGGTTTAGATAAATCATATTTAATAATAATTTTTTTTTTTGGTAAAATCATTTTTGCAATCAATTTGGCATAATATTTAATTGTATAGTCTTTGCCAGTACCAATATTTATAAGTATTGGTTTTTTTTTTTTATTCATAAAATAAACACAAGCATTTGCAATATCGTCAACATGAACAACTTCTCTTCTCGCTTTTCCGTTGCCCCATAAAATTAGTGTATTTTTTTTACTATTTTTTAATTTATCAATTTTTTTAATAAGTGCCGGAAAAAAATGTGAATTTAACTCATCGTAATTATCGTTAGGTCCAAACGTATTTGTCGGCATTAAACACTTGTAGTTAGTTTTATACTGATCATTGTAACTTTCACACATTTTAATCCCAGCAATTTTTGCCAATGCATAAGATTCATTTGTTGGTTCAAGTTCACCAGTTAATAAATAGCTTTCTTTTATGGGCTGTTTGCAGTTTTTTGGGTAAATACAGCTAGAACCTAAAAATATTAAATTTTTAATACCTGATAAATATGCACCATTTATAACGTTAGATTGTATTGAAAGATTTTCGTATAAGTAGTCTGCTTTATATTTATTATTTGAATATATTCCCCCTACTTTTGCAGCTACCAGAAAAATAAAGTGTGGTTTATTTTTTTTTAGAAATTTAAGAACACTTAATTGATTAGTAAGATCTAATTTTTGTCTATTAGCTACTATAATGTTTTTGTAGCCTTTTTTTTTAAGTTCTCTTAAAATTGCACTTCCAACTAGACCATTATGTCCTGCAACATAAATTTTAGAGTTTGAATTGATCACGAAGATAAATTTTTTAACTCTGTAATTACCATTTCCTTTACTAGTTTGGTAATATTATATTTAGGCTTCCAATCTAATTCTTTTCTTGCCTTGCTTGAATCTCCTAGCAGTGTATCAACTTCAAGGGGTCTAAAATATTCTTTATCACACTCAATGATAGAATTACCTTTATCATCATAACATTTTTCATTAATGCCCTTGCCTTTCCAAAAGTATTTCATATTAAGTTCCTTTAATGATAAATTTATAAAATCTCTGACTGAATATTGTTTACCAGTAGAAATTACATAATCTTGGGGAGTCTTATTTTGTAACATTTTCCACATTGCTTCAACATAATCACTTGCATGACCCCAATCTCTTTTTGCCTCTAAATTTCCTAAAAATAATTTTTTTTGTTTATTTAATTTTATTTTACATAAAGCCATAACTATTTTTTTTGTGACAAAAGTTTCTCCTCTAACAGGGCTTTCGTGATTAAACAAAATACCATTACATGCAAAAATTTTATATGCCTCTCTGTAATTTACAGTTATCCAGTGTGCATAAACTTTTGCAACTCCATAAGGACTTCTTGGATAAAATGGAGTTTTTTCATTTTGGGGTATTTCAGCAACTTTACCAAACATTTCTGAGGTGCCTGCTTGATAAAATTTTGTTTTTTTTTCAAAACCGTGAAATTTAATTGCCTCTAAGATCCTTAAAGCACCAATACCATCAGCATTAGCGGTATACTCCGGAACCTCAAATGAAACTGCAACATGAGATTGTGCAGCTAAATTATAAATTTCATCAGGTTTAATATTTTTGATTAAAGATGAAACAGAAATGGCATCAGTAATATCCCCATAATGTAAAATAAATTTTCTTTTTTTTTCATGCGGGTCTTGATAAAAATGATCTATTCTACCTGTGTTAAATGAGGAAGATCTTCTCTTTACACCATGAACTATATAGTTTTTTTTTAGTAGAAGCTCCGCAAGATAGGAGCCATCTTGACCCGTAACACCAAATATTAAAGCTACTTTTTTTTTCATTTTTTAAGAAAAAATTTTTTACTTATTGCCAGGCATTCATTTTTTAATTCTTGTAAGTTATTTTTTATTCTTATTTTTTGCATAAGCTTATTGTTATTTAGTGTAAAACATTCATCATTAAAAGAATTTTTTGGTTTAATAAAGCTTATAGTATTAGGGTTATAAAAATTTAACCATGCTATAATCTTACTTAAATACACCTTTTTACCCACAGAAACATTATACAGGCCAAAAGAATTTTTTTTTAATAATTTATAAGTTATTTCACAAAATTTTTTAATAGAAATAAAATCTTTATATATTTTTTTGTTATTGTAAACGTATCCAAGTTTTGCCATTTTAAAAAAAATGTCGGAGAAAGAATTATGAAGTTTTCTTTTCTTTTTATTTGGTATCCCTATGATGTTGGAAATTCTAAAAATTAAAACTCTATTCAATAAAACATTTTTTACAGAAATCTCAGACAACAATTTATTTCTTGAATAATTACAATTAGGTTTTTCTTCGTCAAATTCTTTAGTATTAAATTTTGGCTTATAAACTTTTCTACTGCTTAATATTATTAATTTTGTATTAGTATTTATTATTTTTTTTGCTATTGTCAAATTGCTATCATTTTTAACTTGATATTTTTTTTCAACAAACTCTTTATTTGATGAGCAGTTAATGATAAAATCAAAATTGTAATATTTTTTTTTATAATTATTCAAAAAATTTTGATTACTAGATATATAAACATTCAATTTTTTATTTTTGAAAAAATCAAATAGGTTACTGCCAATAAAACTATGTTTTCCAATTATCAAAATTTTTTTTTTCATCTTATAAAGTAATTCATAAAACAGGTTAGGAAATAATCAAAATTATTAGTATGTTTTATTTGATTTTTTAAAAAAAAAAATTTTACATAATTATGAGCTTGCATTCGTCTTCTCCACCACGAAAAAGATAAAAACTTAAACTTTGCTGAAATCATATCGGGTGATTGTCTATAATAAGTTAAATTTTTATTTATAATAACAAAATTTTTTTCTATATATTTTAAATATAGAGCTATTCTAAAATCCATCCATATGTCTGGAAATAATTTGAAATTAATTTTACTTAAAATTTTTTTAAAATCAACTCTTCTCATTGCGATACAACTTTGAGGGGGAATATAAGGCCAAAAGTTATGAATAATTTTTTTTTTATTTTTCATTAATTTTAAATTTTTTTTATATTTAATAATTGGAAGATCAAATATGGAGGATATCTTTTGGTTTCTTTTTAAATAATTAACTATTATTTTTATTTTTTTTTTTGAGAAAAAATCATCACTATCTAGCAGGAAGATAATTTTTCCCTTACTTTTTTGAAATGCTCTTTGATAAGCGTTCATTTGATTAAATGCGCCATACTTGGTTCTTATCTTATTTTTTATAACTTTAATCTTTTTATATTTACTGATTATTTTAATGGAATTATCTGATGAAAAATCATCGTGAAATATTATTTCAATGTTTTTATAAGTTTGATTTTTTATTGACTCAACACAATCCCGTATAAATTTCTGGTTATTATAGTTAGCGATTAAAACTGATACTATAGGATTATTCAAATTTATAGCTCTCTTTTTTGATAAATACACTCAAATATCTTTCTAAAAGACATTTTAGATTTATATATTTGGACAAAATTATTTATTTTTGAATGTACATTATTTACTAGATTATTATTTTTTAAAAATTTTATATTTTTTCTTTTATGAAAAAAATCAAAAAAACTCATTTCTAGAAGTATCATTTTTTTAATCATCTATTTTTGAATATTATCTTCCCATATTTTTTATAGATTTTTTGTTTTTCTAAATTACAATTATTTTTTCGTTCTTTGCAGTTATTATATTGTAATATCAGTTTGTCCATTTTTTTTTGGATACGAAAACTACTTTCATGAATAAAGTAGTGAGTATATTCTATTGGTTTGTAATTATAAAAATTTACTTCCTTAATTATTCTATTAAAATTCCTTACATTGAAGACTAATATTGTTATAATAATTAGAATAATAATTGATTTACTATATTTTTTATAATTCATATTGCTTTTTTCAAGTCTAAGACAAAATGGTATAAAAAATAATAATGCAATAATACAATAGCCACCATATCTTAACGCTGGATGACTTGTAAACCACTCTATTAATAAAATTATTAAAATTAGATAAATTAAATAAATGTAATTATTATTTTTTTTTACTTTTTTCTTTAAAAATTGTTTTTTAAAAATAAAGCTTACAATAATAATCAATAAAATTAATCCTAAAATAAAATCAGAGACTTTGTTAAAAAAATAAATATTTATCCAATTCTCTACCCAATAAAATCCCTGGATATATTCTGATGGATTTGAGACTCTAGAATTTGGAGTATACCCCCCTTTAGACCATAGTTCATAATGATCATTCATTTTTAAAGTTTGCTCTGAAGGTATGCCCCAATTCATGCCATCAAAACAAGTTACGCTTACCGGATAAATTATACACCCTGTATTAATAAAATTAGTGAAAATCACAAATAAAAATAATAATAAAAATAAAATAAAAAATTTGTTAAAAATTAACAAACGAAATGCTTTAATATAACTTTGGCTTCTTGATCTCATCAATAAAAATATAGGTATAAAAAAAATAGCATATAATATATAAAAAGCTTTTAACGAAACTATAATTGCAGCTAATAAATAAAGATTAAATAAGTTTAAATTATCATTTTTTTGTTTTAAGTTTATAAAAATTAACAATTCTATTATTAATAAAAATACTAATATTTGTGCAGATCTATCTGTTCCATGCTCTGCTATTCTATAAAAAAAAATATTAATAAAAATTATTGATAATAAACTTAAGTAATTTGTAATATCGATTTTTTGTTTTTGAATATTTAGAGTCGAAAAATAATTATGAATATTTTTTAATAATATTATATTTGCGAAGCCCAGGATATAGATTGCACCGAAGTGGAATATATAAAACTTTACAATTGGAAGATAAAATAATGAATTTAGATAAAATAGTGATGATGCGGTTCTAAATCCATGGTTAAACTGTCCCACACCTACATAAAAACTTTGTTGGGTCAAATAATATGTATATGGAAAATGATAATATGAAAAATCATCATGATTTTTGTATAAAAATAAAGTGCTAGAAATAAGAAAGAAGACTATTAATGTTATAAGCATTTCTTTTTTATACTTTGTATAATTTTTTAAAAATTTAAAAAAAAAGATAACAATACCTAAAGTCAGTAATAAAATATTATGTATTTTTGAATGAGCTATAAAAAAATTACTTAAATACGAATATATTAATAATACATATATTCCAAATAAACCTACGTAACCAAAATTATTACTGGTTAATTTTATTTTAAATATTTTTAAAAAAAAAGAACCGTATCCCAAAATTGAGGTTAGAATTAAAATGTAATATAATATTAAAATTGATAAATTATGCATTTATAATTCAATATATATGTTATTCTTTTCAGATTGACAGTTTTTTTGATTTTATGTATGTACATTCATCTTAATTTAATTTTCTATGATGAGCAATTTAACACTAATAATACCAGCAAAACAGGAGGCAGAAAGTCTACCATTGGTTTTGGAGGAATTAAAAAAATTTGAATGTAAAATTAATATTGTGTTACATGCCACAGACACAAAAACCATTCAATCTATTAAAAATTATAACGTTAAAATAATCTATCAAAAAAATTTTGGTTATGGTGATGCAATTATTGAGGGCATAAATAAGTGTAATACTGAATATTTTTGTATATTTAACGCAGATGGTTCTTTTAATCCTTTGGAATTAGATGGTATGCGTGACTCAATG
>Ga0308004_10000308_pt1 | contig 23733 bp, 27 predicted proteins | sample Neamet38_FD_203156 | JGI IMG/M metagenome (GOLD analysis project Ga0308004, IMG submission 203156) | Marine microbial communities from water near the shore, Antarctic Ocean - #38 | ecosystem: Environmental > Aquatic > Marine > Unclassified | place: Southern Ocean | collected 2014-06-06 | reverse complement strand
CTGTAAAATAATGAAAAAAAGACAAAATAGCAATTTGCTTTACTAAATTATGTAATATAAAAATGACTTAAATTTATGAAACTTGTTAAAGACACAAATAAAAACCAAACAAACGCTAAAGAAGTTACCGATCTTCAAGCTGAAGAGGCCATTAGACTGATTTTAAAGTGGATAGGTGAAGATCCTAGTCGAGAAGGGTTGCTAGAAACACCTAAAAGAGTGACAAAGGCTTTTAGAGAATATTTTAAAGGTTACAGTCAAAATCCGGCAGAAGAACTTAAAAAAACTTTTGGAGATGTTGATGGATACGATGACATGGTTGTAGAAAAAAATATCTCACTTGAAAGTCACTGCGAACACCATATGGCTCCAATAATTGGTGTAGCGCACGTTGCATATATCCCAAAAAATAAAGTTGTTGGCTTAAGCAAACTAGCAAGAACCGTAGACATATTTTCAAAAAGATTACAAACTCAAGAAAGACTTACTATGCAAATTGCAAAGACTCTAATGGAAGGTTTAGATGCCAAAGGTGTTGCGGTAACGATTGATGCAGCGCATCAATGCATGACAATGCGAGGCATTAAGAAAGAAAGAGCAACAACAATAACAAATTATTTTTTAGGTAGTTTTAAAGAGGATCTATCTCATCAAAATAGGTACTTAAGACTCATTAGCAAATAAAACATGACAAATAAATTTAAAGCATTAGTAATTGATAATCAGAATGAAAATTTTACTAGAAGTGTTCAGGAGCTTGATGTTAGCGCGTTAAAAGACGGAAATGTTTTAGTTAAAGTAGATTACTCAAGTTTAAATTACAAAGATGCCATGATACTTAAAGACGGGGGAAGAATTGTTAGAAACTTTCCATTTGTGCCAGGTATAGATTTTTCAGGCAGTGTTGTTGAAAGTGAAGACACAAATTTCAAAGCGGGTGATAGAGTTATATTGACGGGATTTAGAGTAGGCGAGGCATTCTTTGGTGGATTTTCACAATATGCAAAAGTAAATTCTAACTTTTTAATCAAAGCACCTGCAAACATTAGCAACCTTCAAGCAATGATGTTGGGCACAGCAGGATTTACTGCTCTACTTTGTTCTTTCGCAATAAAGGCTAGAGAAGAATTATTGATGGGGGAAAAAGTTAAAGATGTTTTAGTTACGGGAGCTACTGGTGGAGTAGGTAGCATAGCAGTGATGATCCTGTCAAAAATGGGCTACGATGTTCATGCTGTTACTGGAAAAAAAGATAAAAATGATTACTTAAAAAATTTAGGAGCAAAAAATATTATTGATAGAAAAGAATTTGAAGGTGAAAGTAAACTATTAGAGAAAGCTGTCTGGGATGGTGTGGTCGATACTGTTGGTGGCTCAGCATTAACAAAAATATTTGCTCAAGTAAAACCAGGTGGAATAGTTGCTGCATGTGGTAACGCTGGAGGAATTAAAATTAATACTACAGTAATGCCTTTTATTATTAGAGGTGTAAAACTTTGGGGAATAGATTCTTCAGGTGCTTCTCTAAAACGTAGAGAATTCGTTTGGAATGAAGCTTCTAAGTTAATTGATTTTGATAAATTGAAAAGCTTCACTAAAGAATTATCATTTACAGAACTTTTAGAAACTTATCCTAAGCTTCTAAAAGGTGAATTTTTTGGAAGAGCAGTAGTAAATCCGAATAAATAAATATAAAATCTAACATTATGGATTGGGACAAATTAAAGATCTTTCATACCGTTGCAGAAGCTAGCAGTTTTACAAAAGCCGCAACTGTGCTAAATTTAAGTCAATCAGCTATTAGTAGACAAATTCAATCTTTAGAACACGAACTTAAAATAAAGCTTTTTGAAAGACACGCTAGAGGTCTAGTTTTAACAGATAATGGAAAATATTTATTTCAAACAGCTCATGAAGTTATTGCAAAATTAAAAGACGTTGAAGCAACTCTCGTTGACGAAAAAGATAAACTAAAAGGCAAATTGACTGTAACTACCGTTGTAAGTTTTGGTACAACTTGGCTTACTCCAAGAATTAAAGAGTTTATGGATCTGCATCCCGAGATAGAAGTAGAATTAATATTTGATGATAGAGAACTTGACTTAAGCACACGGCAAGCCGATGTAGCCATAAGAATGAGAAGACCTAAACAATTAAATTTAATTCAAAAAAAGTTTGTTGATTTTAATTACCATATTTATGGTTCAAATGAATATTTAGAAAAAAATGGTTATCCAAAAATTTTAAAAGATTTAGATAAACATAAGTTTATCACTTATGGCAAAGGAGCTCCATCTCCAGTTTATAACCCTGACTGGGTTTTAAAACTTGGCACCAAAGAAGGAAAAAAAAGAAAATCTGTAATGAAAGTAAATAGCGTATATGGATTGCTATTAGCAGCTCAAAGTGGAGTTGGTCTCGCTGCATTGCCAGATTACATTACTCATAATATTCCTAATTTAACAAAAGTTTTACCTGAAGAATCTGGTAAACCAACTGAAACTCATTTTGTTTATCCGGCATCTTTAAAAAATAACGCAAGATTGATGGCTTTTAGAAATTTTATTTTTAGTAAAGTTAGTGAATGGAAGTTTTAATTAAATGAACGTCATAATATTTATTCTTCCCTTTTTAGCATTAATTACTTTAGTTGTATTTATTCATGAGTACGGACATTATTATTTTGCAAAAAAGTTTGGTGTTGGAATAACAGAACTTTTTGGTTTTAATGATAAGTCAGGCACTAGATGGAAATTTTGTTTAGTTCCTCTGGGTGGCTACGTTAAATTTTTTGGTGATCGAAATGTGTTTAGTCAAGCTGAACAACAAGAATTATTAAATAAATATAGTGCAGAAGATCAAAAGAAATTATTTGTTGTAAAACCTATTTATCAAAGAGCCCTGGTTGTTGCCGCTGGTCCTCTTGCAAATTTTTTATTAGCAATAGTAATTTTTACATTTATTTATATGTTTGCAGGAAAAGATTTTACTCCAGCAAAAATCAATGAAGTACAAGAAAATTCTCCAGCCGCTATTGTTGGTCTTCAAAAAAACGACGTTATATATTCTATTAACAATAGCAAAGTTAAAAGTATTATGGATATTTCTACATATATTAATACATCCACGACAGAAGAAATAAATTTATCTATTTTAAGAAATGACAATGAAATTTTTTTTAAAGTAAAACCTAAGGTTATTAAGGATAAAGATGCTTTAGGTAATGAAATTAAAAAGAAAGTTTTAGGTATCAAAATTGTCCCGCTTTACGGCGAATTTAATAAGGAAAAATTAGGACCCGCAAAAGCTCTTTATTATGCTGCTAAAGAAACATGGTTTGTAACTAAAAGCTCATTAGATTTCATAGTCTCTTTGATTAAAGGAAGTGGAGACACTTCTCAGCTCGGTGGGCCAATAAAAATAGCCAAAATTACAGGACAAGTTGCTCAATATGGAGTTATCGCTTTTTTAAGCATAACTGCCTATATCTCTATAAGCTTAGGTTTAATCAATTTGTTTCCAATTCCTATGTTAGATGGCGGCCATTTAATGTTTTATGCCTTTGAAAAGGTATTGGGCCGACCATTAAAACAAAAGACACAAGAAGGTTTTTTCCGAATCGGTCTTTTCTTGTTAATTTCCTTAATGTTTTTTACAACATTCAACGACCTTAAAGATATTGGCTTATTTTAAGCCATTTTTAATCGTTAAAAAACTCAATAAAATCAACATTAATTAGCTATACTATATCTTGTCGTTTAATATGTATAAAACACTAAAAAATATGTTGATTTATAAGGGTAATTGTAGAGATTAAAAATATAATCAAAAAAAGGCTAAATATATGAACAAAAAACAACTAGTTGCAAAAATCTCCACTACATTAGGGCAAAGTAAAGCTGATGCAGAGAGAACTTTTGACTCAATAACAACTATAATCTTAAATGAGCTAAAAAATGACGAAACAGTGAAAATAGCTGGTTTTGGTACTTATAAAGTAGCAAAAAGAAAAGCTAGAGTAGGAAGAAACCCAAGAACCGGTGAATCTATTCAAATTTCAGCTTCTCAAAAAGTTAAGTTTTTACCAGCTAAAAGCTTAAAAGAAATGTTTAACAAATAGACATTATTTTTTTAGTAGCTCCCATATTGCGGGAGCTATTAAAATTTTACATACCTCCAATACTCCTAACGCATTGTCTTTACTGAATATCTAAGATGATTAATTATCGTTAGTTATAAATTAATTCATCAAATAAATTCAAATTTCCAATTAGCTTAAAAAGTAAGGAAGATTAATGAAAAAAGTATTTTTTATAACGTTAAGTAGTTTCACTTTTTTATTATCATTAACAAATTTAAGTTTTGCAGAGACAACAATGTCTCAAGAAGGTCAGTATATATTCAATTCACTAGGATTTTATCTAGGTGGAGTTTTAGTAGCTTTCATGGCTGCTGGTTTTTGCATGCTAGAGAGTGGTTTAGTGACCACGAAGAGTGTTTCATCAATTGCTGCTAAGAATATAGGAAAATTTGCAATCGGATCAATTGTTTTTTTTTTAGTTGGGTATAATTTGGCATATGATATTCCCAAAGGTGGATTTATAGGATCATTCTCAATATGGACTGACAAATCAAATACAGAGACTGGATACTCGGGCTATTCAGATTGGTTCTATCAAACTATGTTTGTTTGCGCGACGGTATCTATTGTATCCGGAGCAGTAGCTGAAAGAATTAAAATTTGGCCATTCTTTTTCTTTGCAGCAATCATGGCTGGACTTATTTATCCGATATCAATGGGTTGGCAGTGGGGTGGAGGCTGGCTATCTGTTGCTGGCTTCTCTGATTTTGCTGGTTCTACACTAGTTCATGCTTGTGGTGGTGCCGCTGCATTAGCTGGCGTGATTGTTTTAGGGGCTAGAGAAGGAAGATTTGGTGTTAAAGGAGAAAAGAAATCGATGATACCATTTGCAGCTTCTAGTATTCCATTAGTAACATTAGGAACTTTTTTACTTTGGTTTGGTTGGTTTGGATTTAATGGTTTTAGTCAACTTGCAATGGGAACATTTGATGATGTAAACGCAATTGCAAAAATTGCTGTTAATACTCACCTTGCTGGTGCAGCAGGTGTAGTGACAGGAGCAGCTCTTACTCGTTTAATTGGAGGTAAAACAGATATTATAATGATGTTGAATGGAGCACTGGCAGGTTTAGTTGCAATTACTGCAGAACCACTAACACCAACTCCACTGACAGCAATGTTAATTGGATCTGTTGGAGCTGTAATAATGTATTACGGCACTAAACTCTTAGAACATTTAAGATTAGACGATGTTGTAGGTGCTATACCTGTGCATTTATTTGCAGGTATTTTCGGAACATTGGTAGTACCATTTACAAATACAGATACTTCTTTTGACACTCAGCTACTAGGTGTTATCGCAGTTTGTATTTTTAGCTTTATTTTTTCATATGCTGTATTTAGATTAATGAAAGAAACTACTGGTCTTAGAATAAGTAAAGCAGCAGAGAAACTTGGCACTGATAAAGCCGAGATAGGGGTGGCTGCGTATTCAATTAGAGATTAAAAGTATTTTATAAAGAATACCCTTCAAAAAAAAAGTTTGAGCAATCAGGCTTTTTTTAGACTTTATTGTCGTCCCAGATTTTTTTCCAATCTTTGTTAGGAGACAAACCAAATATAGAATTGATATTAGTACAATGTATTGCAATAGATGGAATTGGGGAGATGCAAAGTTCTTGTTTATAAATTTTGTGTAACGGGGTTTCAAAAGGATAGTGTTCAAACGTACACATATCTAAAAATTCATCCCAATGTTTTTCTACAATTATTTTACTAGTTAAAAATGTACATAGTGTTTCATCAATTTTTCTCCAGTGATATTTTTCTCCTAAATAAATATTAGTTTTTTCTGCTTGCATATATAAATATGGATAATCAGTTGGGCATATTATTAACTCGCTCCCAGTCAAAGAAGCAATCCTTTCATATGTAAATAACATTTCAGTTAAACTATCTAGTTCGTGGATGTAATCGTCTTCTACAAAATAAATTAAATCTTTTGAGCTCTTTGAGAGTAACAAAGACTTATATATATTTGACATATTTGAAATTTGATTAGGTTTAGTTTCTTCATTTTTTTGATTAATTTTTTTTATTCTATTTTCAGACTCTGCAAGATCTAAATTTAATAATTTAAAATTTGAAGTAGAGGTATTTAATAAGTCTTTAATTTTTTTTAAGTTTTCTGTTGTTGAATTATGATCAACCACTATAATTTGAACATCTATATTGGGATGATATTTTTTAGCATAACCTATACTTCTCAAAATAGAATTGATTGATCTTAATGTGTATTCAATTTTATCTTTCTCAAAAATTCTTTTTTTATTTTGAGTAAGCATGTTAACACTTGAACATGTTCTAATAATTACATCTAATGATTTTACTTTTCTTGTTATTGCAACTTCACCCAAGGGAAGGTTAATAGATTTTACGCCTGATTTACTCAACGTTTCATTCAAATTTTTATTAGAAGTAGGTACATAAAAGTTATTTTGATCAATAATCTCATATCCAATAAGCCTGCAAAATTTAATAAATAATTTTTTTAAAAAATTTTTAGATTTTTGTGGTTTAATTTCTTTCATTAGCTATTTTTTTTTTTTATAATAATCTATAAAATAATATCATGAATATAAAATCATCCCAAGATCTTGTTAACGAGGCTAATAAATTAGTAGAAACGCTTGATACTATTAAAGTTAAATCCTTGGTCGTTAATAATGAATGTATTTTAATTGATGTTAGAGACATTAGGGAGCTATGGAAAGAAGGAACCGTAAAAAATTCAAAACATATTCCAAGAGGAATGATAGAATTTTGGCTAGATCCACAAAGCTCTTATTTTAAAGAAAATAAGCTTGATCTCAAAAAAAAAATGGTTTTGTACTGTGCTCTTGGTATGAGATCTGCGTTAGCTGCAAAATCCCTATTTGATATGGGTTATAAGAATGTAGCCCACGTTAGTGGAGGTTTTGATGCTCTAAAACAAAGTGGTTTTGAAATTATTACAAAAGAAAAAAAGTAATCATTTTAAAGATTCTGTTAAAGCATATTCGAGTCTATCTTGCCCCCAAAATACTTTATTATTTACAATAAAAGTTGGAGCTCCGAATACACCCTTCTCAAAAGCTTCACGTGTTCTTTTTCTTAACTCATCTTTTATATTTTGATTTGATAATCGTAAAGAAAAAGTTCTAGGGTTTATCTCTAAATTTTTTAAATTTTTGTCAATGACTTGTTGGTCGTTCAAATTAAGACCACTAACCCACATGGCTTCAAAAACATTACTTATATAACTATTTCCTATCCCATCTTCTTCGGCAATTAAAACTCCTCTCATAAGGTCTACAGTTTTAATTGGAAAATAAGAATTAAATTTAAAACTAATTTTGTGTTTTTCACAAACCATTTTACAATCCCTAATCATAAATTTTGCCTTAGCAGGTATAAACGCAGGAGCGGTTATTTTGTGTAAGTTATGAAGACCACCAAGCAGCACAGGCTTTAATCTAAATTTAAAATCTTGTTTAAATTTTACTGATTTAATTTGTTGATAAGAAATGAAAGAGTAGGGACTAACAAAATCAAAATAAAAATCTATAGGTTTACTCATCAAAGTTAATTTTCTTTGCGTAAAATATTCTTATAAACCAATAAATTACAATTCCAAAAGGTCCAGCAAAATAAGTTATCAGAATACAGGGAGATGATAGTGCTTTGGGCACAAAATTTCTCTCACTATCTCTAGCAATCCAAGCACCAACGAACAAACTTATAGCAAGAAAATGTAACCAGAAGACTAGTCGTATAGATTCATTTGAATAAATTTCATCTAGTCCATCTAAACCTAAATAAAGTTTAAATCCCTCAAGGATATTATCTTCTAAAATAATTTGCTTAGTAACAAAAATATAAGCAACTGCTAGTAAAAAAGGAGCAATTATAGAATGAGAAAAAAATTTAGTGATTTTGTGGTTAGGCATAAATATTAACAATAACCAAAAAGGAATAATACCCCAGTTTGCAAATAGGTAAATATTTTCATAAGTTAATAAGCTATCAAGAGTATTTATCATTAAAAATAATATAGTATATTAGACATATGAATCCCACATCAAATAAAAAAGATTTTGAAGACCTTACAACCAATTTGAAGGACTTAGCCTTTGGTTATTTGGAAAAATATAGTCCCTCGAAACAACAGTTGAAGGTCTTTCTTTTAAAAAAATATTTAACAAAAATTAAAGGAACTAAGTCTAAAAGAGAAGTTTCAGAAATTATAGATGAAATACTAGAAAATCTCGAAAAAAACAGAATAATTAATGATGAATTGTATTCTGACTCTAAAGCTAGAATGTTTTTAAGACGTGGCTACTCTTTGAATAAAATTAATCAATCTTTACGTAATAAAGGTATTGGTAATGAACATATTAAAAACAGTATAGACAAAATCAAGGAAGACAAGATAGAGCCTGATTTTGTTTCTGCAATTAAACTTTGCAAAAGAAGAAGAATAGGCGCTCTTAGACCCGGTGCCAATAGGGAACTATTTTATAAGAAAGATATGGGAATTTTAGCAAGAGGTGGATTTAGTTTTCAGCTGTCAAAAAGAGTTCTGGATTTACCTTTAGAAGAATTCAACAAATTACTTAGAATTATTTAATCTCTCTTTTCTTTTGCTCAACAAGAGCATTTAACTTTCTTGCTAAAACGTTTCTAACAATAATAAAAAAAAACCATCCAAACAAAATTACAGAGATTAAAATAATTAGAATTGTCTTAATCATTTAAGTTTTGAGATCTTTTCATTAATATGCTCGGATTAGCATAGTCTTCTTTTCCGTAGTGAAACGGACCACCATCTAGTGTTTTAATAATTGCTCCGGCATGCTCAGCTACCGCATGTCCTGCTGCATAGTCCCATTCATTAGCTCTTTCTTTAGCAGCATAGATATCAAATTCTCCATTTGCAATTACACAGAATTTATAAGAACTTGCCATTTTAACTACCGATGTAACGTTAAATTTTTTTAACTCTTTCATTATTTCTTCAGATGGATAAACTGAACTAGAAAGAGCAACTATTTCATTTTTAGGTGTTTTCTTTGAGCAATCATTATTAATTTTTTTATCATTTTCAATTAAATAACTATCCCCAACACCATAAGAGTAAAAGAGCTGTTTCTTTTTTGGTGCTCCTACCAATCCAATACTAGGAACTTTATTAATAATTAGAGCTGCATTTAATGTGTATTCATCTTTTCCAGCTATATATTCTTTGGTTCCATCAATTGGATCTATAAGCCAAAAAATTTTTTCTTTATTTTTTATCTTTAAATCTACAGTTTCTTCTGAGACAATATGTATATTAGGTGTTAACTCTAAAATTTTTTTAGTAATAAGTTCGTTTACTCTCAAATCTCCATTACTTACAGGTGAGTTATCTTGCTTTATTTCTATTTTTAAACCTTTAGCGTGCAAACTTATTGACTCTTGACCCGCAATCTTAAAAGTTTCAATTAAACCTTCAGTTATATTTTTTAATTCACTTTTGTTCATTTTTAGTTTTTTCTAATGTTACAATTTCTCCGTTTATAACTTGTTTGCCTTGATTTTGAAAATTAACCGTAATTTTATTTTTAATTATAGACTGAACTTGGCCAATACCCCAATCTCTCTGCAAAGGGTTAATGACATAATCGCCAGGTGTAAAATCAAAATGGATCATGGAAAATATCTGTTATATATACTATATATTACTTGATGATTAATTCACTAGGTTTTAGCAAACCAGTTAAAAATACAAAAATTGTTGTTGCCATGTCCGGTGGCGTGGATTCATCCGTAGTGGCTGGTTTGATGAAAGAAGAAGGTTACGATGTAACTGGAATTACTTTAAAATTATACGATGATAGCAAAACTTCCAAAGAAAGTAGGCAATGCTGTGCAGGACAAGATATTTTAGACGCTAAAAGAGTTTCAGAGCACTTAAATATTGACCATAAAATATTATTTTATCAAAAAAAATTTAAAGAAGAAGTAATTGACTCGTTTATAGATAGCTATGTTTCTGGTGAAACCCCCATACCATGTGTTCAATGCAACCAAACAGTAAAATTTAGAGATCTATTTAAATATGCAAAGGAATTAAACGCAGACGCATTAATAACTGGCCACTACGTAACAAGATTACATAACAATGGTAAAGCTAGCATGTATAGAGCTAAAGATTCAAATAGAGATCAAAGCTATTTCTTGTTTAGCACAACTCAAGAACAATTAGACTATTTAAGGTTTCCTCTGGGAGAGATAGAAAAAGAAGAAACACGGAGCATAGCAAATAAATTACAACTCAATGTTGCAGACAAGCCAGACAGTCAGGATATTTGTTTTGTACCGAATGGTGATTATAGTTCTGTGATAAAAAAATTTAGACCAGAATCATTTAAAAAAGGAGACATTCTAGATTTGTCAGGAAAGAAACTTGGTGAACACGAGGGAATAATTAACTACACGATTGGGCAAAGAAAAGGTATAAAAATCTCAAGTACAGATCCTTTATATGTTGTAAATATTGACGCTGACAACAATCAAATAATAGTTGGTTCTAAAGAATCCTTAGTTATTCAAAATATAGAATTACGAGACCTAAATATTTTAGGTACCGAAAAAGAATTCAGTGAACATATTTCAATTAAAGTAAGATCAACAGGAAAACTACTTAAGGCAAAAGTTAACATTAAAAATAAATCTGCCAATGTAAATATAGTTGATGGAGAAGCTGGCATTTCTCCAGGTCAAGCATGTGTATTTTATTCCAAAGATAATGTTGGTGATAAACTTTTAGGTGGCGGTTGGATTTATAAAACTAAAAATAAAAACTTATGAACTTAATTGACTGGAAAAATTTCCGCACGTAATAAGTGATACACAGTTAATTAAAAATATGATTAAATAAAAATGAATTAAGAGGCAACTCTTAACTGGCCAGTTAAGGAAAGACCGAGAGGTTCAAGCTTAACGGGCAGAAAGGTGAGAAAAGTAGCGCTTTTCATTTTCACCGACTGGCTTGGCGGTAGCGCCTAAAACGACGAGCCAAACTTAAGAATTGTGGGGCTTAAAAACCTCCAATTCTTTTGGTTTAATTTTTTCTCCAAAAAAAACTAGTCAGCAAATAAAATAATATTACTCCAATAAAATAGTTCCATTCTAATCCATGCTTAAAATGAACATTTCCACTCATAATTAAAATTGGAATACTCCCAATTCCAATAAATATTAAGATAAAAACTAGTAAAATTTTTAATTTTAAGATATTTGAGTTGCAATAATTTTTGAGTTTAATTTTTAGACTGTAAAAATTTATAACAAGTAAGCTTTGAGCAATTACTTCAAATACAATAAAGCCTAATAAAACTACCCTTCTTAAGAATTTAAATATTTTTATATCAGTTTCTACTCCAAGCAGAATAGAGTGTAGGAGAAGAAAAACAGCAGACAAAATACCAAAAATCATAAAAGTATTTTTTTTAGATTCAGTAACTTTAAAATTATTTACCAACAGATTATTTTTATACCAATAAAAACATAATAGAACTGATGTTATGGCCATACCCGGTTTGAAAATCAAATATTGAGGAAATGTTCTTGAGGCTCTGCTTATAGACAAGCTACCATCTATATATGGAATTGTGAATTTTGATCTACCTATCTGATCAACAATAAAAAAAGTATCTTCAAAAAGAGTATAATTAACAGATATTAGAAGACATGTGTTAACAGCAATCAGTGGAACTAAAAAGATCCAAAGACTCAAGGATCGAATTTGAGTTATTTCTTTCATTACTATACCGAGAAATTATTTTTTCTTATTTCTTTTTCTAGCTCTTCTTTTTTTGGAGCCAATTTTTCTTCTGCCTCTATGTTTCTTAGGATATCCCATAATTTAGCCTTTTTTATACTCTTAGTTGTTAAAAATCTATTAAATGTTTAAAGTATCGACTAATTATACTTAAATTATGAAAAAGTCCATAAGTACACTTTTAAAACACAGCTCTTTTAGCAAAATAAATCGCTCTGCAAACCCACCAGTAGTGAGGGCATCGACCATCTTATTTGATTCTATGCAGGAACTGGCGTCTCATGAAAAAAAAATATTAAATGACAAACCAATCACTCATTATGCTTATGGAAGATATGGCAGTCAAACAACTATCGAATTACAAAAGATTGTTAAAGAACTTGAGCAAGCTCACCATGTCTTTTTACATTCTACAGGTTTTGGGTCGGTATCCTTAGCCTTTATGGCCTTGTGTCAAGCCGGTGATGAGGTTTTAGTAGCGGACAACGTTTATTATCCAACGAGAGAAATAACAGAAAAGCTATTACCTAAATACAATATTACAACTAAATATTACGACCCTAATAATATTAAAGATTTGCAAAACAAGATTACTAAAAAAACAAAATTAATTTTTGTTGAAAATCCAGGAAGCATAACTTTTGAATTTCAAGATCTTAAGGAGATTGTTAAACTAGGTAAAAAAAATAATATAATTACAGCAATGGATAATACTTGGGGTACACCACTATATTTTAAACCTTTAGCACTTGGTTTTGATGTTTCTATTTCTTCTGCAACTAAGTACTTGTCCGGACATTCAGATGCCATGGGAGGTACGTTAGCAGTCAATAAAAAGACCTATAGTAAAGTAAAATTTTGTGACAAGCTTCTAGGAAGCAGACTATCTGCTGATGAAGCTTATTTAATCATAAGAGGAGCTAGAACTTTAGATATAAGACTTAAAGCTCATAGTGAAAACACAAAAAAAATAGTTAATTTTTTAAAAAAACAAAAAAAAATTAAAGAAGTTTTATATCCACATAAACCAGGCTCTATAAATTATAAAATGTGGAAAAAATATTATTCTGGTGCAACAGGCCTCCTTTCAATTGTTATAAAAGCTAAAAGCAAATCATCTGTTTTTAAATTTGTAAATAAATTAGAACTCTTTGGTGTTGGCTATAGCTGGGGTGGCTTTGAAAGTTTAGCTATTTATCATGACATATCTAAAATTAGAAATTTTTATAAGTTTGAAAAAAACGATCATTTAGTTCGAATACATGTTGGTTTAGAGGATCCAAAAGATTTAATAACTGATTTAAAAAATTCTTTAAAAAACATTAAATAAATATTTTAAGCTGTTCTTAAGAGAGGTTTTTCATCAATAGGCAAATGAACAAAGCCTGCAAATAACGAAAGTAGTATAGACAGATACCAAGCGTAATCATAACTACCGTACGTATCAAAAAAATATCCTCCTAAATAAGCTCCTAAAAATGAACCAACTTGGTGACTAAAAAAAACAATTCCAAATAATGTTCCTAAATATTTTGTACCAAATATTTGTGCTACTATTCCATTCGTTGGAGGGATAGTGGCCAACCACAATATTCCAAATAAAACTCCAAATGCAAGCGCAGTAAATACAGATGAAGGCAGAAATAGAAATAAAATGAGGATTAGACCTCGAGAGAAATAAAGAATACTTAATAAAATTTTCTTACTATATTTTGAAGCAAGAAAACCCATTCCTATAGTTCCAAAAATATTAAAAAACCCGATCAAGGCTAAGATTGCAGCAGCTGTCCAGTCAGGCAAGCCTTTCTGCTGAATGTAACCAGGTATATGTGTTGCAATTAATGTAATTTGGAAACCACAAACAAAAAAACCAGCAACTAAAAGCATATAGCCTCTATGTTTAAAGGCTTCGTTCAAAGCTTCAAAAGTCGTTTGGTTTCTTGTAAAAGAATTATTTGTTGTATCAACATATTCTCTTTTGAATAAAAATAGAGAACAAATAGCAGCGAAAATTAAAAAATATATAAAGTATTGAACTGTATTCTGCCACCCATGGGCGTCATTAGAAAATTTTGCAAATAACGGCATAAGAAAAAAACCAATTGAGGCAGAGCCGGTTACTATTCCCACAGCTATTGTTCTGTTTTTGTCTGAAAAATATTTTCCAACAGCCGCGACAGGAACGGAGACAGCTGTAGCACCAAGTGCTGTTCCAATTACAACACCCATGCTAATTAAAAAAATTGAATTAGAAGCTGGCTGAGTTAAAACAATATAGGAACCAATAAGATAAATTATAAAACCCACAAACGCAGCTCTATTTGGGCCATATTTATCCGCAACCATTCCAAACAAAGGAGCAGTGATGCCCCAAAAAAGCATTTGCACACCGATTGCTAATCCAAATTGAGTTCTATTAATTCCTAGATCAATTTCAAAAAATTGATAAAACAAACCCCATGTTTGTCTTATGCCCATAGAAACAAGCACTACTAAACTAGCAGCAATTAGGACAATTAAAGCTTTTCTGTTTTCAAAAAATTCTTTCCGCATAAAGGTTTTATATTTTTGCTTTTTTTTAATGTATTTACAATCTTATTAACAAATACAGCTAAAAGTTGTATTTATTTTGATTGAATATTCTATATTAAATAATAAATTAAATTTAACCAAGGAGATTATATGTTTTCAAAAGAATTAAATAAAAAACTAGATAAGTATCATTTATTAAATCACCCGTTCTACAAATCTTGGAATGAAGGAAAATTGACAAGAGAAATTATTAAAGATTATGCAGAACAGTATTATCAACACGTTAAAGCATTCCCCAGATATATAAGTGCCACTCATTCACTATGTGAAGATATTGAAAAAAGAAAAATTCTTTTAGAAAACTTACAAGATGAGGAAAACAAAGATGCAGATCACCCAACTCTTTGGAAAAATTTTGCATTAGAGATGGGAGCGAATTCTGAAGAAATTGAAAATGTAAAACTAGAGAGTTTTACAAAAGACCTAATAGATAATTTCTTTAAACAAGGAAGATCTTCTTACGCCGAAGGTTTAGCTTCTTTATATACATATGAAAGACAAATCCCTGAAATTGCTGAAACAAAAATCCAAGGATTAAAAAATCACTATGGCTGTTCTTCTAAAAAAGGATTAGAATTTTTTGAAGCACATAAGTCGGCTGATGTTCATCATAGAGCCGAGTGTGAAAAATTATTAGACGGACTGTCTAAAGAAGAGCAGCAAAAAGCTGAAACGGCCGCTTTATCTACTGCTAAATACCTCTGGAACTTTTTAAGTGGCATGTCTACCAAGCATAATATGCAACAAGCTGCGTAAATTAAGTACAAAATTAAACAGAAGATAAAAATGCAAGAACCGCTTGAATTATTAACTTTAGCATATAAAAAACTTTCTGCTCAAAATATTGTACTTTTTTAATTATTAATAAAAATTTGTTTTTGTGCACTAGGCGGTTTAATAGTTACCTATGCCCATTCTAAATTCAGCTACAACTAGCTAAGAAATAATTTTAAGTTGAACTTAACTGATTTAAGTTATAATCATTAGCTCATGAAAAAATCTTCTGAAAAGAGTTTTGGAATTCTTTTTTCAGTTCTATTTTTCCTAATAGGATTTTGGCCACTTCTAAACGTAGCCGAAATAAGAGTTTGGTCTATAATATTGGCTTTTATTTTTTTAACTCTAGCTTATTTAAAGTCTGAACTGCTAAAACCATTAAATCGTGCTTGGATAAAATTAGGAGAAGTAATTGGAAAAATAATTGCTCCAATAATTATGGCCTTAGTATTCTTTACCATTGTAACACCAATAAGTTTTTTGGTTAGAGTTTTAGGTAAAGACATACTTATGCTTAAGTTTTCAAGAAAGAATTCTTATTGGATAAAAAGAAAAAACAATATAACTACAATGGACAAGCAATTTTAATGTTTGAATTTATAAAAGAATTTTGGGAATTTATAAAAGTTAGAAAAAAATATTGGTTAATTCCAATTATAATTGTTTTAGCTTTGTTTGGAATGTTAATCGTTCTTAGCCAAGGCTCCGCTGTTGCTCCATTTATTTACACAATCTTTTAGTGATTAATATTTTAGGAATATCAGCCTTCTATCATGACAGTGCAGCAACATTGATTCAAGATGGAGAAATTATTGCTGCAGCGCAAGAAGAAAGATTTTCAAGAATAAAGCATGACTCAAAATATCCAAAAAATGCGATTAATTACGTTCTTAAAGAGGGTAAAATTCAATTAAACCAAATAGACCATGTTGTTTTTTTTGAAAAGCCATTTTTAAAATTTGAAAGATTACTAGAAACATATTTAGCTTTTGCACCTAAAGGATTTAAATCTTTCTCATTAGCTATGCCCGTTTGGCTGAGAGAAAAACTTTTTCAAAAAAAATATTTATTTGATTTACTTCAAGAACAAGATGAAAAATTTGATGATATTAAAAAAATAAAGTTTTCAGAACATCATTTTAGCCATGCCGCAAGTGCTTTTTACCCCTCACCTTTTGAAGAAGCAATAATTCTGACCTTAGATGGAGTAGGTGAGTGGGCGACTACAACAATAGCTCACGGAAAAGGAAATCAAATTAAAATTCTTAAAGAGATACATTTTCCACATTCGTTAGGACTTCTTTATTCTGCCTTCACTTATTACACAGGTTTTAAGGTTAATAGCGGAGAATACAAAGTAATGGGATTAGCTCCGTATGGAAAACCTATTTATAAAGAATTAATTTTAAAAAATCTTATTGACCTTAAAGATGATGGTTCTTTCAGGTTAGACATGACTTACTTTAATTTTGCCACAGGTTTAACAATGACAAATAAAAAATTTGATGATTTATTTGGAGAGCCTACTAGAAAATCAGAAGAAGAGTTATTAACACAATTCCACATGGATATAGCAGCTTCTGTTCAGTCTGTAACTGAGGAAATTGTTCTTAGGCTAGCTAAAAATATTGCCAGCGAGTATAAAATCAAAAATCTTTGTATGGCAGGTGGGGTAGCTTTAAACTGTGTAGCTAACGGAAAGATTTTAAAAAATAAAATTTTTGAAAATATTTGGGTACAACCAGCTGCTGGTGACGCTGGCGGATCACTTGGAGCAGCTCTTGCATACTGGCACCAAGAGCTTAAAAATAACAGAACCGTAGATGGACATGATAGCATGAAAGGTTCCTATCTAGGTCCTAAGTTTGATAGTGAATACATTAAAAGAGAACTAAATTTATTAAAAGCAAATTTTAAAGAATACGAAGAAGATGAATTAACTGAAATTTTATCTAAAGAATTAAGTGAGGAAAAAACGGTAGGATGGTTTCAGGGAAGAATGGAATTTGGCCCGCGAGCTTTAGGCGGAAGATCAATATTGGCTGACCCTAGATCAGAAAAGATGCAGAAAGAATTAAATCTAAAAGTCAAATTTAGAGAGAGCTTTAGACCATTCGCACCTTCTATTTTGAGCGAAGAAGTTGAAAATTGGTTTGATTTAAATATTCCGAGTCCATACATGCTTTTAGTTGCTGATATAAAAAAAGAAATCCAAATACCAATGACAAATGCGCAAGAAAATCTGTTTGGTATAAATAAATTAAATATTAAGAGGTCTAAAATTCCTGCCATCACCCATGTAGATTATTCCGCAAGAATTCAGACAGTACATAAAGAGACAAATTCTAAGTATCATAAATTAATTAAAAAATTTAAAGAAAAAACTGGATGCCCAATTCTAGTAAACACTTCTTTCAACATAAGAGGAGAGCCTATAGTTTGCACAATTATTGATGCCTATAGATGCTTTATGGGTACAGATTTAGATATTTTAGTATTTGAAAATATAATTCTACATAAAAAAGATCAAGATAAAAATTTAAAAAAAGATTATCGACTAAATTTTAAATTAGATTAGTAAATTAAATTTTAAAAAATGAAAAAAATATCATATTTTATATTAATTTTTTTTATAACAATAATTTTTTTTTATTTTTTAACTTTTTTTTATCTTTATATTTCAGCAAACAATGAATTAAAAAATAATTTTTTTAAAGATACAGAAAAACTTAATTTTTATAAAAAATATTCTGAAATAGTTAACCACGTTAGGCTCACGACTTCCCCCAGTGACCCAACAACTACTAAAAATATCAATTTAAATGAGATGTTATTCACCGTAATAAATAAATCTGATACTGGAAATACTATTCTTTTTCAGGGAGATTCATGGATACAGCAAATTACTGACGTTAAAGAAAATTCAAACTATCTAAAAAAAAGTCTAGGACAAAATTACACTATATTAGGTGCTGGCGTATCTTCCTATGCACCTTCATTAATGAGTCTACAGTTTAAACTGTTAGAAGAGAATTTTAAAATAAAACCAGATTTTTTAGTCACATATATAGACCAAACAGACATAGGAGATGAAGTCTGTAGATATAAAAATTTAAAAAGATTTGATCTGAATGGCAATCTTAAAGCAGTTACCTATGAAAAATACCCTCTCTTCGTAGACCCGTTTAATATAGACAAAATTATTAAATTGTCTGAAATAAATTTAAGTAACACATCTAAAATTTATATAGTTCAAAAATATATGAATTATAAAATTATGAAGTCCTGGAATAGAATAATTAAAATGTCAAACTACAAAATAAATAAAGTTGTGATATCAAACGATTGTGGCTGGGCGCAGATTGAAAAACAACTTATTTCTGAGAATATAAATGATATAAATTATTTCAAGAAATCAGTTAGTGAATATTTTACTAGAATTAGTAAATCTAATAATCTAAAAAAAATATATGTTGTAACACACCCACAATACAAACATCTCACAGGAGAATATAAAATCAATGTATCGGATATTATCGATCAAGTTTCTTCAAAATTTCCCAAGGTAGTCCATATAAACTTTACAAAAATAATAAAAAATAATGATAATTTTTATCCTGATAAAAAATTTATATGGGGCGAAGATAATATTCATTTAAAAAATAAATTTTTAAGAGAAAAGTTCATTAAAAATATTGTTAAATATTTTATTGCATCATCAAAAGGATAGTTAAATTTTATAACTAATTAATTTTTAAAACACTAGCTGGGTCTAGTTTTAAATCGAACAAATTTAATCTTATATCTAGGTGCGCTCCAGTCGACCTTCCTGTTTTACCAACTGTACCTATGACAGTACCTTGTTTTATTTTTTGTCCCTTTTTCACGTATAAATCTTTCATATGCATATATAAAGTGCTTACACCATGGCCATGATCAAAAATAATAGTTCCACCCGTATAGTATAAATCATTTTCTGAAAGAGTAACTATTCCATCCAGCATTGCCTTTATTTCGGTGCCTTCTTTCGCTGCAAAATCTAAACCGTAGTGTGGTGATTTAGGAATTCCATTTAGTATTCTTTGGCTCCCATATACACCAGTAATGATAGTATTTTTAATAGGAATTTTAAAAGTATCTGTAAAAAAAGTTAAGTTACTATTGATTGCTCTTGCTTTGCCTATGAGCTTGTTATCATTTTTAATTCTTTCATAAAGTTCTTCAGGTGGTGTGACTTGTTTTCTAGGTAAACCATCTATTTTTTGTATTAGGTATTTTTTTTTATAAATTTTTTTGATAATTTTTTTAGAAACACCGTTCTTAAACTCTACGATGGTGACATTGTTTTTTCTATCCTTACCTAGGCCGAAAGCAAAAAAACCTTCTTTTGAGATTTTGACTCTTTTTTCATCTATAAATATATTTGATTTAGGTTCTGTCTTCCCTATTATCAAATTACCTTGGAAAAAATCTCCTTTTAGATTAAGGCAATAAAGAATGTTTGGATTAAATAATAAGATTAATGTGAATAATATTTTTTTCATTTATACCTCTAATTAAGTACAATAACCTAATAAAGGCTTTGCTACAAATAAAGAAGCACCAGTAGAATCAAGAAAACATAACGCTAATATTGATTTATTTTTAAAGATGAAATTTTTTAGATACACAATAGTTTTATAATATATTAGAACAATTTTTAAAAATATAAAAAAATAAAATGAAATTAAAAAACTGTAGAAATTGTTCATCAAAAAATGTTGAAAATGTTTTCTCGTTAGGAAATCTTTTTTATACAGGCAAATTTTTCAAAAAAAATAAAAACCCAAAAAAAGGACCAATCAATGTAGTTTTGTGTAAAGCTTGTAAGCTTTTACAGTTAGGTAACAATTTTGATACAAAATATCTTTACGGACCAGACTACGGGTATCAAACAGGTATAAATGCGACTATGACTAAACACGTCAAAAATGTAACAGAAGTGTTAATAAAAAAAACTAAAATAAAAAAAGGTGATTTAGCTTTAGATATTGCAAGTAACGACGGAACTTTGTTAAATTTTTATAATAAAAATATTATTACGTTTGGTATAGATCCATTAGTAGACAAATTTGTAAAAAAATATAAAAAAATTAATTACAAAATATCGGATTTTTTTTCTGGCAATAAAATAAAAAAAATAATCTTTAATAAAAAGTTTAAAATAATTACAGCTCTTTCAGTTTTTTATGACCTAAAAAATCCAAACAAGTTTTTAGCCGATGCAGAAACTATACTGGACAATGAAGGAGTTTTTTTATTAGAGTTTGCAGACTTAGGTTCAATAATTAAACTTAATATGTTTGACACATTTTGCCACGAACACCTTGAATACTACAGTGTAAAAATTATTTCTCAAATGTGCTCTAAAAATAAGCTTAGATTATTTGATGTAAAATTTAATAGTATTAACGGTGGCAGTGCCCAGCTGTTTATATGTAAAAAAAATGCTTCATATCAAAATAATCAAGTTTCTTTAAATAATGCTTTTTTATATGAAAAAAAATTAAAATTAGAAAAAAAAGAAACTTTTATTAAATTTTTTAAAAAAATTAATTTTATAAAAAATCAACTCTTATTATTTATCAAAAAAGAGAAAAAAAATAAAAAAATAATACATTGTTATGGAGCCTCAACTAAAGGGAATGTTCTTTTGCAGTATTTCAAACTAGATAATACTTTAATTGATTATGCAGCTGAAAGAAATCCTGAAAAATATAATCTTTATACACCTGGCAGTAAAATTAAAATTATTTCAGAAAAACTTTCTAGAGAAAAAAAACCTAATTATTATTTAGTTTTGCCTTGGCATTTTAAAAAAGAGATTTTAAAAAGAGAGTCGACTACTATTAAAAAAGGATCAAAATTTATTTTTCCTCTGCCAAAATTTAAAGTATATAGTTAAAAAATTATTTAAAACTTTAGGCAGCTCTTAACCAAAATAATTATTAATTTATTCTCGATAAATTTTATGTTCAGTATCTTTCTTTTTTCACAAATTCTAAATCTGCTTCAACCATACTCTTAACAAGCATCTTAAAATCATACTTAGGTTTCCATTTAAGCTCTTTTTTAGCTTTTTTACAGTCACCTAGGAGAGTTAAAACTTCCGCAGGCCTATGAAGTGATTTATCAATTTTAATATATTTTTTGTAATCTAATCCCGCTATACTAAAAGCTAATCTAGCAAACTCTCTTACTGTGTATTGTTTTCCAGTACTTATAACATAATCCTTTGGTTTAGACTGATTGAGCATTAGCCACATAGCTCTGACATAATCTTCAGCATGGCCCCAGTCTCTTTTTGCATCAAGATTTCCCAATTTTAAATCTTTTTGGATCCCGAGTTTAATTCTAGCAACTGCATGTGTAATTTTTCTAGTTACAAACTCATACCCTCTTCTAGGAGATTCGTGGTTAAATAGTATTCCACTACAGCAAAACATTTTATAAGCTTCTCTATAATTTCTTGTAAGATCGTAACCAGCAACCTTTGATATCCCGTAAACAGATCTAGGATAAAAAGGTGTTGTCTCTTTTTGAGGAGCTTCCAAAACTCGTCCAAACATCTCAGACGAGCCTGCAAAATAAAATTTTGATTTAGGAGAAAATTCTTTTAGAGCAGACAAGATATAATGCGTTCCATTTATATTGGTATTTAGTGTAGAAAATTCATCTTTAAATGAATAGTCAACGTAGCTTTGCGCCCCAAGATGGTACACTTCTGTCGGTTTAATTTTTTGAATAATCTTTACCAAGCTTGCGTAACTTTCGAGTGAAGCTGAATGAAGTGTAATTTTATTTAAAATATGTCTCAACCTCCACAGCCTATGATTTCCATCTTCTAGAGCAACTCTTCTCACTAGACCATGTACTTTATAATTTTTAGAAATCAACAACTCGGATAGATAAGATCCATCTTGACCAGTTATACCAGTAATTAAAGCAGTTTTTTTCATATTGATAGTCTATTAATATATTTATCCTAAAGAAATATATTAATAACTTATAAAATACTATAATAAAAAAACACAAAAATAAGAACTTTTATCTAATTATTTTAAACCATCCATATGTTTAAAAAAAAAATATTTAGCAAATTTTATAAATTAATCAAAATTTTTATATTTTTTTCATTCTATAAAAAAATAGAAAAAATTATTAAAGCCAATGAAACAAAAAATATAGACATAAAAAAAATATTTTTTAATGGCCCAATTTCTTATAATTTCTATAAAATACCCAATGGAAGGATTTATTCTACTACTGTTCACGACACAGCTTTTATTCTAGATAAAAATTTAATAGAAGAAACTTCATTTCAATATAGATATGATAAAAATGACAGAATTTTCAACGCTGAGTCTAAAGAAAATATAGTTTTTAAAAACGGAACTCCAAATTTTTTAAAAAAAATTAACGGATCTGTTTTTTCTTTATTATGTGGTGGCGCAGGAAAAAATAATTATTGGCATTGGATTTTTGATGTACTACCTAAGATTGGTATTTTAGAAAAGTTAAATCTTAATCATGAACCAGATTTTTTTCTGCTACCTTCCTTATCCAGAAATTATCAAAAAGAAACATTTGATGGTTTAGGAATTTTATCAAAAAAGCTATTAGATGGGGAAAAGTTTAAACATATAACTAGTAACAATATTCTAACAGTGGATCATCCAAATGTTTTTAATAACAATGCCTCACAATCAATTACAGATATGCCTGTGTGGATTATTGATTGGCTCAGAAAAAAATTCATCAAAGAAGACAACTTAAATACTCAATTTTCTAAAAAAATATACATAGACAGAAATAAAGAAAAAAACAACAAACATAGAAAAATTATTAATAGTGATGAAGTAAGAAAATTATTAACCAGTTTTGGATTTGAGTCAATAACACTATCCGAACATACTTTTGAGCAGCAAGTAAAAATATTTCAAAATGCAGATAGTATTGTTGGACTTCACGGAGCAGGTTTTGCTAATATAGTCTTTTCAAATCCAGGAACAAAATTACTAGAGATACAGACATTAACCGCTGGTAATGCCTGCGCAAATTTAGCAAAAAAATGTAAATTGAACTATCAAAATATAATTGAAAAAAATGTTTCACCTATTTTAAAACATCAAAATAGCCAATTAATAGTTAATCTTTCTAATTTAAAAAAAAAAATTTATTAGTAATTAAAACAAGATAACAAAATATAAAAAATATTGTTGTAAGTAAAAATATAACTATTATAAAGTAATTAAAGTTGGCGGGGTAGCTCAGTTGGTTAGAGCGCAGGACTCATAAGCCTGAGGTCAGTGGTTCGATTCCACTTCCCGCTACCAATAAAATCAACACTTATTTATTTCTACACAACCACGTTTAG
>Ga0308004_10000307_pt1 | contig 23762 bp, 23 predicted proteins | sample Neamet38_FD_203156 | JGI IMG/M metagenome (GOLD analysis project Ga0308004, IMG submission 203156) | Marine microbial communities from water near the shore, Antarctic Ocean - #38 | ecosystem: Environmental > Aquatic > Marine > Unclassified | place: Southern Ocean | collected 2014-06-06 | reverse complement strand
AAAAAATTAGATTTTTTATTTGGCTCAAGATACCAAGCTAATTCTGGAAGTGAAGATGACACAATCGTAACATTTATTGGTAACTACCTATTCACTTTTATTGGAAAAGTTTTTTTCAAACTAAACATTACCGATATTTTGTACACATTTGTTGTTGGCAGAACTGACAAGGCTAAACAATTAAATCTATTGGAAAAAAAATTTTCCTTCTGTGTAGAGCTCCCAATAAAAGCAAAAAAACTAAAAATGAATTTAATGTCAATCAGTTCATATGAAAGAAAAAGAATTGCTGGTAAAAAAAAAGTTAGTGCATTCAAAGATGGGTTACAAATATTAATCTATATGGTTAAAATTTATTTTTCAAAATAAAAGGAAAGTATTATTTAATTAATAATATTAATTAAATTTATTTTTTTTATATAGGATATAGTAAATAGTTAAATAAATCAGAGTGTTAATGCCTATTATTATCAATAAACTCCTTGTATGATTAAAGTAAAAAGTTCCAATCAGAGCTGGTATGGCTATATAGATATTAATAAAAACACCGGTAACTGTGTTAATAAATAAATTATTTTTTGATGAAATATTATTTTTTATTATATTAAACAAAAGGTGGTGAAAGTGTAAATTGTCCGGTTTGGATATTTCTTTACTTAAAAATAACCTTCTAGTAATAGTAAATAAATTTTCAATTGCGGGGTACCACAATAAACAAGCTATAAAATATGGGGAAATTACCAAATAATTATCATAAGCAAAATTAACATATAATATACCTATCAAAAAACTCATAGAATAAGTGCCAGAATCACCCAAAAATGATTTTCCAAAAAAATTAAATATATAAATTACAGAAAAAATTATTAATAAATTCTTAATTATTATAAAATCTAGAATTAGTTTATTGCTATCGGATATATAATATATTGAAAGCATGCATATTATAAAGTTTCCGACAACCAATGTATTTATTCCATCTAAAAAATTAAATCCATTAATTAAGACAAGTAAGCAAATTGTTAGAAAAATAATATTAAATATTTTAATATCTAGTAATTGATTTAATAATTCAATAGATAAATTATTTATAGATAGATCATTTAATATTATGCAAAATAAGATGCATGCAGTTTGAAGAAATAATCTTATTCTTGCGGATGATATATAGTTAATATCAGACGCAACACCTATTAGATATAATATAAATAAAGAATATAATAAAATATTATTTAAATTAAGATTTAAAAAAATAATTGATACTATAAAAATGAACCCTCCAGAAAGAGGAGTTTTCAGACTTGATAAAACTTTCTTCTTATGGGGTGATGTATTTTCCTGGTCTAATAAAAAATTATTTAATATAAAAATTTTATTTATAACATAATGAAATATTGTAAATAATAAAAATTTGATCACTTATAAAGTTTCTGTAAAAAAGATTTTTTAATATAATTAAAAGATAATATTATTACATACAAAAAAGATTTAAATAAAGTAAATTTTTCATACTTTGAGTAAAGGTTAAATGCATCCCTAAGTTTTTGATTTATATAACGAGTTGACATTTCTCCTTTACGCCAACTTACTAAATATTTTGGTATTCCTAAAAAATCATATTTCCTGGAAAGTTTTAACCAAAGTATAAAATCTTCTTTTGTTTTAATATTTGGAAATATAATTTTAGATTTTAATTTAGCACTGATCATTACTGTGGAAAGTCCAACATCGCATGAGTAAATAAGGTCTTTATACTTTAATAAATCTTTAATCTTCATCAGCCCTATTAATTTTCCATTATTATTGATAATTTTATAGTGTGTGTGAGATATATAGCATCGATTTTTTTTCATAAATTCTAATTGTACTTTTAGCTTGTCCTTTTTCCATAAATCATCTGCATCAATGAAGCAAATATAATCTCCTTTAGATTTCAAGACACCTATGTTTCTAGACCTTGCAACTCCTATATTATTTTTATTTACTATTAATTTTATATTAGAATTCCTATTTATTAATTTTTTTATATAGATGAGATCTCCTTTATCATTATCATCATAAATTATTATTAATTCAAATTTTTGATGCGTTTGAGATAATATTGATTTAATTGTTTTACTAATGAATTTTTTTTTTTTATAATATGGAAGTATTATGCTAATAAGTTTCATTATTTTTATTAATCTTTAAACTAGAAGTATTACTTAAAACAGAAAATTTTAACTTATTTTTATAAAACCAAGAAATATCAATACTTAATGATTTTTACGATCTGAATATAAAAAGTGAAGTAAAGTTGTATTACACTATATAAATTAAATTATTTGTTATTTAATTGACTATTAAAATATGGAAAAAAAATTAATAATGTTTATGCCTTCAATAGAAGGTGGTGGAGTTGAAAAAAATTTATTCCTAGTTTCTAATTACCTGGCAAAAAAATTGGGCAATATATCTATTATTACTGCTTCAAAAAAGTTTAATAAAAAGTTTAATAAAAAAATAAATTTGATTTGTCCACAATCAAGTTATTGGGACAGTCTTGCTAGAAGATTAAAGTATATTATTTGTCTTTTTTTATTATTTTTAGAACTCAAAAAAAATAGAAAAATAGTAGTTTTTTGTTTTCAAGCAAATATATATTGCATTTTACTTTGCAAAATTTTTAAAACAAAAATTTTAATAAGATCAAATTCCTCACCATCTGGATGGTCAAAAAACTTGATCAAGATATTAATTTATAAAAAAGTTTTAAAAATGGCTGATAAAATAATGGTTAATAGTTTAGAATTTAAAAAACAACTAAAAAATAATTTCAATTTAAAATCAGAATGTATTTATAACCCTTTAAATATTAAAGAAATAACAAAACTTTCAAAAATCAAAATAAAAGAAAATTTCTTTAAAAAAACTGAACTTAAAATAATAAACATAGGAAGATTTGCAGATCAAAAAGATCATCTTACTCTGCTAAGGGCAATTAATTATTTAAAAGGAAAAATTAATTTACGATTGATTATTATTGGCGGAGGTCCCAATAAAAGAAAATTATTGAATTATATAAAATCAAACAATCTTTTAAAAATAGTTAAAATTAAGAATTTTACTCAAAATCCATATCCTTATATTTTAAAAGCAAATTTATTTATTTTATCTTCATTATACGAAGGTCTTCCAAATGTTTTATTGGAGTCTTTAGCTCTCAATAGATTTGTTATTTCTAGTAAATGTCCTACCGGTCCTTCTGAGATCCTTGATAATAATAAAGGAGGATTACTGTTCAAGGTGGGTGATTATAATGATTTAATTTCTAAGATATTATTCTATAATTCAAACAAGAGATTGTGTCAAAAAAAATTAGAATATGCTCGCAAAAGATTGCATAGATTCAATTATAATAAAAATTTAGAAAAATATTATAATTTAGTAAAATCTATAATGCAGTAACTACATTATTAATATATTTTTACTAGAGCCATCTTTTATTTTTAATATGTATTTTTCAACGTTCTCAATTTTTTTTATAGGATTAATAGTATAGTAATTATATCCTAAGAAACTTATATAGTTTATCAGATCAAGATATGTATAACCAAATTCTGGATAAAGATATGGTGCCAACTCCATAAAAATAGGTGGTTTATTTTTTAATAAAAATTTTTCCCCACTTTTTAAAACATCAAGTTCTGGTCCATCTACATCCAGTTTAATAAAGCTAACATTAGCGACTCTATTTTCTGAAATAATTTTATCTAATGAACTTTGACTAGCATTAATTAACGATTCTTTAATTCCTTTATGCTTTAAATGTTGTTCTTTTTTGCTGTTTAGCTTCCAGCTCGAATATACATCGCTAGGTTTAAAATTTTTATTACATGATAAATATGATTGTAGGGTAGTAACGCGATTTGACATATTTGGATTCAATTTCAAATTATTTTTCATTTTCTGATATGCATAGTCCGTCGGTTCAATTGAAATAATATTTGATTTTTTAAATTTGTTTGCAAATTGTAGAGTTTGAACTCCAATATTTGCACCAATATCGATAATTATTTGATTTTTGGCTAATGACATTTGAATTGCAGAGTCGACTATTTCATGCTCGAATTTTCCAAACACATAAATGCTTAAATCTAAAGCCTCAGATAAGTCAAGATCCCAGTTTATTTTGTTTCTCGTGCAACGTACAAAAAAATTACGCTTAAAGAGACTAATTATGCTAAAAATTATTTTAGCTATGAAAAATTTATATTTAGTTTTCATATAATTATAATGCTCATAATATTTTAAAGTTTAAATTTTTTTAAAAAAATTTGAAAAACAACTAAGGACCAAATTAAATCAGGATTATGATATTCCTCTTTATGTCTTTTTAGTAATTTTTCTATATTCTTAAAATTTAAATAATACTTTGAGTTATCATAAAAATTTTTGTTCAATATGTCATGTAGAAATGGTTGTAATTCTTTTTTCATCCATTTGGCTATAGGTGATTGAAGACCCCACTTTGTTTTTACTGTATTAAAATCTCCTTTAAAGTTTTTTTTTAAGAAAAACTTACTTTTAAAAAAGTTTCCGTATTTTTTCTTTTCATCCATGAATAAATAGTTTTCAATCATTTTTTGATCTAAAAAGGGCACTCTAGCCTCAATTCCAAAGTTCATGAATATGTTATCATTTCTTCTAAGAAAATCGTTTGTAATCTTTGTGTCTACATCCATAAAACAAATATCATTAAGTCTATTAGAAAAATTAAAATTTTTTGAATGATTTAGCTCTAAGTCACTTTCTTTGAGATTTTGAAAATTGACAAAATAATTTTCTCGATCTTGCATTAAATTACCTTCATTAAAAGATAGAAAAAATTGTTTAGAGTTTTCAAAAAAGAGCCTATTCACATTATTATTTTTGAATTTGGGTTCAATTATCCCTTTTAAAAAATTGATTTTTGATATACTTGATAGAATATATGTTGATCTATAATGATCATAACCGCCAAACAACTCGTCCCCTCCATCACCATTAAATATAACTTTTTCTTTTACATTTTTTGCCATTAAATAATTTAAAACAGCGCTTTGATTGCTTAAGGGTTCTTCTAAAATTTCAGTTACTTTTTCAATATTATCCTGAAAATCTTGAAATTTAACTTCAACGGTATTTAAATTGTCATCAAAATGTTCAGAATTTTTTTTTGCTATTTTAAAATCTTCGTTAAATTTATCATAGTCATGAAAATAAAAAGTATACAATTCATAATCTTTTTTTTTTAAAGAACTTCTCATTGTATGGTAGATTATATTTGAATCAAATCCCCCAGAAAGACTCAAACTTACAGGCACATCTGAGACAAATTGTGATTTAATAATTTCTTGAATATTCTTTTTTGAATTATTTTTTTCACTTGTGGAAAATTTAAATTTCAAAAAACTTATTAATTTTATTGGATTTTTTTGTTTATGGATTAAAAGTTGTCCAGGTAAAAGTTTTTTTATTCCCATAAAAAATGTTTCATTGGAGTCATTACGTCCTATATTTTTATAAAAAAACAAGGCCTTATGATTCATTTTTTTAATTTTTTGATATTGTAGTATAGATTTAATAGAGCTAGAAAATACTAAATTTTTTTTAGTATCATCAGAAAAATAATATAGTGGTTTAACTCCAACAATATCTCTTATTAAATATAAAGTTTTTTTATTTTCGTCCCATAAAGAAATTACAAAAATTCCTGACAATTTTTTGAAAGAGTCGACACCAAATTTGTCAAATAAATAAATTATAACTTCTGTATCAGATGTTGTTCTAAATTTATATCCATGTGCTTCTAATTGTTTTTTTAATTCAATATAATTATATATTTCACCATTGTATGAAAGAATAAATTGTTTAAATTTATATGGTTGATTTGACCTTTTGTTTAAATCTAAAATTGACAGTCTGTCATGACCAAGTGTTATATTTTGATTTGAGATGTAATCACTAAAATCAGGACCCCTGTTTTTTGTAAAAAACATCATTTTTTTTATTAAGTCATCATCTTTAAAATTGAAGCCGTTAATTCCACACATATTATTTAATTTTAAATAGGATAGACATACTATTATAATTATTAAAGATTATTCTTATAGTAATTTTAATATACCTAAGGGAAAAAATTTTATTCATAATAAATGCTTTAAATATTTATAATACTAAGTTTTTTATCTGATAATAAATTAATATGACCAAAAATATTAATAATAGTTTTTTTAGACCTTGAACTCTTTTTGAATTTATTAATCATTTTATAGGTTTGTGAATTTTTTGAACCTATAATAAGTATGTTATATTTTTTTAAATCAATTTTTTCTTTTTCTTTAATATCATCTCCAAGAATTATTTTTTTCTTATAAATTGTTTCAATCTTCTTATAAATAGAATAAAACTTAGAATTCCTTCTATCTAAGACGTTATCTTTAAAATTTACACCATGAAAACAGATGTTTTGATTTTTTATTGGTTTTATTAGATTCAAAACTTTTATAGAAATATAATCTACAAACTCTTCGTTAACTTTTCTTGATAAAGTTAAAACCTGGGATTTTAATCCTTTTTTTTTAATACCCTCAATTAGATAATATGGATCCACTGGAACGCAATGGCCTCCTACTAGTCCTGGCTTAAAATCAATAAAATTCCATTTTGTTTTACACAAATCTAGGACGTGCTTATAATTTAACTCATATAAATCACAAATTTTATATAACTCATTCATAAATGAAATATTTAAATCTCTTTGTGCATTTTCAATAATTTTTGCAAGCTCTGCTGCCTTAATACAGTCTGCTAATACAACTTTTTTAGTTACTTTTTCATAAATTTTTTTTGCTAGTCTTATTGCTTCATGAGAGTTTCCAGAAATAATTTTTTCAAGATTTTTCAGCTTATTAACTTTATCACCAGGATTTATTCGCTCTGGCGAAAAACATATATTTAAATATTTTTTTTTAATTTTGCTTTTTTTAGAGATTAAATCTAAACAAATATTTTCTGTTGTACCAGGAGATATTGTACTTTCAATAATTACTAGGTCATTTTTTTTTACTTTTTTTGATATAAATTCACAGGCTGAAATCAAGTTTCTGATATCAGGTTTTTTTTTAATATTTACTGGAGTGGGAACTGTCACAATAAACACATTAATTCTATTATTTAATTCTTTTTCACTGCTAAAAAATTTAATATTACTTTTGGTAATTTCTTTTTTTGGAACTTCCTTGTTGTAATCAATCCCTTTTTTTAACTCTAAAATTCTTCTTATAGATTTATCATAGCCAAAAATATTATGATGTTTAGATAGACTTATAGCAAGTGGCAAACCAACATAGCCTAAGCCTATAATTAGAATATTATTTTTCACTCGAAAACCATTCAAAAAAATTATCTATTCCTTCTTTTATGTTTATTTTAAACTTAAATTTATATGTTTTTTGTTCATCGCTAATATTTGCTTCAGTTTTAATAATATCTCCAACTTGCAAAGGATTAAATTTTTTCTTTATTTTCTTATTAAATTTTTTTTCAATTAAATTTATTACATATTTCAATGCTACAGATTTTGGATTTCCAATATTTACTATTTCATTAAAAGTTTTTTTTTTTTTATTTGTATGATCTATGAGCCTATCAATATTCTCAACTATATCTGATATATATGTAAATGATCGAGAATGATTGCCAAAGTTATAAATATCTATTTTTTTATTATTCTGAATATTGTTAAAAAATTTAAATATCGACATGTCAGGTCTTCCATAAGGACCATAAACTGTAAAAAATCTCATACCAATAAAATTCATCTTATATATATGGTTATAAACAGATGAAATATGCTCTAATGTTTTTTTGGAAACCGCATATACTGAAATCATATTTTCAGATTTTAAATTTTTATGATTTGTATCTCCATAAATAGATGAAGAGCTTGCATACAATATGGACTTAATATTTTTCTTTAATCTAAAATACTCCAAGAGATAAATATATGCTTCAATATTATTTTTTATATATGTTGAGGGGTTTATTATTGAAAATCTAACACCAGCTTGCCCAGCTAGATGAATTACATTTTCAATTTTTTTTCCAAATTTATCTAATTTTTTTAAAGAGCTTTTGTTCTTTAAGTCAATTTTAATAAATATAAAATTTTTATATTTTTTTAGAATTTTTAACCGATCATGCTTATATTTTACATCATAATAATTATTAAGGTTGTCAATTCCGATAACTTTTTTATTTTTTTTTAAATAAAATAAGGCTAAATGAAAACCTATAAAACCAGCACTTCCTGTAATTAATATCATTTAAAATTCTAAATATTTTATAATTCTTTTTTCATGATCAAATTCTTTGACTTTGTCAAAAGAATTTTTAGAAATTATTTTTCTCATAACTAAATTAGATTTTATTTTTTTTATTGTCATAATCCAAGCAAAAGGGTTTAAATAATTTTTAACAAATAAACAATTCTGTTTATCAATTAATATTTCTTTTAACACATCTAATTCAGATGAAATGATTAATTTACCAGCACTCATATAATCAAAAAGCTTTAATGGTGATGTATATTGAGCAATATTTGAAACATTGCCCGCTGCTGTAACTTTATTTGTGTATGGTATAAGTAAAATATCCATTTTTAATAAATATTTACTTATTTTTCGATAATTTTGATGAGGAAATAAAAATAAATTTTTCATGGTATTTTTTAATTGTAATTTTAGAATCTGATTATTTAGACCTCCATAGATGAAATAATCGTTAGACTGATCTAATTTAGCTAACTCAAATATTAAATCTATTCCTTTTGAGCTATTAATTGAGCCAAAATAACCCAATTGTAATCTATCTTTGGTAGTAGGATTTAAAAATCTCATTTTAAGGGATGTGCCAGATGGCAAAACAACAACCTTATCAAGATCTTTCATATCAAAGTCATTTATAAATTTATTTTTTATTCCTTGAGAAATAGCTACGGTCTTGATTAGATACTTGTTATCAAAAATGTTAAATGTTTTGTAAATAAATTGTACTATTCTTGATTCAATACTAATTTCATGGTGAAGTTCTATAATACATTTTTTTTTAAAAACTATACACAAAAAGACTACAAAAAAATTTCTTGAGATAATTATTTCACTAAATTTATATGCCTTCCAAAAAGATAAAATAGAAAACAAATAATAACTTAAACCTAATGGAAATTTATTAAATCTCATCATTCTTATAATGTTAAATTTAGATTTTACATTATAAAAATTAAAAATTGATAATTTCGATTGAGAAGTGTTTGGGATTATAAGGTTTATCTCATTTTTAATTTTTGTTAAGTATTCACAAGTTTTTACTATTTGTAATGAACTTGGCACATGTGATGGGAATGAAGAGTTGGCAATATAAGAAATTTTCATTTTAATTTATTATAAATTTTTTCACTTTTAATTTAACTTTTTTGGAATTATAAAAAGAATTTCCCCACAACATATTCTTACTTTTCATTCGCTTTTTATAACTAAATTTTTTATGTAATTGGTTAGTTAGCATTTTTGGGTTTTTTGCATTATAAACCATTTCATTCTCCAAAAAAACTTTAAATTCGTTCTCTTTTTTTTTGTTTCCTGAAAAAAATTTTATTGGTATTGCTCCATAATATATTGCCTCTAATAGACCAGTAGAAGTGGATGCAACAATCGAGTCAACCTTGTATTTGGATATGATTTTTTCCATAGAAATAAAATCATCAATTATCTGAATCTTATTTTTTTGTAAAAAGAATTTTATTTTTTTTGGAATATTTCTTGAGATTTTTTTTTTAAAAAAAAATTGTACAGATTTAATTTTTATAATTTCAAAAAGATATTTTTTAATATCATTATAACTAATAAAATCTTCATCTAATATAAGACACTTTTTTATTGTAATTATTTTCTTTTTTAAAAAAATTTTTTTTTTAAAATTTGGGTTACCTATAACATCTATATTTTCTGTTTTATAAAATTGATTTTTTTCTAACAATTGTTTTTTAAAAAAATCACTCCAAACAAAAAAAGTATCAAATTTTGTTTTTTTGTGGATTATTGAGTTTCTCGAAAATCTACCATGCATATATATTAAAGATGAAAGATTTAAACTTTGTGAAAGATAAGAAAAAAATTTCATCTCTCGTGGGTCATCAATCAACAATAATCTATCAATTTTTAAAAAAATAAATATATATGAAATCAAATATATTAAAGATTTATCACTCAATTTATTAAAGCTGAGTTCTTTAATAATAGAGAAGCAAAAAAAATTTGGAATTCTAAAAATATTTAATAAAGTTTTGAAATCTAATTTATGAGTTCTGATTAAATTAAATGAATGATTGCATGTTTTTAGATCAAAAAAATTTAACGATCTTTTATCTAATATTTTTAAGTTATTGTTAACTATGAAGTAGTTGGCACATTTTATTTTATTAAATTTAACTTTAAAAATATTTAATATAGAAAAAATGATTAAAATTATTTTATACAATTTTGTCATTAAAAAAATTATAAAGTCAATTAAGCCTTAAATTTGTTTATTTTGTATCATAAACATTTTTATTACTTTTTCTTCTTCATCTGTCTCATACGAATCAGAAAATGGTAATAATTTTGGCTTATTTTTACCTAATTGTAGTTTTTCAAAAATTTTATTACTTCCAAATTTAGTTATATCTATGTTGCCAGTTTCATAGAAATCATCAAAGATAATATATGCATTTTTTTCTGCTATTTTTAATGAGTAATCAAAGTCGCTTTCTATTGTCTTTACTGCGTGCCCACCATCAATAAAAATAAAATCTATATTAACTCCATTTAAAGAAAATTTTTTAAGCGTTTCATTTGTAAAGCCTTTATATAAAAAAATTTTAGCATGATCATTTAATAATTGTTTAATTGTATCAAGCGTCTCTGGGAACTTACTTGCTTCAATTTTATGAATTTTTTTTGTTAGTCCTTCAAACAAATCAAAGCCATGATATTCTATATTTTTATTAAAAATTTTCGCTGCTTCAATCATTTGTATTGCCCGCCTTCCATTATATACACCTATTTCCAAAATTTTTTTAGGTCTTTTTTTAAGAATTTGAAATAAAAGATTCACATATCTTTTTTCATTACTCTGCAAATAATATATAATTCTTAAAAGTGTTTTTATAAAAAAAATAAATTTCATATATATTTTATTAATATATTTTTAATAACTTATAGCAATTAAAATAACTTTATTATAAATTAATTTCTCTATTTAAAATTTTAATAAAATGAAAATTTATATTCAATCAAATAAATATCAAAAACTTGCTTCTATGGTTTCGAAATATTCCTTTGAACGCTTTGGGCATGATGTAGAAATTATGAATGTAGAAGAAAATGAATTTCTTAAGGATAAACTTAATCATAAAATTTTAAGAAAAGGTAAGAAAACAATTTACCGAAATGATTTACAGTCATTCACATTATTGAGATTTTTAGCACCACAATTAAACAATTACAGAGACAAAATTTTAGTTATTGACCCTGATATATTTGCTTTAAAAGATCCAAAAAAAATAATTGAAGATCATTCCAATACATCAGACCTAAGTTGTGTTTTCTATAATAACATTCCTAGATCAGAAATGATGCTTGTTGATGCTGAAAAAGTAAATTGGAATTTTAAAAATATAATCAGTAATCTTTTTAATTATGAGATAGATTATGAGGACTTAATGAATTTTAAATTTAATTCAGATCTAAAAATTAATAAAATAAGTGAATGTTATAACTCACATGATAAAATAAATGATGACACTATTTTATTGCATACAACTAATCGAATTACTCAACCTTGGAAAGAAGGTTTAAAAATTAATTTTTTTAAAAATAATTTTTCAAAATTTCAAATTTTTAAAGAACATGTTAAAAAAATAATCGGGAAATCATATAGTGAAGAGTTTATTTCTAAAACTTTTATAAAACACCCTAATAATGATGTTAAAAACTGTGTAAAAAATTTGTTTAATGAGGCAAAAAGATTAAATTACTTTAGCCAAGAGGATATAGAAGAAGAAATTAAAAATTTAAATATTTCTAGAAAAATTTTTGAGTAATCTATAATTTTGATTTTGCTATTAGATCAGCAATGCTCAATAATTGAATTTGATGAATATTTTCAATGTGATTATAAACTTTTGAGTCTACCCAAATATTAATTTTTCCACATTTTGAAAGAGGGTTATTTTTTTTAAAACCAGAAAATGTAATTAAGTAAATTCCTTTTTTTTTAGCAAACTTTGCAGCATTAATTATATTTTTTGATGTTCCACTTGAGGAAACTAATATTAATACATCTCCTTTATCTAAGTAGAATTCAATTACTTTTTTAATCCAGTTTTCATAACCATAGTCATTAGCAAAGCATGTTATTAGATCAGATTCGTTAAAATTTACACATCTTACTTTGGCAATTTTTGTAAGATCTACACTAAAGTGAGATGAAATAGCTGCACTTCCTCCATTTCCAAAAATAGCTATTTTCTTATTTCTTTTTTTACATTTAATTAACTCATCTTTAATTTTATTAAATTTTAAAAAATCTTTTCTAAAATCACATAAATATAAAAATTTTAAAAAATATTTTTTAAAGTATTCATTCGAGCTAGTGTTCATATAATTTTAATTTTTAATTTATTTTTTAAGGAGTTGGCCCAGTCTTTTTTGTATTCAAGATTTTTATCATCAATATATATGTCAAAACTTGGTTTTCCCATAATTAATTTATGATACTTTAAGTTCCAGTCCAAAAGTTGTTTTTTTGTAAATAATAAACCTGCTTTTTTTGCTTTTTGGATGTTGTCATTATTTCTACCCATATATCTAGCAGTGAAAATTTTTATTATATAACCCTTATCATACAGATAATTGATTAATTTAATATTCTTTTTAATTGGTAAAGATTTTATATAATTATTTGAACTTGTTTTACAAATGACATTATCTAGATCAAAACATAAAATCTTTTTCATTAAAAATTTTTCCTTATAATATTTATTACTCTATCCTCATTTAGTAAATTTACAAAATTTACATTATGATTTTTGCAATGTAACTTAAAACATGGATAACATCTCATCTTAAGATTTTCTTCAATTAAAATATTATTCTGATAGTTAATTGAATTAGAGTGTAAAAAACCTGTGTGAATTAAAAAATTTTTTTTATCAAAACAGGAGGCTAAATGATTAAATAAACCTTCATACGAAACTAGAAAATTACATTTATAAATTATAAAAGCAAGTTCTTTCAATTCTAGATCAAAAAGATATTTACAATTCTTTAATTTTGGCTCTTTTGAAGTTCCAATTTGAAACCAATTTACTTCCTGAAAAGAATCAACAATTTTTTGCATACCACTTACCTTCCAATCTTTAACAGTTGTATAGGTTTTTTTTGTAACTGATTGAATTAACGCGAAGTTTTGGGGTAATTGAAATTTTTTCTCAAATTGTAATAATTCATACTTACTGAAACAAATTTCATTTTTTAAATTTGAATAATCTAATTTTAAATTGAAATGTTCAGACATAGCTTCTGCTAATTGCATTTGTCTATTTTTATGACTTTTTAAAAAATGAAATTTCATATTTTCTGTAATGTGAATACTTCTAAATTCAAGAATATTTTTTCCTTTTACACAATTTAAAAAAAACCATATGTAGCTTTCTTGTTTAAATCTACATAAAATATTTACTCTTATATTATTTTCAAATAATTCATAATGATTAGAAAATAATATAATTTTATTTTTTTTTGCAATATTAATTTCTCTTAATATACCACTCATATAAACATGATCTCCAATTGCACTACCACATCTAAAAATAATTATGTACCCAAAAAAATTAATTATACCATTGGTTAACTTTGAAAATAAAAATCGTATTAAATAAAAAATAATATTTTTCATTTAATTTTTTTCAATCTTATAATTTGCGTAGTACTTAAATTTTTAATTTTTTTTAGAAGCACAACCCTTCCCCCACTTTTTTCTATATACTTTTTGCCAGAAATTTTTTTTTTTTTATATTCATTGCCTTTGAATAATACGTCTGGATTTAATAATTTTATTTTTTTAAGTGGAGTTGTTTCTTCAAATATTACAACTTTATGAACTAATTTTGTTGCTAATAATTTTTTTTTTCTTAAATTTTCGTTTTGTATTGGTCTGTTATTTCCTTTAATTTTTCTGACAGAATTGTCAGAATTTAATAATACAATCAAGTAAGTGCATAAACTTTTAGCCTGCTTTAAACTGTATAAATGTCCACTATGCAAAAGGTCAAAACAACCATTTGTAACCCCTAATTTAAATTTCTTTTTCAAAGAATTTTTTGGAATTTGATATATTCCTTTTTGGTGATGACTGAAGTAAATTGTTTTTCAACAACTTTTGTAGCACTCATAATTGAAAGTTTAATACTTTTGTGAATACTAATTTTTTTGGAGATGCATAATGACAATAAGGCTAGAAATGTATCACTTGCCCCAGTTACATCAAAAGTTTTAACTTTTTTAATCTTATAAAAAGATTTTTTATTATTGTGCACATGTATCAATTTTTTTTTTCCTCTGGTTATTATTAAATGCTTTAAGTTTTTATCTAAAAAAAATTTATTTATTTTATTCTTAAAGCTTATTTTGTTTGAAAAAAAATTATTAAATTCTTTTTCATTTGGTACAATTATATTTGAGCCCTTATAAAAATTAAGATTCTCTTTTTTAGGGTTTGTAATAATAGTTTTTTTTTCTTTTATAAATAACCTTGTAATTTTCTTAAAAATATTTTGATTAATTAGTCCTTTATTGTAATCAGATATTACTAATAAAGAATAATTTTTTATATTTTTTTTGATGTATTGAATAATCTTATTTTCTGTATTTTTCTCTAATTTATTATTTTTTTCATTATCTATTCTAAATATTTGCTTATTATCCAAATAAAATCTAGATTTTTTACCCACTGAAAAATTTTCTTGAATAAAAAGCTTATGTTTAATTTTTTTTTCTTTTAACATTCTGAGTATTGTTCTATCGGCTATTTTCTTTCCAATTCTACCAATTAAAAAACAATCTTTATTTAATGAATTTATATTATTGATTAAATTGGCCGCTCCACCTAATCGAGTTATTTTTTTTTCGGTTTTAACAATTGGAACATTTGCTTCTGGAGATTTTTTTACATATTTATTCATTGAAAATTTATCAATCAAAATATCTCCTAAAACTAAAATCATTATATTAATTTCTTATTTTTCAAATCTATTTATATTTAATAACAAATTAAAGACCAATTATTTTTTTTATTTTTGTTATCAATCTTGTTTTTGTTGAATTAATGGAAAATAATTTGTTATCTGGTAAATAGGTTTCAAAGATAATATTGGTTAAATTTCTTGGAATTTTCGCTACACTTCTTGGGCTTACTCTATGAATTGAATTTGAAGTATTTAAAAAAAACACAACTTTATTTTTTTTATATTCAATCTCTTTAAATAATTTTAAATCTGTAATATTCTTTACACTTGATTTTTTATGAAATATAGCTTTTTTGTTCTGTCTTGCCTCCATAACCTGAAGATCTCCACCAGTAGATTTGTCATTGTCATCTTTTAAATAAAAAAGACCCGCAACTAGTTCCGCTGTATTATCTAAGTGACTATCTCTTACAGAGGATTTAAGTGCATTGGGTGTGTTTATTCCTGGTTGACAATCGGCTACAAATTGAAATTTTTTTTTATTATCTTCATTTCTAATATTTAAAAAATTAATATCATTATTTTTTTCTTTAATAATTTTATTAATCTTAGGGTAAATAATTTCCATATCTTTTTCAAAAATGTTCATTAACTCTATAAAAAAAAATTTAGATGTATGAAATTCTATAAAATCTTTCCAAATACTATTTTGAAATAAATTTGAGTCAAAAAATTCTTCAGTACTTATTTGAAGTCTTATGTTGTTTTCTTTATATTGTGTGTTTTTTTCAAAGTAATTATGAAATAACTTATAATCTCCCTCCAAATATGAATAAATTTTATCTTCATACGCGTTATCAATAAAAAAAAATGGATAAGGATAGGAAAAATAATTATTTCTATCAAATCTATTTAAAATTGAAATTTTTTCCATAGTACTTTATCTTTAATGTATCAATAATTTAAAATATTTACTTAAATTTTTATCTTTTTTTAAAAATATTTTTTTAACTATTTCAGTTGGATAATTTTTTTTAAATTGTAGCACAGTGTCTTCAACTTTTTTTTGGTAAAACTTTTTAAATATTAAAGATTTAATTTTTTCAAAGTAAGATGAATTATTTAGTTTAATCAAGTATTCTTTCTGAGAGTGTTTTGTGTAATTAAGTTTTGAATTAAAAGTTTTTATCTTAATATCATTTAAGAACTTTATATAATTTTTTTTATTTTTAAATAAATGTTCAGAATTATAATATTTACAGTTTATTTTATTTTTTTTTAAAATTTTTTTGTAGTGATCATAATTACTGAGGTTTAACATTTCATTTTTAAACACCCAACTTTTTTTTAAATCACAAAAATCTGATATGGGAAATTTGAAATCTCCAGTACCCTTGTAGAAATAATATTTTTTAATATTATTAAGAGACATACTTAAATGCCTTTTAACTGGATCTCTTAAAAAACAAATAAAAATACTCTTTGGAAATATCTTTTTAATAGTTTTTAATGAATCTAAATCATAAAAATAATGTGTATTAATGTCATAATTAATTTTATTGATATCTAATTTTTTTAAGTAATAACTAATCTGAGTTTTTTGATGATAGTTTGGTCTTTTGTAGTGATATTTTCTTTTCAAAACATTTTTTTTTAAGAAAAAATGGTTTTCTTTGGGTAGCAAGTTTATTCCATGATTTTGTTTTAATACATTGTGTAAATAAGTTGACCCTGTTCTTGGACAACCAATTAAAAAATAGATTATATGTTTATACATTTTAAAAATTATTGACTAGTATTTAGATAAAAAAATTAATTTTGGCTACTTTTCTCTTTTTTATAATAATATTTAATTTATACATATACATAGTTTTATAATGAAAAATCTAAATAATTATACCTACATACCAAGACTTAAATTTCCCACAGAACTAGAATTTGAGCCAATTCAGCTTTGTAACGCGCTGTGTTTTACCTGTCCATATACAACTTTGCAGGAAGACAAGGAATACAGAGGTAAAAAAATGTCCAGAGAAAAAATTTCATTACTATTAACAGACTTTGGAAATTTATTAAAAAAAAATAACTATAAAGGAAATGCACATGTTAATCCATTTAGATACTCTGACCCTCTAATTTGTAAGGATTTAGATTTAATTTTTAGCTTGGCTAAAAAATTTTCTTTTAAAGTAAGAATAACCACGAATGGTGTTTCTTTTAATGAAAATAATGCAAAACTTTTAAATGAGTATTTTGATACCTTGGAGGGAATAATTAGTATTTCTGTTATTGGCTCTACAACTGAAAAAATAAAAAAAAATATGAATGTAAATTTGGATTTAACTTTTGCTAGATTGTCAAACGTAAAATTAAAATTTCCAAAACTAGCTTCAAAGATAAAAGTTGGACTTGCCGAAGTTGAAGAAACGAGTGAAGAAAATCAAGAATTCTTAACTTTAGAAAAAAAATTCAAGGAAATAGGAATTGAAACATATAGAAAAAAAAAATGGATTAATAACAGGATTAAAGGTGAAAGTTATTTGCAAAAACCAGATAATTTTATTATGTCATGTAACTTGTATCACAATAAACTTTTAAGAAGAATGAATGTAATGTGTGATGGTTCAGTTGTCTTATGTGACGATGACTCTAGTGGAAGAAAAAAATTTGGCAACGTGTTCGAAGACAATGTGACAAAAATTTGGAATGGACCTTTACTTAAGGAACACAAATTAATGTATAATAGAAATTTTGATGAAGAAAAAAATCAATTGATTTGCAAATCTTGCTCAAGAGCAAACTGGAAAAGTAGAAAATCTGGATTGGTTAATTCCGTTAAACAAATTGGCTTTAAGTCATCTATAAAAAATATCATTTCAAATAATGTCGACTGGCTTTAATGTCCTGATTTGTGGCTCGAGCGACATAACGTATGACCATATTGAAGCACTTAAAAAAATTAAAAATATTAAAGTTGGTGCAATCTTCTCAAGAAATATAGAAAAGGTTAAACAAATATCCAATAAGTTCAGTTTAAAAGTTTTAAAAAACCTTGATGAGGAACAATTAAAAGATTACGATATTGCTGTTATAACTTCATCAACTACAAATCATATAAAATATATAGAAACACTTTCACTTTATATAAAAAAAATTATTGTTGAAAAGCCAATAGTTTTGAATTCAGCTCAATTTAAGATTTTAAAAAAAATAAAAAAAGAAAATAATATTTTTATTAAGGAGGTAAGCTTATTTAGTTTTAAACCTAAAAATTTATTTTTTGATTCTTTTAAAATAGACATTAAAAAAAAAAGAAACCTTTATGATTTTAAAAATTTTAAGAATGAAGTCGATGTCTGTAAATCACCAATTTTAAATCATTTACCTCATTGGTATGATTTTGCCAGTTTATTGTTGGGAAATAACATGAAATTAATTGAATTTAGCTTTGATAAATTTGATGATAGTTTAAATTTTCATAAAAAAATTTATTTAGATATATCAAATGGGCAAAAAAAAATTAAAATTGATATAGACTTAACTCATCATAAAAATTGCAAAAATAAACTTAAATTTAATCCTAAAAATAAATTAATTAATTTATTATCATTTCCTATAAATTTTTTCCTTAATAAAACAAATTTTGTTCCATTTATTAATACCAAAAATAAAATACCCTTGCTTGAAAAATTTTATAATACATTCCTAAAAGAACTAAACTATAATAGTCAAGATGAATACATCGATAAATTAGAAAATAAAATATTATTTATAGATAAAATTTGGCAATTAAGTAAAAAATAAAAAGTAGCTTTAAATTTATTTTGCACTGTATTATTTATACATTGGTTGAGCTCTTATGAAAATAGTCACTAATCTTTATTAACTCCTCATACGTACCCTCAGCTTTAAGCTGCCCTTTTTCTAGTAAAAAGATAGTGTCACATTGTTTTACAGTGCTAAGGCGATGTGCAATCATAATAATAGTAATATTCTTATTTAATTTTTCTAGTGCCTCCATTACTGAACGCTCCGTTAGAGTATCAAGTGCATTAGTAGCTTCATCCAAAATTAGTATTTGTGGGTTATGATAAAATGCTCGTGCAATTCCTATTCGTTGACGCTGACCACCCGAAAGTCTTACACCTCGCTCACCAACACTAGTTTGATATTTCATAGGAAGTTCATTAATTATAAATTCATGTAAATTCGCAATTTTAGCCGAAGATTTAACAGCTTCATGATTAATGTCTTTTGCTTTAACACCAAAAGCAATGTTGGCTGAAATAGTATTATCAGCAAGAAAAGTCTGTTGCGGAACATAACCAATAGATTTCTGCCAAACTTTAACATTATCTTTATTTATTGGCCTGCCATCAATCTCTAGGGTACCCTGTTGAGCTTGCAGTAAACCAAGAATAATATCTACCAATGTGGTCTTGCCACTTCCAGTGGCTCCTACAAATGCTACTGTCTTATTTGCTGGTATAACAAGATTAATATCTTTTAAAACTATTTTTGAAGAATTGGGGTAGCTGTAATGTATTTTATTTAATTTAATTGATTCTTTAAGCACTAACGAATTTTGATTCTTAATTAAAGAAACTGATTTGAGATTTTCTATATCATTATACAAATCATCTAGTGCAGGATCAGAGAAACGTAATGAGGTAAAACTTGCATAAATTGATTGTAGTGCAGGCATAAGACGGTAGCCAGCAAAAGCATAAAGTACAATAATAGGTAAAACGCTTACAAAGCTGACACTTTGTTTCATAAGATAAAGTATGGCTAACAACATGCCCCCAAACGCAATTGCTTCAAGTGCAAAACGTGGCAATAGTTTAATTACTTGTGCCGAAGCCTGAAGTCGAGAAAATGTCTCAGCAGGATGGCTAAAACGATTTATATAAGATTGCTCAAGCCCACCAACTTTTATTTCTTTAGCTGCACCAAAAGCTTCACTCAATATATTAAAACGTAATTTATTAGCTTTTAAGCGCTCATTCCCAATACGCTTTAAAATATTTTTGTTAAACAAATATATAATTAAATAGGCTGAAAGAAGTGTCACACCAACTACAAAAGTAAGCTTGGGATCAACCAAAACCAATAATGCTAGCATCATAAAAACAACAGCACTTTGGGCTATTAATTCAATTAAAGGTCCTAAAAATTTATTAACCACTACAGCTACTTCAGAAAGTATTGTTTTACTTATGTCAGCACTATTACGACTTAAAAACCAACTATAGGGCTGATGTAAATATCCCTCAAATAAGCGTTTAGAGATAGTATAATTACGCATTTGTATAAAATGAGACTTAACATATGCAGTAAAAGCTTTGAATCCAAGCGAGACCACTAACGAAATAAAAACAAAAATGCCTAAAGCAAAAAGGAAATGCTGTTTATTTTCAATACCAATTAATTCAGAGGATTTATATAAAAAATTTAAAGGGGCATTAGTTTCCACAAGTTCTGGGTTTGTAAGCACTCCAATAAATGGCAAGATTGAAGCAACACCAATCATATCTAATAAAGCTGTAATCATCAGCATTATCATTAATAAAATTAAATTTTTACGCTCACTTGTAGATAGGAGGTATAGGGCTTTTTTTATAGTTTTCATTATAATGAGTTCTCAATTTTTATTATGCAAGATTGATTGATTAGAATAATTCATTATATAATTAATTAAACCTTTATTAAATGAATTTCATACTTTATCTTTAAAATCTTATGAATACAGATTTTTTAACATACGGAATACCTCTATTTTTTGCACTATCATTAATTTATTTAATACTAATTGGCTCAATATTGAGAGACTATTATCAGGGTAAAAAAAGATTTAAATTTTTACAAAAATTTTTGTTGTTTTTTTCAGAAATACCTTCAATAATTTTTTTTAACTTAAAAAAACTGCCTATTACAAACTATTTTTATAAACCAACAATACTCTTAAAGCATAAAGATAAAAAAAAATTTTATCAATTTATATCAAACAAGAGGGAAGGGCTTTTGGTTTTGCCTAGATACGATCATTATGAAGGCAGATCATTAGTGGAGATAATAGATTTAGATAATTTCAAAATCATTCACACCTACAAACATAATATTGCAGATATGAATAAAAAAATTAAAAATAAAAAAAAATTCAAAGGTCTATATACAATAATTGGTCCTAGAAAATTTTTATACTGGCACCCTTTAATTTTAGATGACGGATCGTTAATTTGTGATGGAAATATTGGCCCAGAGTTTAAGATTGATTTTAATTCAAATTTAAAATGGATAAATGATGAATTAATTTTTCATCATAGCAAAATGTTAGACCATGAGGGTAACATTTGGTTAGGAGGTAGATTGGTTGATCGATCTAAATACTTAAAAAAATATTCACTAAATGAGGTTAATGATGATGCTATTGTTAAAATTAATTCTAATGGAGAGATACTTTTAAAAAAAAGTGTGATTGAAATTTTATTTGAGAATAAGATATGGGATAAAAATAATATTACTGAATTAAAAAAAAATTATACTCCAACTCACTTAAACTCTATTGAGCCAGCATTTTCTGATACTAAGTATTGGAAAAAAGGAGACATTTTTATTAATCTAAAACATCAAAAAATGATCATTCTTTATAGACCTAGCACAAATAAGATCATTAATACTATTACTGGTCCATTCAGCATGCAGCATGATATAAATATTATTTCTGAAAATGAAATTTCAATTTTTAATAATAATAATTTTATTTTTGATAATAAATATTCAGAAGTTGTAATTTATAATTTTGAGACGCATCAATTTCGCAAACTTTTTAACTCACAGTTACAAAAAGAAAACTTCAAAACATATCTTTCTGGAAAAGGTCAAGTTTTAGCCGATGGCTCATTGTTTGTAGAAGAACAACGACACGGAAGAATTATTTTATTTAATAAAAATGGTCAAAAAGAATGGGAATTTATTAACAAAAGTACTAATGGAGATATAGGGTATACTGGTTGTTGTAGAATTATTGAAGACAAGTTGTTTGTTAAAAAATTTAAACAGTTAGTAGATAATAAAGAAAATTAATATTCAGTCTTAAAATAAAAGTTATATATCTATATAAAAATTTTTTCAAAGAAAATTTTAAAACCAATTTATCTAGGAAATCTCAAATATTAAATGACGAGTCCTTATTTGTTGAAGAGCAACGACATGGAAGAATTATTTTATTAGATAATAAGGGTCAAAAAGAGTGGGAATATATTAGCAAAAGTAAAAACGGGGATATAGGATATGTCTCTGGATGTAGAATAATCGAGAATAAATCTTTTATAAAAAAATTTAAATCTTTAATTAAGTAGTAATTCCAAGCAAAATTAAAAAATTTGAATAACTATAATTTCAAGTTTTTTCATCAGGTCTTAATAATGGCAAAAACAGTTCTTTTAAGGTCCACCAGTGGTATGTTCAACTGATCTGGTAAACTATAATTTTTATATGTTCCAATAGGAAATTCCCCTACTTTCTCAATTTTTACCCCTTTTAAATTTGATGATAAGTAATCCCATAACCAATCAGAGGCTTTTTTATCAAAGGGTAATTTAAATTTTTTTTTTAATTCTTCTTGGCCACTTTCGAACAATAAAACATGATTTGTTTTTGACCATACTATCTTCAATATTTCAGTAGCTTTATTTAAACCATATCGGTAACACCAGTGGTGCCAAATTGAAAACAATATTGTGACGTCCGTTTGGGGTAAAATATCTGCATTTTTTTCGTTTATTAACATGTTGCAAAAAGTTTCATTTTTACCATTTTTAACATTATTTTTTGTATATTGAGCTATTCTCAAAAACCTTTCATCGCTATCTATACCAATAATATTCATGTTGTAAGTCTCTGCTGCTTTATGACAGAAAAAACCAGCGCAGCAACCTATGTCTTTTAGACTTTTATAACCTTTTAAATAATTTTGTATTGCTTCCCATCTTTCATATGTTGCTTCGCCTCTGACGGATGCTTTACTAATTCCGATCCATGGTAATGGTTGGTAGTGAAAGCTCGGTTTGTCAATAATATACTTTGTAGTATCAATTCTAAATTGGATATAACTATTAAACTTTGTCAAATATTTTTTTATATTCGAGTGATATTTTCTAATTATATTTTCCATTCTTAACGATTTTACCATCTTATTATAAAATTACACATAAGATTATACCTGGAATATTTCCAGCCAATCTAAGAGAACGAACATCTCTTTTAGATTTAGTTACTCTGTAGGTGACATGAAATATGATTATAATAAGCAAATAAAAATGTAATACCTATCTTAAAATAGAAGTTATATATCTATATAAAAATTTTTTTCAGTGCATAAATCAAGCCAATTGAGCTATTAGTACTGGTCAGCTACACGCATTACTGCGCTTCCACATCCAGCCTATCAACG
>Ga0308004_10000306_pt1 | contig 23765 bp, 23 predicted proteins | sample Neamet38_FD_203156 | JGI IMG/M metagenome (GOLD analysis project Ga0308004, IMG submission 203156) | Marine microbial communities from water near the shore, Antarctic Ocean - #38 | ecosystem: Environmental > Aquatic > Marine > Unclassified | place: Southern Ocean | collected 2014-06-06 | reverse complement strand
AGCCTTTCTATATTGAAAAAACTCTATTATATTTGCACCCACAAAAATGGCCCTGTGGCGCAACTGGATAGCGCATCTGACTACGAATCAGAAGGTTACAGGTTCGAATCTTGTCAGGGTCACAAAAGCTCATCTTTATAAAAGATGAGCTTTTTTTATTTTTAAAATAAACAGTAGAAATCAGCTCTTTATGCACACATAAAAAAATGCATAAGACGTTTCTTTGCCTTATTAAGAGGAGTTAAAATTGTATAAAGTACTACCTAAATATTTTTAGATAATACTCCTAAAATTTAAAGATTGTATTTTCTTAATTAAACTCGATATGCAACCACTCCATACGTTTCGTAACCCAATCTTTTAAATGCGACACCTCTTCTGCATGTGTATCAAAATAGACAGGATTAGGCCATACATAGGTACCTAAGGTTGGCCATTTTTCATAGTTTTTGCCCTGAGCACGTTCTAATTGCTTTGCGTATTCATCAATTTTATCAAGAATAACATTAGTATTATTATAAAAATACATAAAACGTTCTTTTACCTCACTCTCAAAAGCTGGATCTTCGAATAATCTTTTATACCAAGGGTTTTCTTTTATCCAAAAACCATTTGTGTATTGAGAATTTGCATAATCTACATTTCCATAAGAAAGATCAAAATCCCATAAAGGTCCCATTTTAATTTTATTACCTGGTATATAATTAAAATAAATACTAGAGTAATATTTTGCATCTACACTCTTCGCAATTTCCTGCACCAAATACCAGTCTATAAAGCTTGGTAAATCTATATATGCTTGGTACCCTATCTGTGCATCTTTAAAGTTTGCACCAAAAAGTGCAGCTTCAAAATTATTTATATAATCTTTAATTAAATTGAACTCTGCAGTATTGTAATCTACCGAAGGCTCTTTTATGTTAAATACATTTTCATTGTGTTTTTGAGTGAAAATAGTTGGTTTAAAAAATACATCATCCGCATCCAAACGATAATCTTGATCTATTTCTACTAAATAGCCGTTATCTGGTAAATTAAGACGATTGCTTTTTACTTCTACTTTTTGAGCAATTAAATAGGTACCATTGTATTCATCATTTAAAAATACTTCTGCATATTCTCCTTTTGGAGTATATTCTAAACGACTCATTGCGCCTATGTCTAAAGATATTTTATTTCGAATAAGTGATTTATCTGAATACTCTGCTAAAAAAAGCCATTTTTTATCTTTTAGCATGTTTAACATAGGCGTTTTGCTATCCGCTTTTAGCTGGTAAGGCTTTTTAGGATGAGCCCAAGTAGAATTTCCTCTTCCTCTAATTTTCATTTCTTGCATAGCAATATCTTCAAAGCCCAGACCTCCTTTAACCGTTACAAACCCTTCTACATAGTCATCCTTTGAATTTATAGGCGTATTATTTGTATCAATTAAAATTCTTGGTAATCCTGTAAAATAGGAGATTTCTACATAAAAACTCTTAGTTGCTGAATTTTCGATATTAGAAGCAACATAGACAACAGGTTTATTAAAATTGTTACTACTTTCTCCTGTTACTTGTGCATTGCTATTTACTAGAACATTACCCCCAATAAAGGTATATGAAGCTACCAAATTTTCAATAGCACACAATTCATTTACAGCTGCAGAAAATGTATCTACACCATCAAATGTTAAATGAACATCTTGTGTTAATGTTGGGTTAAGTTCTGCTAAAAATGAAAATGATTTCATTTCAATAGTATCTTCTGTTACAAAAGAAATTTCAATAAAATAATTTTTAGAACTACTACCGTCTTGGGTTGTTACAATATATTCAACAGTTTCTGTAAAATCATTACTGGTTACAAATTTTGTCTGAACCTCATCATTTACAGAAACAGTATCTCCTACAAAATCATAAGATGCCACTAAATTCTCTACATCACACAGATAATCAAAAGAACCAGAAAAGGTATTTACACCGTCAAAAGTTAGATCTAAATCTTGCTCTAAGGTTGGATTAAATTCCATTAAGAAAGCAAATGAAGTTATTTCTGGAGAAATAGGTTCTATTAAGCCATCTTGCCCTTTGCTGCAAGAAAATAAAATTAAAGTAAAAGTTAAAAGTAAAATGCTTTTTTGTATTACACTTTTAATGGGGTATAAACTGCTTAGTAACATGCTTTATATTTTTAAAGACGAAGATATTCTTTTGAAACAACTTCAAACTAAAAATTACCCATACAAAACCAATACGCCAAACTACCTGCATCCTATTACTGGCCATCTTGGGAAACAAAGCTTGTAAAATTGAAGAAAAAACTTAAGTGAACCCAAATACTGCTTTATAGCAATACAATGTTCTAGAAGACTCTTATTATAATTCTTCAAAACCAACGCTAAAATAAGAGCAGGCTTTACTCTAATTTCATTTCCTGAAAAACTATCAGATGCGTCTTTTAAGACATTTACAACTAGAAGAGCAAATTAATAATTGCTATTTCAAGGGTTAAATATTCAAAAGAATAAGACTTCATAAAACTGCAAATACAGGGGTTCCTAAAATTGGACTTTTAGCAACACATTTTAGACTAATTTGTACACTACCTTTATAGTGAACCTATGTACATTTATTTTTTTTTAAACCCAATAGGTTTACATATTTAAACAAAAAAAAGAAAACTCATAAAAGGAAGAAAAGTTCCTGTTATCCGGAAATAAAACCCCGTAAACGAGAACTTTGTGCATCATATAACCAGTTATAACCAATACGAATAAAAAACTATGAAAAATTTAAAGACAAATATTTATTTTAAAGTTGGAATTATCTTTTTTCTGATACTGATATTGATGATACCAACATCTATGGTTGAAAGCCTAATTCATGAAAGAGAAGGTGTGCAGACCAAAGCAATTAACGAAGTTAGTTCGAAATGGGGAAATGGACAGACAATTTCAGGTCCATTTATTTCAATTCCATTTGATAAATATATTAAACGTTTTAACAAGAAAGATTCTATTAATGAGATAATAAAATTAAAAGAATGGGCACATTTTTTACCTGAAGAATTAAAAATTCAAGGAAATATTATACCTGAAAAAAGATATCGAGGGATTTATGAAGTTGTTGTTTATGAATCTAAATTAAAAATTCAAGGAAATTTTGATAATATTGATTTCAAAAAGTTAGATATTGATAAAAAAGATGTTCACTTCGGCAAAGCAACTATTAATATTGGCATAAACGATTTAAAAGGAATTGAAAAACAAGTAACTATAAATTGGAATAATAAAGATTTCTCTTTCAACTCAGGTACATCGACGAAGCATATTATATCTAGTGGAATAAATGCCGTTGTCCCAATTAGAAAAGATAGTATAACAAATTACATATTTACAACTGAAATTGATCTTAAAGGAAGCCAATATTTATATTTCACACCTGTTGGAAAAACTACTGATATAAATATTAATTCAAATTGGAATACCCCTAGTTTTACTGGAATGTACTTACCGGACGAAAGAACTGTTTCAAGTACAGGATTTAATTCTAAATGGAATATACTTCATTTGAACAGAAACTATCCGCAAGAATGGATTGGAAATGATTACGGTATTGATTCAAGCTCCTTTGGAACGGATTTGCTCTTACCAGTAGACAATTACAAAAAATCATATCGTGTTGCGAGATATGCTATTTTATTTTTAGTTCTAACTTTTATAACCTTTTTCTTTGTAGAAATTATGAGTAAAGTTTTTATTCATCCTATTCAATATTTATTAGTTGGAATTGCAATAATCGTCTTCTACACACTTCTACTTTCCATAAGTGAACATATAAAATTTAATTTAGCCTACATAATTGCCTCTATTTTGACAATTTCTTTAGTTTCACTCTATACATTTTCAATTCTCAAATCAAAACAAATAGGACTATTAATATTTGGAATTTTATTAATAATGTATTCCTTCATTTTTACTATTATTCAACTTGAAGATTATGCTTTATTAATTGGAAGTTTAGGGATGTTTACAATACTTTGTATAGTTATGTATTATTCAAGAAAAATTGATTGGTATAATATTAAACTTGGAAAAGAATAAACATTAATAGATAATACTGGTTATAACAACGTATATAATTTATTGCTAGTTCTAGCCTATTTACGAAAATCCTCGCGGATTTTCTATTCGGTTTGTATTTGCTAAATTAGGTGCTTAAAACACGCAACAAACCATATACAAACACGTTAGCCAAAATTAAGAATGAAACTTGACTTTATCGAAAATATTGAGATTTATAAAGGAGGAATAACTCCTTTGACGAATTATCATTCAATTCCTCAATTGAAAGAGGGCATATTTATGGTTTATATTCAAATGAAAAATCTTCAAAACAATTATTGGAAACTTAGGTATCCAAACTTATCAGATGAACAATTAGAAATTCATAAAAAAACTTCGTTTTCGATGAGTGGAGAATTAAATCAAGTAGATGCTCAAGCTGTAAATTTATTTCATTGGTATTCTATAAATCTTGTTAATTATGCTAAATGTTGTGGGTTAGTAAAGTTTCTTAATGAAAAAAAAGTTTTACCCGAATATCTTGCAAAAAATAAGGACTTGATAGAGGAACTCAGTGAGACTCAAAAGAAATATTTGAATGGAATTCCCGAATTAGAACCATTAAGGCATTTTAGGAATAAAGCAGGTGCACATTTAGCTTTTACAGATCCAAATAAAAAATATGACAATCCTGCTACTTTAATAGAATCTATGTCAATTATACCAACATTAATAAATGGTAAAATAACTATTGGAGGAATGACTAGAAAAAGAGGTGAATCTGTTTCATCTTTTTCGAAATACGAATGGAATTTAATTGACAACTTTGATAGTTTGATTCCGAGATATTTTAAAAATAACTTTGGCTAACACCGTATATAATTTATTGCTAGTTCTAGCCTACCAAGAAAGTCCTCGCGGACTTTCTTGGTAGGTAATTATTTACTAAATTAATTGCTTAAAATACGCAACAAACCATATACAATAACGTTGTGTCTAATTTCAAAAAAACACCTATGAAGAAAATACTTTTTTTATTAATAATCATAATTACAAATTCTTGTAAAAACGAGAAAATTGAAATCTATACAATTAACGGAAATATTACAGGAATGCATAGTAATTTTTCCGTTAAACTTGACAGCATTGATTCTGATAATAAAAAATTCAAAATAGATTCTGTAAGAGTAATTAATAGCACCTTTAATTTTAATATACCCAAGAGTAAAAAAGCAATACATTACGAAATAAAAATCATAAACGACTCTTTGAAACAACCCGTATCTTTCTTTAGATTCTGGTTTGAGAACGAAAATATTTCAATAAAAGGGGGGTTAAGCGAAGAAATGAATATTAAAATTAAAGGAGGGAAATTAAATGAAATCCAAAATGGATTTAATGCTGTTTTTATAAAATATGATACTCCAGAAATTAGAAATGAAATAATGTCTTCAAATTCGGATGAGAAGAGAAAAAATATAATTAAAAAATATATGAACCTCATAAGTAACGATAGAATTAATTTTTGTTTTAATAATCCAGACAATATAATTTCATTAAACACTATAAATGACCTATCATATCATATTTCGTCGGATAGCCTAAAATTATATTATAATAAACTGGATAAGCAATTACAAAGTTCATCTGATGGAAAACAATTGGAAAGAGTTATGGATATTCAAAAACTTAAAAAAGGTGATACTATTCAATATTTTACAGCAAAAGACGTCAATGGAAAAATAGTTAATTTAAAAAAATTCTCTGGGAATGTAATTTTATTAGATTTTTGGGCATCCTGGTGTGCTCCGTGCCACAAACAGAATAAAGAAGAATTTCAAATAATTTTTGATAAATTTAAAGGTAAAAAATTTAAAATCATAAGCTATTCTATTGACAAAAAATCAGACGAAAAAGCTTGGATTCAATCATCAAAAAACGATAATATACGTTGGTTAAATATTTCTAATTTAGAAGGTAGTGATGACCTTATTTCTAATCAATTTCAAGTTTCTTCTTATCCAACAAGTTTTTTAATAAATACAAAAGGAATGATAGAAAAGGTCTTCATTGGCTATAATCCAAATAGTAATGAAATTGAAAAGGAAATTGAAAAATTATTGAAATAAAACTATACACAACAACGTGTAAAAAAAATTACTGTTTTTGTGAAAAAAAAGGGCTAGTGCTTTTTTGCTAGATTGTTTAAATATTCTAAACTATGGAAGTCAAAACCTCAACTATCCTTACACAATCACGTTGGCAAACATTTGAGAGCAACCTTTCGAGAGAAATCTCATCTAACATAAAAAAACTAAATACAAATGAAAAAGATTAATTTACTACTTATTCTATTCACAATAATATTCCAAGGTTGTGATAATAATGATTGCGGAGCATGCTTTACACCACCTCAAAGTTTTGAATTTGAAATTGTTGATAAGACAAGTGGAGAAAACTTATTCACTAATGGTGAGTTTGACTCTAACGAGATTACAATAACTGACAATTTGAATAATAATGAGCCTGTAGAATTTTCATTTATATCTGAAAATAATATCAATTTGATTCAAATCGGTTCAATTGGTTGGAAAACTGAAATCGTAAATCTGAAAATTGACATATCTGACAATCATATTTTTAGTTTTTACGTTGATACCGAAAGAAAAATGGGAGATTGCTGCAGTTACAATCAGTATAATGAAATTTCTGTGACAGATTCTGAATCTGAATTAGAAAGTCAGACTGGAATTTATAAAATATTTGAAGAATAAAAACGATTTGCCAACAAAGTGTAAAAATAATAAGGGTTTTAGTGTTTAATCCAAAGTTTAGTACGTTTTACAACGTCCGCAAAATTTTCAATTTTGCGTGCATATTTTAAAAGGTAAAATTAAAAATTTTGCTCATTGCTAAACTGAAAGGAAAGTGTTCCAAAATCCTTTACTATTCTTACACAAACCGTTAGCAAACATTTGAAAAAAATGAGAATACGATACGAAAAAAAACAAGTTAATCTGAATTTATATTTTGGTTTATTGTGGCTTGTAAATGGAATAGTACAAACTGTAAGAAATGAAAATATAAGTTTGTTTGACCATTTCTGGTTTTTACTTTCTGGAATTTACTTAATAATATATTTCTACCAGAAAAAGAAAAAATATTTAACTCTTGAGAATGGAATTATTAAACAAAATTGGCCATTTGGAAAGAAAATGAAATTGAAAGAAATAAAAGTAATTAAACATTTTGCAGGAAAATATATACTGAAATCTGAATTAAAAAAAATGAAAATCAATATTAGTTTAATAGAATCTGACTCATTATCTGAATTAAAAACGGAATTAAAAAAACTAGATGTTGAGTGGAATTGAAAAACGAAATGCCAACACCGTATATAATTTATTGCTAGTTCTAGCTTACTTAAAAAAACCTAGTTAACCTAAATATTGTCGCATGGCAATGCGGTGCTCTGGAAGACTTTTATCGTAATTCTCTATTAATAACTCTAAAATAAGAGCAGGCTTTACGCCCACCTCTGCTTTGTTATTGTATTTAGAAACGTATAGATTATAGGTTTCATTTATTTTTTCAAAAATTAAAAAATGCGTTTCATTTAAGACTGTAAAACAAATTTCATTTCCTGAAAAACTATCAGATGCGTCTTTAAAGAAATTTGAAAACTCGAAATACTTAAATACGTTTTCCATACGTTATATTAATTCTGCAGATAACCCCAATTGTAATAACTTAGAGCATCTTGGTTCTAAATCTTTAAACTCGCCAGACTTTACGGTGCATTTCCCTTTATAATGAACTAAAGTTGCACATTGCTCTGCTTGCTCTAGCGTATGCTCACAAACATCAATTAAAGAATTAATTACATGATCGAACGTATTTACATCATCATTGTGTAAAACAATCTCATGCTGAAAAACATCTTTTTCTAGAACATCTACTTCTTCCTGAATTTTTTCTTTTGTACTCATGCTATAAAAATAAAAAATACTTTTTAATTATTATATTTTAAGGCAACCCAATTATTTCTTTGAATAAATTTCTCCAACTTTAAGCCATATTTAATTACTTCAGCATCTATTACTGGTATGTCTTGTTCGTAAAAACCACTTAACAATAAGACACCGCCTTCTTGTAAACAGTTTGTATAGACTTTCATGTCCATTAAAAGTATGTTCCTATTAATATTAGCGATAATAACATCATACTTTTTATCTACTAAAAGTGTTGCATCTCCTTCATATACGGAAATATTTTCACAATTATTTCGTGTAACATTCTCTACAGAATTCTCATAACACCAATTATCAATATCTATGGCATCTAAAGGTTTTGCTCCTTTCATTTCAGCAAAAATTGCTAAAATTCCGGTTCCACAACCCATATCTAATACTTTTTTATTTTCTAAATCTAACTGCAATAAATGCTGCACCATCATGTGTGTAGTTTCATGATGCCCGGTGCCAAAACTCATTTTTGGTTCTATTACAATATCATATTTTAAATTCGGATTTTCATGAAATGGTGCACGTATACTTACCAAATCATCTACCTGTATTGGCTCGAAATTCTTTTCCCATTCCGCATTCCAATTTGTTTGAGGAACTTCATTCTGATTGTATTCAATTGAGAATTCATCTGAATTTAACACAAAAACATCTGCCAAAATCTCTGCATTCCAATCTGTTTTCTGAATATAAGCCGTTACACCATTTTCAGTTTCTACAAAACTTTCAAAACCCACATTTCCTAATTCTGCTATTAGAATTTCAGAAATTGGCTCTTTTGGTGAAAATGTAAAATTATATTCTATATAAATATTGTCCATAGTTATTAAATCAAAAAAAATGCATCAAGATTAAAAAAATCTTAATGCAAATTTATTAGTTTTCTTTGAAACTATACTACTTAGATAGCATTAATAATTCCTGTAAAATCATTTACACTTAAAGCTGCACCACCAATTAAGCCACCATCTACATCTGGCTTTGAGAAAATTTCTTCTGCATTTGCAGGTTTTACACTTCCTCCGTATAAGATAGATACGTTGTCTGCTACTTTTTTATCGTACTGCTTTTCTATAATACCTCTTATAAAAGCGTGCATTTCTTGTGCTTGTTCTGGACTTGCAGTTTCTCCTGTACCAATTGCCCAAACAGGCTCATATGCCAAAATAATACTTTTCCAATCTTTTGCCTCTATATGAAATAATCCATTTTTTAACTGACTTTCTACAACAGCAAAATGATTCTCTGATTTTCTATCTTCTAACAACTCTCCAAAACAGAAAATTGCTTCCATTCCTTTTTCTAATACAGTAGTTACTTTTTCAGCCAAAGCAGCATCTGTTTCATTAAAATATGTTCTTCTTTCTGAGTGTCCTAAAATTACAGTTTGCACACCAACAGCTTTTAACATATCTGCAGAAATCTCTCCAGTATAAGCTCCGTTTGCAGCTTGATGCATATTTTGTGCAACTACTTCTATCTGAGATCTTCTTGCAGCTTTTACAGCATATGATAAATTAACAAAAGTGGGTGCAACAATAACACGCGTATTTTTAAGCTCGTTTGCTTTGATTGCTTTTTTTAAATCTTTTATTAAGTTTTTACTTTCTTCTTTATCGTTATTCAACTTCCAGTTACCTGCAACAATCTTTGTTCTCATAATTATAATTTTAGAAGCCTCTAAAAGCTTTTTTTTAACATTAATTTAGACTGTAAATTTAAGAAATGGAAAGGTAATTTATAGTTGCAAATGAAAATAGTTACTAAAACGATTTATATAACTAATTTTAAAGCTTCTACTATCGCAGAATCGGATGCACTTGTTGCTTTAAAGAGCGTAATTTTTCCTTGCGCATCGATTACCATATATCTAGGTATCCAACTTAAATTAATAAAATCTACAAATTCGCCAGTCTTCATTCCTTTTGGCAAGTTGTAATGTGTTCCTTTTATTTGAAATCTTTCAATGCCTTTTCTCCAAGCATCTTTATTTTCGTCTACAGATAAAAATAAAAAAACAACCTCTGGATATTCGTTTTGAAGATTTCTAACACTTGGCAAACCTTTGATGCAATCTCCGCACCAAGAAGCCCAAACATCAATAAGCACCTTCTTTCCTTTGTGTTTTTGTAACATTTCTTCTATAGTAATTACGGTGTTATTTAAACTATAAACAGTATCACTTAAAGCTGCTTCAGAAAAATGAATAGGCTTTTCTATAGTACAACTTGCAAACATTATTATTAAAACTAGGTATATCTTTTTCATGAGTACTTGGCATTTTCTAAAATTTTTGTCTTCTTATCTTTTTAAAACTTACAAAATAAAGACTAAATTAAGTATTTTTGTAGAACTTTATAGAAATTATGACAACACAAGAATTAGTAGCGCAAATAAAAAAGAAGAAATCTTTTTTATGTATTGGATTAGATGTTGATTTAGAAAAGATTCCTTCACATCTTTTAAATAACGAAGATCCTATTTTTGCATTTAACAAGGCTATTATAGATGCTACCCATCATTTTTGCGTTGCCTACAAGCCAAACACTGCTTTTTATGAAGCTTATGGTTTAAAAGGATGGAAATCTTTAGAAAAAACAATTAATTATCTAAACGAAACTTATCCTGAGATTTTTACAATTGCAGATGCTAAACGTGGAGATATTGGAAATACTTCGGCAATGTATGCAAAAGCTTTTTTTGAAGATTTAGCATTTGATTCCGTTACCGTTGCACCTTACATGGGTAAAGATTCTATTGAACCTTTCTTAACTTTTAAAGACAAGCATACCATTATGCTAGCGCTAACTTCGAATGAAGGTGCTTTTGATTTTCAAACAAAGAAAATAAACGAGAAAGAAGTCTACAAACACGTATTAGAGACTTCAAAAAACTGGAAAAATTCAGAAAATTTAATGTATGTGGTAGGCGCTACGAAAGCAGAATATTTTAAAGAAATTAGAAAAATAATACCGAACTCTTTTTTATTAGTTCCTGGTGTGGGAGCGCAAGGTGGAAGTTTACAAGATGTTTGTGCATATGGTTTGACTAAAGATATAGGATTGCTAATAAACTCTTCTAGAGGAATTATTTATGCTTCTAAAGATTTAAATTTTGCGAAAAATGCTGCTTTAAAGGCAGAAGAAATGCAGATTCAAATGCAGTTATTTTTATAAAGCTTCTATTCTTGTGAAATATTTGCATTAAAAAATCTACTTATTATTTAAAAGTATCTGTTTTTTTATCATATCCATATGGGCAATGCTTGCATCCACTTTTGCAACAAGAACCTCTTTTTAAATGGAATTGTGCTGTAAAAACACGATAACCTTGCTCATTTTCATAATAATCTCCTTCTTCTAGCGGTATTCTTTTATTGTACATTTTGCAAAAATAATATATTTAAACATAAAAAAAGCGTTCAAAAGAACGCTAATTTTAGATTATTTATTTTTCCCTGGAGGAAACCTTGAAACAATTTCTTTTACAAACTCTTTAATTCTTTCTTCCTTTTTTTCTCTATTTTGAATTTTCAAAGCACCAGTTCCAACTCCTTGCCAAACCAACTCTTTTTTTTCTTTGTCTATAAAGTCTATAAAGAGTGTTCCTTCGGTATATTGCGAAATGTTTACATTATTATTCATACCATTTCCCATCCAAGGATTCCAACCCCAGCCAAAACCGTAACCAAAATTATTATTTTGATTGACATTTACTTTTTCTCTAGATTTTGTAAAAATACTTACCAACATATCTGGATTTTCTGATTTCACCAGACCTAAAAGAGAAAGCTCTAACTCAATTGCTCTTAAAATTCTTTTCTTATCTAAGTCAGAAATTTCAGCTTTATCTATTCCTGTTTTATAAAAAGCGAATGTCTTATACTTCTTAAAATCTACTTTACTATCGTAATCTACAGCTACTTTTACAGCACTGCAGGAAGAAAATAAAATTACTAGTGTTAATAATAATAGTTTTATAAATTTCATTAGATAGTATTTAAAGATTAATTATACTCAAATATAACCAAAAACTGTGCCAAATCAAATACATCCAATACACAAGAAATGAATTTAATAAACTGAATTAATAAAATGTTAAAGATTTGGGTAATATTTTATGATTTCCGTAAATTGCAACTCTAAAAACAAACATTTATTACGAATGGAACAAATTACAACATATAAACCTACTCATAAAGTTCGAATTGTAACTGCTGCTGCCCTTTTTGATGGCCATGATGCTGCAATAAATATTATGCGTAGAATTATTCAGTCTACTGGAGTTGAGGTCATTCATTTAGGACATGATAGAAGTGTAGAAGAGGTAGTAAATTGCGCCATTCAAGAAGATGTAAATGCAATTGCAATTACCTCTTACCAAGGAGGTCACAATGAGTATTTTAAATATATGTATGATTTACTGCAAGAAAAAGGTGCAGGACATATTAAAGTTTTTGGAGGTGGTGGTGGTGTAATTCTCCCTAAAGAGATTAAAGACCTAATGGATTATGGAATTACCAGAATTTATGCTCCAGATGACGGTCGCGCGCTAGGCTTGCAAGGAATGATTAATGATTTGGTAAAAACTTCTGATTTTGCTCTTGGAGATGTATTAGATGTTTCTATGGAAAGTTTGGCAAAGAAAGAAATTGGAAGCATTGCAAGAGTAATCTCTTCTGCAGAGAATTTTCCAGAAATTGCAAAGGCAACTTTAGACAAAATACATAAAAAAAACGAAAATTCTAAAACCCCTGTTTTAGGAATTACAGGAACTGGTGGTTCAGGAAAATCTTCTTTAGTAGATGAATTAGTGCGACGGTTTTTAGTAGATTTTCCAGAAAAAACAGTGGGTTTAATTTCTGTGGATCCGTCAAAAAGAAAAACAGGTGGCGCACTTTTAGGTGATAGAATTCGCATGAATGCTATAAATAATTCGCGTGTTTACATGCGTTCTTTAGCAACGCGTCAATCTAATTTAGCATTGTCTAAGTATGTAAATGAAGCTGTGCAGGTTTTAAAAGCTGCAGAATTCGATTTAATTATTTTAGAAACTTCTGGTATCGGGCAATCGGATACCGAAATTATAGAACATTCAGATACTTCTTTATATGTAATGACGCCTGAGTTTGGCGCTGCAACGCAATTAGAAAAAATAGACATGCTTGATTTTGCTGATTTGGTTGCTCTAAATAAGTTTGATAAAAGAGGTGCTTTAGATGCGGTTAGAGATGTGAAGAAACAATACATGCGCAATAATAATTTGTGGCATATTCATATGGATGACATGCCGGTTTACGGCACTATTGCTTCTCAATTTAATGATCCAGGAATGAATACTTTGTATAAAAGTATTATGGATAAATTGGTTGAAAAAACGGGTGTAAATTTAAAATCTACTTTGGAAATCACCAAAGAAATGTCTGAAAAAATCTTTGTAATTCCGCCGGCAAGAGTTCGTTATTTGTCTGAGATTGCCGAGAGTAATAGAGGGTATGATAAAAAAGTAGATGACCAAGTTATTGTTGCTCAGAAGCTTTATGGTATTCACCAAACAATTGAATCCATCACAAACTCATCCGTAGCAATTATTAAAACGGGTTTAAATGAAGATGAAATTACTTCTTTTGAATTTCCCGAAGACGACAAAGCATTTTTAAAACTACTTTTTGCACAGTTCGAAAAAGTAAAGTTAAATTTTGATCCTTACAATTGGGAAATTATTTTAAACTGGCAAGAAAAGGTTCAAAAATATAAAAACCCTGTATACATGTTTAAGGTTCGTGATAAAGAAATACATATAGAAACACACAGCGAGTCGCTGTCGCATTCCCAAATACCTAAAATAGCCTTACCTAAATACAAAGCTTGGGGAGATTTATTACGTTGGAGTTTACAAGAAAACGTTCCTGGGGAATTTCCGTATACAGCAGGCTTGTACCCGTTTAAAAGAACGGGTGAAGACCCAACAAGAATGTTTGCTGGCGAAGGTGGCCCAGAAAGAACGAATCGAAGATTTCATTATGTAAGTTTAGGCATGGATGCAAAACGTCTTTCTACAGCTTTTGATTCTGTTACTTTATACGGGAATGACCCGGGACGCAGACCAGATGTGTTTGGTAAAATTGGAAATGCAGGAGTTTCTATTTGTTGTTTAGATGATGCTAAAAAATTATATTCTGGGTTTGATTTGAGTCATCATATGACCTCAGTTTCCATGACTATAAACGGTCCAGCGCCAATGCTGTTAGGGTTCTTTATGAATGCTGCAATTGATCAGAATTGCGAGAAATACATTACAGAAAACAAATTAGAGAAACAAGTTGAAGCAAAATTTCAAGAAATTTATAATTCAAAAGGATTAGAGAGACCCGTTTATCAAGGGAAATTACCTGAAGGAAATAATGGTTTAGGTTTAATGCTGTTAGGATTAACTGGAGATCTAGTTTTACCTTCAGCCGTATATCAACAAATAAAAACAAGCACTTTAACACAGGTTAGAGGAACAGTGCAAGCTGATATTTTAAAAGAAGATCAAGCACAAAATACTTGCATTTTTTCTACAGAATTCGCCTTAAGATTAATGGGTGATGTACAAGAGTATTTCATCGAAAAACAAGTAAGAAATTTTTATTCGGTTTCTATTTCTGGATATCATATTGCAGAAGCTGGCGCTAACCCAATTACACAATTGGCATTGACCTTGTCTAACGGATTTACCTATGTTGAGTATTACCTTAGTCGTGGAATGGATATTAATAAGTTCGGACCTAACTTATCTTTTTTCTTTTCAAACGGAATTGATCCGGAATATTCTGTAATAGGACGTGTTGCTCGTAAAATTTGGGCAAAAGCGATGAAGATTAAGTACGGTGCAAACCCAAGAGCACAAATGTTGAAGTATCATATTCAGACCTCTGGCCGTTCTCTACACGCACAAGAAATTGACTTTAATGACATTAGAACTACGTTGCAAGCTTTATATGCGATAAACGACAACTGTAACTCTTTGCATACAAATGCCTATGACGAGGCAATTACGACTCCAACGGAAGAATCTGTAAGAAGAGCAATGGCCATTCAGTTAATTATCAATAAAGAATTAGGATTAACTAAAAATGAAAACCCGATTCAAGGTGCTTTTATAATTGAAGAATTAACAGATTTAGTGGAAGAAGCAGTTTTATTAGAATTCGATAGAATTACAGAACGTGGTGGTGTTTTAGGTGCTATGGAAACCATGTATCAACGTTCTAAAATACAGGAAGAAAGCATGTATTATGAGACACTGAAACATAATGGAGAATTTCCTATTATTGGTGTAAATACTTTTTTAAGCTCTAAAGGATCTCCAACAGTTCAGCCAGAAGAAGTTATTCGCGCAACAGAAAAAGAGAAACAATATCAAATTAAAACCAAAGAGTTGTTGAATAGCGCAAATCTTGCAAAAGTTAAAAAGCAGCTTGTAATTTTACAAGAAGCTGCAATTCAGAATGAAAATTTATTTGATAAATTAATGGAGGCAACGAAAGTTTGTTCTTTAGGACAAATTACAGAAGCTTTATTTAAAGTTGGTGGACAATATAGAAGAAATATGTAAACTACTAATAAACAATTATTTGAAATTTACTGTTAGAATCTACAACACACATTTATAGTAGTTTCTTAAAACAAATAAAATAATTTCTGAAATAAAAAAATTAAAGCAGCAATAAGCAAGTAAAATTTCATGGAACAATCTGCATCTTTTTTGTAAGTTATTCTATTAAATTATACTCTTAAAGCTTAAAATAACTAGTTTTAGCAATTAAAACAAAGAAAAACATAATTTTGTTTACTTTTTTAGTGATTTCTTTAAACAATTTTTATAGATTTGCTTTTAAGGTTTAATAGTGTAGGAGTTTATGAAGAATAATTTGGCCAATATGAGGTGTTTAGATTTTTTTATATCATCAAAAGATGAGGAAAATTACAGCGCTACAAACGAGATGATAACACCTTCTAACCAGATCCAAACACCTATAGTTAGTTTCGATTTCTACATTAATTCTTTTAGTACAGAAATAAATAAATTGAATAGAAAGAGAGATATCAATTCTATAAAAGAATTTAGCAATAAGTTTCAATGGAATGACAATCTTGATAAAATTTTTAAAGGTGTAGAGTTTGAAACCATTGTTCTTACCAATGAAAAACAAGAAATTTTATGGGTAAATGATGGGTTTAAGGAAATGACTGGTTATACAAAAACCTTTGCCTTAAAAAAAACACCGTCTTTTCTGCAAGGCAAAAATACCTGTGCAGTAACTAGAAATAGAATTCGAAACAAAATACTAGCGAACGAACCTTTTAAAGAAATTGTCTTAAATTACAAAAAAGACAAAACTCCTTACAAATGCGAAATAAACGTATTTCCACTATCTCACAAAAATACTACACATTACATTGCCTTAGAAAGAGCTATCTAAGCTAAATCTTATCATTCTTAACAAAGCAGGAATCTATTTCACTATAATTTAATTACTTTTATCTTTTAAATATTTAAGGTGAAAAATAAAAAATTGATTAGTAAAGAACTAGAAGACTTTTACAATAAAGCATCTGAAGAAACTCGGCTAGAGAAAGGAATGGGTGTTTTTGAGTTTGAGCGTATTAAAGATTTGATAGCACAACATATTTCCACATCAAATAGAACTATTATTGATATTGGTGGTGGCACCGGAAAGTATTCTGAATGGTTAGCTAAAAAAGGCCATACAGTACATTTAATAGAACCTGTTTTAAAACATATAAAACTTGCTGAAAAACGGGCGAAAAAACTTCAAAATCCTTTTACTGTTGCCATAGGCGAAGCTAAAAACCTACCCTATAAAGACAATACTGCAGACTTAGTAATTTTACATGGACCTTTATATCATTTACAAAAAAGAGAAGATAGAGTTGCTGCAATTATAGAAGCAAAAAGAGTCCTTAAAAAAGGAGGAATTATTTTGGGTTTCGCAATTAATGCAACAGCTTCTACAGTTGTTGGTTTAATGAATGGTATGATTCACGCAAACACATTCTTTGACATGTGTAAAGAGGAACTAACTACAGGAATTCATAATGTTCCAAAAAATTTTCCTTTTTTGTTGGCAGATGCTTTTTACCACAAACCACAAGATTTAAAATTAGAGTTTTCAGAACAAAACCTTAACTTTATAAACCTTTTTGCAGTAGAAGGAATGATTTGGTTAGACAACGAATACTTTGCAAACATGATTGACAAGAAAAAATCAAAGACATTAAAAGCCTTGCAAAACCTTACGCAAAATGATGAGTATTTGTTACCTTTTAGTCCGCATATGATGATTGCTGTTAAAAAATAAAGTAGTTGGAAAACAAAAAAGAGCATTGGAATATTTGTAAGAAATGCAACGGTACCGGAAAAAGAACGAAACGTATTTCTAAAAAAGTACAGCAGCAACATAAAATAACCATAGCAGAATTTGAAAAATTAAACTCTAACAAAACACCTCCAGAGCGCCCAAAAGGACAACTAGATACTTGCTTAAATTGCAAAGGATCTGGTATCATTACAGCAGCTAAATTTCCGCTAGTAGCAGAGGGAAAATACCCACATGTAGCTATTATTGGAGGCGGAATTGGAGGCGTTGCTTTAGCGGTAGCCTGCCTGCACCGCGGAATACCTTTTACTTTGTATGAACGAGATGCTAATTTTAATACGAGGTCTCAAGGTTACGGTCTTACTTTACAACAAGCAAGTAAGGCTATCCAAGGATTAGGAATCTACTATTTACAAGCTGGAATAACCTCAACCCGACATGTAGTGCACACAACAAATGGAAAAATAATTGGGGAATGGGGCGTTAGAAAATGGGGAAGATCTGATTCAAAAGAAGCACCAAAACGAAAGAACATACACATTGCGAGACAATCTTTGCGCTTCGCTTTGTTACAACAATTAGGTGCAGAAAATGCTATAAAATGGGGACATCAATTATTAGATTTAAAAGAAGCTAAAAATGGCAATGTTGCACTAAAATTTCAAGTAAAAGGAGAAATAAAAAATATAACCACAAATCTCGTGGTTGGTGCGGATGGTATTCGAAGCACTGTAAGAAAACAAATTATTGGCAACACTATTGCTCCACTAAAATATTTAGATTGTATTGTTATTTTAGGTATTTGCGCATTAGAAAAATTAAAAGACATTGCGTCTTCTTTGCTTGATTCAGCTACTGTATTCCAAACCGCAAATGGTAATGAACGTATTTATATGATGCCATATAGCAAAGATGCGGTAATGTGGCAACTTAGTTTCCCTATGTCGGAAAAAGAAGCAAAAGCACTAAGTGCAAGAGGATCAAAGGCATTAAAAGAAGAAGCTTGCCGCAGAACACAATGGCACGATCCTATTCCTCAAATTTTAAAAGCTACCCCAGAAGCACAAGTTTCTGGATATCCTGTGTATGACCGCGCACTTCTTACACCAATATTCTTAGAAAAAGCAACGAATGTTACTCTTATTGGAGATGCTGCACATCCTATGAGTCCATTTAAAGGGCAAGGCGCAAACCAAGCGTTGCTGGATGCACTTTCATTAGCCAGAATGATTACAAAAAAATGTAACCCAGGAACTAATTGGAAAACAATCAATATCAAAAAAAACATCTTAAACTCTTTTGAAGCTGAAATGATAACACGAAGTGCGTCTAAAGTAGTAGCTTCTAGACAAGCTGCAAAGCTATTACATTCTACAATTGTACTAAAGGAAGGTGATGGCCCAAGAGGAAAACACCGAGATAAATAAGAGCTAGAACAGCACTATTTAACTAAAATAAAACACTAAAAATGATTGAAAAACTAAAAAATAGCGACTTAGAAATAGCTAAAAAAATGCAACTTATTTTTCAAGCATCCTATAAAGTAGAAGCTATATTATTAAACGCTACAAATTTTCCTCCGTTAAAAAGAACGCTAGAAAATTATACAGAAAGTAATACTGAATTTTACGGATATTCAATAAACGAAGTCCTTGCTGCAGTTGTTGAAATTGACACCAACAACAACTACATACTTATAAGAAGCTTAGTAGTACACCCAGATTTTTTTAGACAAGGTATTGCAGGGAAGTTACTAACATTTGTTTTCGAAACCTTTAAATCCAATTTATTTGTAGTTGAAACAGGCCTTGAAAATGGCCCAGCTACAGAGCTATATGAAAAATTTGGTTTTGTAGAAGTGCATCAATGGGATACGAACCACGGAATAAGAAAAATAAAATTTGAGAAGCGCATAAAAAACGAATCAAGTATCTAAGAAGTACGCGTTTTAACGGACTGCCTTTTTTATTATTAAAGAAGTGTTTAAAATAAATAACAGTGCTGGAAAATCCTTATTTCCTCCACTTAATACCACAGCCAACACTCGGTTTCTGATTTTCTAAAACCTCTTTATTTTCAAGTAAATTATCCATCACATTTCGAATATCTTGTCCTGATACTGGTTTTCCATTTCCAGGTCTGGCATCATCTAATTGTCCATGATACACCGATTTTAAATCGGCATCAAAAACATAAAAATCTGGTGTGCAAGCTGCATCGTATGCTTTTGCAACCTCTTGGCTTTCATCATATAAATACGGAAAAGGATAGTTTAACTCTTTTGCAACCTGCTGCATCAATTCCGGTCGGTCTTCTGGGTAGTTCTCAATTTCATTGCTACTCACAGCTATAAACTGTATGCCTTTTACTTGGTATTCATTTGCCATTTGCACCAATGCTGTATTTACATGAATTACAAACGGACAATGATTACAGATAAACATAATTACAGTTCCTTTTTCTCCTTTTGCCTCCGCTAAAGAAAGGAAGGTATTATTTACCGTGTTTATTAAGTTAAAATCTGGTGCGATTGTACCTGTTTTAAATTCGTTGGATTCTGTTAGGGCCATTTGTTGGTTTTTAGTTTCTAGTATTTAGTTTTTAGGTTTCCATAAGTATGAAATCCTACACTTCTTGTGCCAATGCCTTTGCACAGATATAACCACCTGTCCAAGCATTCTGAAAATTAAAGCCACCCGTTACAGCGTCTATATTTAAAACTTCGCCCACAAAGAAAAGGTTGTTGTGTTTTCTGCTTTCAAACCGTTTAAAATTAATTTCTTTTAAATCTACACCACCAGCGGTTACAAATTCTTCTTTAAAAGTAGTTCTACCGTTTGCATTGTAGATTCCTTTTGTAAGCTGATTTGCTAATTTTTCTAATTGAGCATTATTTAAATCTGCCCAATTTTGGGTTTTAGAAATATCAGAGAACAAAACAAAACGCTCCCACAATCTTCTAGAAACTTCTGTAAATGGAGATTTTAAAATAACTGTTTTACGAGGTTCTTTCTTTTTTAAATTTAGTAAAACATTTAAAACTTTGTCTGTAGGTCTAGACAACCAATTTACTTCTACGTTGTATTGATAGTTTTTATCTGCCAAAATTCTTGCGCCAAAAGCAGATAATTTCAATATTGCCGGACCACTCATGCCCCAATGTGTAATTAACAGCGGACCAGATGCTTCTAATTTTGTTCCAGAAATAGTTACTGTTGCATTTGGCACAGAAGTTCCTAATAAATCTACCAATCTCTTATCGTTAATATTAAAAGTGAATAAAGAAGGTACTGGAGCTACAACTGCATGATCTAAAGTTTCGCACAATTCCCATACTTTTTTAGAACTTCCTGCAGCAATTACCAATTGATCTGCTTCAAAGACTTGCTCTTTTGTATGGATGCTCCATGTATCATCTTGTTTTGTTACCGCATTTACTCCGTGATTTGTTAATACTTTAATCCCTAAAGTATCTACTGATTTCTGAAAACAATCTATAATGGCCTGACTTGTATTTGCTTCTGGAAAAACACGGTTATCACCTTCAATCTTTAACGGCACCCCACGATCATCAAACCACTCAAACGTATCGCCTGTCATAAATTGATGAAAAGGCCCTAATAATTCTTTTTCTCCTCTTGGGTAAAATTTCACCAATTCCTTTGGTTCAAAGCACGCATGTGTAACATTGCATCTTCCTCCTCCAGATATCTTTACCTTCTGTAAGACATCTTTTCCTTTTTCAAGAATAGTAATCTCTAAATCAGGATTACTTTCTTTGGCATTAATCGCCGTAAAATATCCTGCTGCTCCACCTCCAATAATTACTATTTTCTTCATTTTTTATGTTTTAGACTGCATTTTTTAATTCTAAAGTTAGAAAATTGTGCCGTCTTCTTGATTTATAAAATCATTTCTGAATAGGAAAGAATTGTTTCATATCCTTTATTTTTAAAATACGTTGGTGTTTGCTCATTTCCTGTAACCATAACAAAATCTCCACCCCAAGCACCTAAGCTTTTTATTTCTCCAAAATAATCAGAGAATAATTTTTCTTTTACTGGTTTTAATTGAATAATTGAACTAATGATTTGCTCATGCGCCACAATCAATTTATTGAACTCTGCAACGGTACTTGCTTTTAAAAACTGCTCTGAAATAGCTGAAATTGCAACAATTTCTTTCTGAAAATCAAGACCACTTTCTCTAAATTTAGCAATGCCTTCTTTAGAATCTTGTTTCTGATTTAAATGTACAAAAAACAAATTCTCCTTAAAACTAGGATTGAATACCACCTGCGCTACTACTGGTTTTTTATCTTCAATTTGATAAAATATAGGCGTATTGTTCTGTGCGCATGCAATATCATAACCACTTCCTTTAAAAGAGTTCCACAACAACTGAAAAGCGTCTACCTCTGCCCATTTAGCGATAGAATTTATTAAGGTTGATGAAGTTCCTAATCCCCAATTTCTTGAAAATGTTAGGTTTGTTTTTACAACAAATCCGGATGCTGCATTTAAAAAATCTGGATTTACTTTTTTAGCTTCTTTTAGAATATCTAATAAGGTCTCTGCAATTACCTCTGCATTGCCTTCTTTATTGGAATTAAAACTACAGCTTACCAAACGTAATTTTTTTAAATCGAAAACTGCTTCAAACCAACAATCTCCAGAATGCGTAAAACTTCCCCAGATAATTTGTGGTTCTGGAATACTTTCTACTAACAGGTCTTGTCCAAATTTTGTTGGCAAGGCTAAAGACTTTGCTCCGTCTAAGACCAAGTATTCACCAGTTAATAAGAGTTTTCCGTTTGAGTAGTAATTTTTCAAAATTTTTATTTTTTTTCTTGCAACAACAAGAATATTTTAGGTGCTGTTTTAATACTTAAACGCCCTAATTGATTGTTTCTCTTAATGCATTAAACTTAGAAACTACAGCAGCATGAGAAACTGTTTTTCCGTCGAAATATTTTGTGATTTCCTCTTTTTCTAAATGGGTTACACCCAACTGATTTAAGATGTTCTGCAAATGCATCTTCATATGACCATGCTGAATTCCTTTGGTTGTTAAAGCTCTTAAAGCAGCAAAATTCTGAGCCAAACCAGCTGTTGCCATAATTTTCATTAAGTCTTTTGCAGATGGCTTTTGCAACATTTCTAAAGACAACTTTGCTAAAGGGTGCAATGCGGTAATACCACCAACAGTACCTACGGCCAAAGGCAACTCTAACCAAAACTTAAAAATACCGTTATCTATGCTGCAATGAGAAAGACTTGTATACCTTCCTGATCGCGCGGCATAAGCATGCGCCCCTGCCTCTACAGCTCTAAAATCATTTCCTGTTGCAATAACTACCGCGTCTATTCCGTTCATAATTCCTTTATTATGTGTTACCGCTCTATAAGGCTCTACCTCTGCAATTTTAACTGCCTGGTAAAATTTCTCTGCAAATTTCTGCGGATCCTCACCACCTAAATCTTCAATCTTGCAACTTACTTCTGCTCTTACCAAGCATTCTGGAACGTAATTAGATAAAATACTCATTACTATTTCAATTTCATCAGTTCTAAATTGAGTAGCTATTGCTTCTAAACAAGAGTTGATAAAGTTGGCTCCCATAGAGTCTTTGGTTTCAAAGGTGATGTGCAACTGGTAGTAATTTTCTAATGCATCCGTTTTATCAACCAATTGTATGTCTAAAATTCCACCACCACGTTTTTCCATGTTTTTGGTAATGGAAGCCGTTGCAGCGTATAATTTGCTTTTGATATTATTGAAATAGGTTTCTAAACTGTCCTTTTCACCCGCATATATAAAGTGTACCTGTCCAATTTTAGTAGTTCCTAAAACGGTTGTTTTAAAGCCACCTTTTGTGCTCCAAAACTTGGCAACTAAAGAGGCCGCAGCAACTACAGAGCTTTCTTCTGTAACCATTGGTATTGTGTATTCCTCATTATTTATCAAAAAATTTGGAGCAACACCCAACGGTAAATAAAAATTAGAAATCGTGTTTTCTATAAAATCGTCATGCAACTGTTGCAACTTTGTAGTATCGTTCCAATATTGCTTTATGGTAGCAATTGTAATTGAACTATTCTTAAAATAGTTTTCTGCCAACCAATTTATTTTTTCCTCTTTTGTAAACTTAGAAAAACCCGATATTTTCTTACTCATTTCTTGTGCTATAATCTATCTAGAACAAATATAAATCAATCCGCTAAAACATTACACAATATTCAAGATTTCTCGTTTTTTAAAACATTTTTTGCGAATTTTTACGTAAACTTGACGAACCTTTATTAAAAAC
>Ga0308004_10000304_pt1 | contig 23949 bp, 22 predicted proteins | sample Neamet38_FD_203156 | JGI IMG/M metagenome (GOLD analysis project Ga0308004, IMG submission 203156) | Marine microbial communities from water near the shore, Antarctic Ocean - #38 | ecosystem: Environmental > Aquatic > Marine > Unclassified | place: Southern Ocean | collected 2014-06-06 | reverse complement strand
CCAATTATGTAACTGAAAAAAAAGGAACTCGAATTGATTTCATATCCTATCACATCTATGGTCTTTCGGGTAAATGGCTCAATCAGGAGCCTCACATTCAACCTCATGTGCAACGATTTGTACTCTCTGTTTTATGGCTACAAAGGTTGGTAAAGGACTTTCCTTCTTTAAAAAAGACTGAATTTCACATCAACGAATGGGGACTTTCCTCTAATTATTATAGAACAGTGGCAGATTACCCCGACTTGGCATACAGAAACTCAATCATCTCACCCCTATTTTTGGTTAAGTTGGTGAACGCGCTATATCAGATTGAAGACAACTACAATTTTCCGACTTCAATGCTACTTTATTGGGGATTTAGCTGGGAAGCGGATGAAGACGAATTCTTTGTAGGAAAAAGGGGATTATTGACTGCAGGAAATATTCCAAAACCAATTCAAACTGGCTTTGAATTGTTGGCTAAACTTAAATCAAAACGAGTTAAAGTAATAAAAAAAACAAAAGAAAACAGATTTGGAGTACTCGCAACAAAATCTGAATCCGAGGAAATTGCCTTCATCACCTATAATTTCGAAGAAGCAGACGGTGAGAAAACAGATGGTTTTGACTTTATAGACATTGCATTAAAAGGGCTAAAGCCAAACGCCAACTATAATATTGAAGTCATCAAGATGAATAAGTCAAACAATAATACCTATCAAAGTTGGGTGTCAATTGGAAGTCCTGAAAATTCACAAAATAAAAATCTAGAAAAACTTAAAAAAGCAGCAGAATTAAAAGTTTCGGAGCAATTCAAATCAAAATCTGACTCTGGTGGAGATTTAATTTTAAATTTAAAAATAGATCGGAATTCGATGAGATTTTACAAACTAAAGCAAGAATAAAACATCTCATATTAATTATACGATTTGACTTAATAAGTAAGCTATCAAGACGCAACAAGTCATTTTCCTTAAACCAATAAGCTACAGATCATTAGGATTGAAAATGATAGATTAAAATCTATGTTAAAATGCCCTGTTATTAGATTATAAAAACAGTACCTTTGCACATCCGTAAAAATTGACATGGATACTAAATTTGTTTTTAGAAAAAATCATCTTTCCGTATTTGGGTCAACCAAGGCCAATTTAACATTTTCTTATAATGCCGTTTTAACAAATCATTCCAAAATAGGAAATGCTGAGCATTATTAAAATAAAAAATCAATGAAAGAGAGTAACAGTAATTCTAGATCCGAAGGAAAAGGAAAAATTAAATCGTCAAATAAAGGTAAAGGGAAACCCGTTGGCAAATCTAAATTCGAAGGGTTTCACAAAAATAAATCGAGTTCTTCTAACGACAGTAAATCCTCAAACTCCAACAGGGGGAATAGAGGATTTAGATCTGACAGAAGTTCAGACGGATCAAGAAACGAAAGAAGTGGAGGAGATTCAAGACCAAATTATGGTGATCCCAGAAATGAAAGATCAGGAGGTGATTCAAGATCTGATAGAAGTTATGCAGGTTCAAGAAGCGGGGGAGATTCAAGAAGCAAAGGAGACTCAAGGTCAAGCAGAAGTTATGAGGGTTCTAGAAACGAAAGATCCGGAAGAGGTTCTGGGTCCGACAGAAGGTACGGAGGCTCAAGAAGTGGAGGCGATTTAGGAAATAGTGGAGACCCAAGATCAAGCAGAAGCTATGAGGGTTCTAGAAACGAAATATCTGGAGGAGGCGCTGGATCCCACAGAAGCTACGTAGGCTCAAGAAGCGGAGGTAATTCAAGAAATGATAGAAATGACGTAAACTCTAGATCAAGCAGAAGTTACGAGGATTTTGGAAACGAGAGGTCTGGCGGTGAAAATAGATCTGAACGAAGCGGAGGGGACTCAAGACCTTCAAGAAGCCACGGAAACTCAAGACCTGACAGAGGTGGAAATCGATCAAGACCCAGTAGAAATGGTGGTGGCAGTTTTAGAACTGGAGGCAGAAGTGGTGGCGGAGGAAATTCAAGAGCAAGAGGCGGTAGATTTAAGAAGACGAGACTCGATCCAACTACTTTAGTAAACACATCAATTAAGATCAATGAAGAGAAGGCAGGGGTTGTTACAAGAAGCTTTGCGGAAATGAAGATCCACTCAGAACTTCAATCAAGAATTGAACGAAAAGGCTATATAAATTCAACTGAAATACAAGACAAGACTTTTGAAATAATAATGGACGGTCTAAGTGTCATGGGAATTGCGAATACTGGAACAGGAAAAACAGGTGCTTTTCTTATTCCAATTTTAAATAAAATTATTTCTGAAAAGAAAAGTGCGAAAACCATTATTCTTGTTCCTACAAGAGAATTGGCAGAACAAGTAGAACAAGAACTGAAAAGCTTAACCAAGGGACTTAAAGTATTTTCTAGTGTTTTCATCGGAGGGACAAGTGTCAGGAAAGACCTTGATAAACTAAGAAGACCTAATGATGTAGTTATTGGAACTCCAGGCAGGATCAATGATTTAATTGACAGAAGAGCCCTTAAATTATTTGACTTTTCTAAAATCGTTCTCGATGAGTTTGATACAATGCTAGACATGGGATTCTTACAAGACGTGACGAAGGTTATTGACCAGATGCACAAAAGAGATCAGACGATTCTTTTTTCTGCAACTGAAAACTCAAAACAGCAAAATATTATTGACAGCATCATTGATAATTATCAGAAAGTTAGTGTGTCTTCAGGTGAAGCCAATACGGACAACATCTACCAGGAGATAATAAAAACAAGAGGAGACGATGATAAATTTGATATTTTGGCTGACCTCCTAGAAAAAGAAGAATTTGAAAAGGTGCTTATCTTTTTGGAGACAAAACGTCAGGTATCTAAGCTCTTTATGAAACTTAAACAATACGGGGTTAGAATTGATGAAATACATGGAGATAAAACTCAAATGTATAGAAGCAAAGCAGTTAGAAAGTTTAAATCAGGAGCCATTAAAGTCTTGGTCGCTACTGATGTTGCTTCAAGAGGAATTGACATTGATAACGTTACTCACGTGATCAATTATGAAATTCCTTCTTCAAGAGAAAGCTATATCCACAGAATTGGAAGAACTGGACGAGCAGGGAAATCTGGAAATGCAATAACATTTTATTAATTGAACATTAAGGTTTAAAAATATTTTTTTATACCCTAATCGAAAAAAATTATTGACAATAAAAAAACAACTGCCAATTGCTAAAGCAAAGGCAACTGTTTTTGGTTTAGTAATTATTTAATTGTGGAAATTATTTTCGCTGGAACGAAAAAAAAAGACTTAAAACAAGAAGTAGCTTTTTCATAGTGCTGACAGTTAATATGTTTAAATATTGGGAATAATTTAAACTAGCCTAAAGCAGTCACTCTAACCTCAAATAGTCATCTAAGATATATTATACTGCTTTCTCTACGAGTGAATATTCTCCAAGTGACTTATTTAAGAGGATTAGAAATACCTTAAATTACAGAAGATAATGTGGCTTATTTACATTCGCCCATTGTATAGGTTTCTATACCCCAAGAACCAGCTATACATTGATTTGAATATGTTTTATTATTACATCCACAAACAGGACTATAATCCATTGTACATACTATTTCTTTTATGTCTTCATTTTCATTACACTCATCTGAATTAATATTTCCGTCACCCTTAGAGCAAAAAGCAAGTGGAACTAACAGTAAAACAAGAAACAGCTTTTTCATAGTGTTGTATGTTAGATTTTTAAATATAGGGAATAATTTAAACTAGTCTAAAGCAACCACTCTCTCTGTAAATAATCATCTAAGATATATTACACTGAATTCTTTACAATTGATAATTCTCCACCTGACTTATTTAAGGGGACTAGAAATACCTGGACTTAGTAAAGAGAAATGCCTATCGTTTTAAAAGAAAACCTCTGATTAGTATTTACTAAGAATCAAAAACTGATTCAAAGCTTTTTGATTCACCAGAGGACTACAAATACCTGTGCTTACTGAAGAGGATATGCCGATGATATAAAAAAACCTATTATAAAGATAAAGTTTTGAAATGAAATTATTTAGTGTAGGCGCCATCTGGTGCTTTGCCCCAAATTCCTACCATTAAAATTAATAGAATAACTACATAAAAAATAATTTGAGGAATATCAGGTATTCCAGCGCTAAATGGAGCTGATGGATTACCAAAAAACTCAATTGATACCTCACTTACTTCAGATATTGGAGTTCCTGATTCTTTAAGTTGCTTTAAATTAAATGCAGTATTATGCTGAAATGTTCTTAAAAATGTAGCAACTTGAATTCCACCATAAACAGATATTAATGAGAAGAAAGATATCATTGCTTTACCATAAGTAGGAAAATTTAATTCGCGACTTCTTCTAACCAGATAAAAATTTATTGCTAATAAAATAAAAATTGCTATGGTATAGGAAGCGTTCTGTTGGAATTGTGCTTGTGAAACGCTTAATATTTCAAATTCGTTCATCTTATTTGATTTATGATTAATAAACTACTAATATAAAAAACTCTACAATATTTCTACTGCGTTTTTTCTGAACTTACTGAAGATGATATGCCTGTTGATTTACTTTTCCCGGTCCAAAAAAAAACCCTCACATTGCTGTGAAGGCTTAATTCTTTTGAGATTCTCTACGATTCTCCTGTTGTGACCCAGAGAGGACTCGAACCTCCAACCGTCAGAGCCGAAATCTGATATTCTATCCAATTGAACTACTGAGCCATAAACAGGGTGCAAATTAAATATTAAATTGATCTAAATAAAACAAATGGAAGGTAATTTTAGGCGCTCAGTTTTGCCTTGACAATATTAGAAATTGTTTTCCCATCAGCTTTACCAGCCAATTGCTTTGAAGCTATGCCCATTACTTTACCCATGTCCTTCATTCCATCAGCACCTGATGTGGCAATAATTTCTCCTATTAATTTTTCAACCTCAGCCTCTGATATCTGTTTAGGCAAAAACTGGGCGATTACAGCCGCTTGCTCATCTTCGGGAGCTGCCAAATCTTCACGATTTTGTTCTTTAAAAATCGTAGCGCTGTCTTTTCTTTGTTTTACCAGTTTTTGGAGCAATTTTATTTCCTCATCTTCCGACAAGACAGCGTCTCCTCCTGAGGAGGTTTTCGCTAATAATATTGCTGATTTAATTGCACGAAGCGACTCTAACCTTAAGACGTCTTTGGCTCTCATTGCGGTTTTTAATTCTTCTGTAAGGTTGTTTAATAGGGACATAAAAAATAAATATATTAATCTACATTATCATGTAAAAATGAATTATTGGAACGCAATTGGTTTTCATCATTACTGTCTTTGTCAAGGCTCATTCGAGAGGAAGCAGCGTCTTCAGTTGAAGTATCCTCTAAATCGATACCCACACGCTTATAAGCAGGTTGTTTTTCAAACTCTTGTACTTTGCTAATAGTGTGTTTGAAAGCATGATTAAACTTCTTTAAATGCTCCTTTCTTTTTTCATTTTCGAGTGCTACTGTCTGGCTGATACTTTGATCAAAAGGAGAGCTTTTAGAAACCGGTTTTTCGACGACTGGTTTAAGTAAACTTTGAGGCTCGACAACTTCAAATTTAAAATCAACCATTTCTGGGATCTCCTCCTCAACTTTTATAACTTCCTGCTCATTGTCTAGATCTTTTAAAACTTTTTCTTCGGAAATAGAGTTTTGTTTAGCAGCTAGGGGGTGATTAAAATCAAAAGTAAATTGATTTTCTTCTTCCGCCTCAAGTTTCTCCATCCCAAAAACCTCTAAATCATTAGTCACTTGACTTAAATCGTTGATGATAAAGTCTTCTTCAAGAGCATCTACTTTCTCTTCGAATACTTCTTGAACAGGCGTCTGAACTGGAACTGGATTTATTAATTCATAAACAACTTCTAAATTACAAATCGCTTCGGTTGTCATTACAACCTCTTGATTTGGGGTCTCCTCTGGCACTTCCTCAATTAAAGGCGCAGATTCCGGGAGTCTTTCTATTGGCTCTTCAATCTTATCTTCAGTTAAGGATTCTAATTTATCTGCTCTGATTTCAGGAATATTCCCCAATTCAAACTCGAAAAGAGAAGCCTCAATTTCATTGTTTATAGGTGAAAATTTAACATCAACTGACTCGTCCGAATCAATGTTTTGAATTAATGTTATTTCTTCATTTAAAGTGGGCTCAGACATTGGAACTGGGCTAACCGCAACTGGTGCTGGATCAAAATCATAATCTTTATCGACTAGTGGTTTAAAGGTTAGATTATCAATTTGCGACTCCTCTCCCATCAAATGCTGCTCAATCGACTGATCTTCTTCCAGCGTATGGATGATTTTCTTGGCTTCTGTATTTACAATCTGGTGCTGTTGCTCGCTACCAAATCCAGTGGCAATAATTGTTACGGCAATAGAGCTTCCCAATTTCTGATCGTCCCCTACACCCATGATGATATTGGCATTATTACCTGCTTCTGACTGAATATAATCATTGATTTCTCCTATTTCGTCAATGGTGATTTCTTCTGTACCTGAAACAATTGAAAGCAATACATTTTTACATCCAGAAATTTTATTGTCATTTAGCAAAGGAGAGTCCAATGCATTAGTGATTGCATCTTGTGCACGGTTGACCCCCGTTGCAGTTCCAGATCCCATTATGGCAGTTCCACTACTACTCAAAACAGTTCTTGCATCTTTAAGGTCAATGTTTTGATGGTAATGGTGCGTTATAACTTCTGCAATCCCTCTAGCCGCTGTTGCCAAAACTTCATCGGCCTTAGAAAAACCAGCTTTAAAACCTAAGTTTCCATAAACTTCGCGGAGCTTATTGTTATTAATTACGATTAAAGAATCAACAGATTTTTTAATATTTTCAAGACCTTTTTCGGCTTGTTCAATTCTCAACTTACCTTCAAAATGGAAGGGCATCGTAACAATTCCAACTGTGAGTATATCCATCTCCTTCGCCAATTGTGCAATGATAGGCGCTGCCCCAGTACCTGTTCCTCCACCTAATCCTGCGGTGATAAAAACCATTTTGGTTTGAGTATTTAAAAGGCTGCTTAGTTCTTGAAAGCTTTCTTGAGCTGCAAGCGCACCCACGTCGGGATTAGCACCTGCTCCCAATCCTTCTGTCAGGGAAGCCCCTAACTGAATTTTAATCGGAACAGGACTTTCATTAAGCGCTTGTGCATCAGTATTAGAAATAACAAAATCAACTCCCTTGATTCCTTGCTGGAACATGTGGTTGATCGCGTTACTTCCTCCTCCGCCTACACCAATGACCTTGATGACATTACTTTTGTTTTTTGGTAAATCGAAACTTAAATTGTTGGTTACATAAGACTCCATCAGACTGTATCTATTTATGCGTTATCTAAAAATATTTTAAACTTTTCCACCCAGCGTTCTAATATGGTTGATCGACTGGAAGAAATCGTTTTTTCCTCAAGCTTAAGACCCTCTTTTTTAAGGCTTTCAACTTCATTTTCAACCGCTTGAGGTTCCTCGTGAACCTCTGCCCCATTGTGCTCCAAAGCGTTCATTAGCAATCCTACTGCCGTAGCATACATTGGACTCGTTTCAGAGCTTTCTGTATCGCCAGCCAAATGCTCGCTTGGATAGCCGATGCGGGTGTCCATACCTGTGATATACTCTACCAACTGCTTGAGGTGCTTCAATTGACTTCCCCCTCCAGTAAGAACGACTCCACCAATTAATTTCTTTTTTTGTTCATCGTGACCATAATTCTTAATCTCTAAATAAACTTGCTCAATGATTTCTACAACACGAGCATTGATTATTTTGGAAAGTGTTTTTAAAGAAATTTCTTTAGGATCTCTACCTCTTAACCCTGGAATAGAAACAATTTCAGAATCTCTATTTTCTCCAGGCCAAGCAGATCCAAATTTCACTTTTAACAGTTCGGCTTGCTTTTCGATAATTGAACAACCTTCTTTTATATCCTCCGTGATTACATTTCCTCCAAACGGAATTACGGCAGTGTGCCGAATGATCCCATCTTTGAAAATCGCTAAATCAGTCGTTCCCCCTCCGATATCGATGAGTGCAACTCCAGCTTCTTTTTCCTCTTGGCTCAAAACTGCTTCGGAAGAGGCTAATGGTTCAAGGGTAATATTGCCCATGGATAAGCCCGCACTTTTAATGCATCTACCTATGTTTTTTATTGACGATACTTGCCCCACCACCACGTGGAAATTAGCCTCTAGTCGACCCCCATACATTCCGATGGGTTCTTTAATTTCGGCCTGACCATCAACTTTAAACTCCTGAGGAAGTACATGTATGATTTCTTCACCTGGTAACATAACAAGCTTGTAGACCTGCTGAATCAAAAGCTCTACATCTTCTTGCCCGATAACGTCTTCGGGGTTTGATCGCGTGATGTAATCACTGTGTTGCAGGCTGCGAATGTGTTGTCCCGCAATCCCAACAACAACTTCATCGATCTCCTCTCCCGAAATTGTTTTGGCTTCATTAATGGCTTGTTGAATGGACTGAATTGTTTGCGTAATGTTGTTGACGACTCCGCGATGAACGCCAAGACTTTTGGATTTTCCAATACCCAAAATTTCAACTTTGTTAAATTCGTTTTTCTTTCCCACCATGGCGACAATTTTAGTGGTTCCGATATCTAATCCGACAGAAATATTTGATTTATTCATAATGACAATTTATGATCCGACTATTTGATTTTTAAATTTTAAACTGATGTGTTTATATTGTTTTTCACTTTCATTGTTTTGTTGATGAGCACAAAAGACTTTTAGCTTAACTAGTTTGGCAGAGAAATCATTCAACCTTCCTATTTCTATTTCAAAATCGAATGATCTCAATTCTAGATAATAAGAGTTGTTTTTAATGAAAATTGCAGCCAATTCACTCTCAAGGAACGAATCTTGCTTGATTAATTCAAGTATAGACAAAACTTCTTTTTTATGCGCTTCATTCAATGTTCCCATAAAAACAGGGACGTTTGGTGAATATCTTTTTGAAAGTGGCACTTTGTTGGCAAATTGATCAATATAATAATTGGTATCTCCCAAAATCCTTAAGACTGGTTTTCGCTCTTGAATTCTAACCCCTAAAATGCCTTGAGGATAACTAAATATTTCGGCCTTTTGTATGAAAGGATTATTTTCTATTAAAGTTTCAAGCATATTCAAATCTAAACCATCTAAGCTTTCCCATGGAAGTGATTGTGTGTTTTGTATTAACAATTTATTAACGATGGAATCATTAAGGAAACGCGAAAAATTAAACTCAAAGCTTATCTCGAATTCTAAGACTTCACGATCTTTATTTTTAAGATGAGCAAATCCAGAAAGGCAGACCACCAAAAAAAAAATTATACCAAAACACACATAGTTTTTAACCTTCATTTTGAACTAATTTTTTTATTTTATTTACCTCATTACCAATATCTCCAGCACCTAAAACGGCAATTACATTGGCTTCAATTTTATCAACCCATTCAACCAATTCATTTTTTAATATTTTTCTTTTATTTAGACAACTTATTTTTTCCAAAAGCACCTCTGAGGTGATTCCATTTATTGGCAATTCTCTTGCAGGATAAATATCCATAAGCAAAACCTCATCAAATTCAGAAAGTATTGTAGCGAAGTCCTCCATAAAGTCTTGAGTTCTTGAAAATAAATGGGGTTGAAAAATAACCGCACGTTTAGATTCAGGATATCGTTCTTTCAAGGAGTCAACAACCATCTTAATCTCGGTTGGATGATGCGCATAATCATCTATTATTGTTTTACCTGCAGAATTAAACACATTCATGCGTCGATTGATTCCCGGGAAACTAGAAAACGCTTTTAGTGTCAATTTTAGTGGTAATCCACCAAGTTCTGCCATTGCAGCTGCTGCAACTGCGTTAGATAAATTATGAATTCCAGTTAAATTTAAATACACTTCTTCAAAAACACCATTTGGAGTAACCAAATCAAACGTATAACCCAAATCTTTTGTCTTTACGTTTGTAGCATAATAATCTGCAGGAGCATCAACGGCGTAGGTGATCCCATCTAGCGGTATTCCTTTTGCAACAACCAATTGTTTTTTAACTTTTTTAGAAAAAGCAACAAAAGTTTCCTCTAGATTTTCCTTGGTCCCATAGATGTCAAGGTGGTCTGCATCCATTGTGGTAATGCAAGCAAAAGAGGGGTCTAGTTGCAAGAACGACTTGTCGTATTCATCTGCCTCTACGATCGAATAGACACTTCCTTTCTGAATCAAATTTCCCTCGTGTTTATTCATAAATCCCCCTAAAAAAGCTGTAAACTCTAATTTAGCGTAGTCAAACAGATGGATCAGAAGTGCACAAGTAGTTGTTTTACCATGTGTTCCTGCTACAGCAAAAACAATTGAATCTTTTGTTAGTTCGCCCAATAAAACTGAACGCTTTTTGATTGAGTTACCTTGCTGTAAAAAATAATTATATTGCAAATGGGTTTTCGAAATTGCAGGGGTATAAATCACCTGAGTAGATTTTTTAAGAAAACCTTCTGGTATTACGTCGATTGAATCTTCATCTACCACTTCAATTCCGTGGGACATCAACATTTCGGTAATTGGACTTTTGGTTTTGTCATAACCCATTACGGCATTCCCTTGGTCAAAAAGTATTTTTGCCAAAGCAGACATCCCAATCCCTCCGATTCCAATAAAATAATATATCATTCCTTTTTCAGCCATTTATATAATTTCTTCAATTAGGTCTACGATGTGTTTTGTTGCATCTGGTTTTGCTAGTTTTCTAATATTTAAAGAAAGAGACTCTTGAACAGAAGTTTCCAAAAGCGATTGGAAAACAGTCTCAAATTCTTCATCTAATTTATTTTCTGCAACCACCAACGCAGCATTTTGATTAGCCAGTGCCATTGCATTGTGCATTTGATGATTTTCAGCCACATTCGGCGACGGAATTAACAATGCTGGTTTCACAACACAACAGAGCTCAGAGAGCGTTGCAGCACCTGATCGAGAAATAACAAAATCACTTGCCGAATAAAGCTGCTCCATGTCCGTTACAAATGCTTTAACCAAAACATTTACTGTTTCGAGAACTTTATACTCTTTATAATAGAGTGCGCCGCACTGCCAAACCACTTGTATCTTTTTAGCTTTAAAAAAATCTAGTTTTGATGCAATCAGTTGATTGATTCTTCGCGCTCCAAGACTACCACCTAAAACCAACAAGGTTTTCTTGTTTGTGTCTAAATTAAAATGCGCTTTTGCCTTTCCACACTCAGGCAGTTCTTGTTGAATTTTTTTACGAATTGGGTTACCTGTTAACACCAATTTACTCTTTGGAAAAAAACGTTCCAAATTAGCATAGGCTACAGCTATTTTTTTGACCCTACTCGCAAGCAATCTATTGGTTATTCCCGGGTAAGAATTCTGCTCTTGAATTAAAGTCGGATACTTTAATATATTAGCAATAAACAGTAATGGTCCACTTGCATAACCTCCAGTTCCGACAACTACATTGGGACGAAAAGCTATCGTTATAAATAAAGATTCAGCCAGACTAAAGAGTAGCTTAAGTGGAAAGAGTAAGTTTTTAATTGAAAGAGAACGCTGAAATCCATCGATCCACAGACCAATTATCTTGAATCCAGCAGCAGGCACTTTGGTCATCTCAATACGACCCAATGCGCCGACAAATAATATTTCAGCAGTAGGATAACGAAGCTTAATTTCTTCTGCAATTGCTAGGGCAGAAAACAAATGTCCTCCGGTCCCACCTCCTGATATGATTATTTTATAAGGTTTCACTTAATACAGCTAAAGGGTTATCATTAAATTCTTGACTTTCTTCCTTGTTTTTTTCAATCTTCTCCTCGGAGCTGACACTTAAAATTATTCCAAAGGCAATACAAGTCATCCAAGCAGCAGTTCCTCCGCTACTTATTAGTGGCAAAGTTTGTCCTGTGACCGGAAAAAGTTGAAGCGCAACTCCCATATTGGCAAAGGCTTGAATGATGACAGGAAGTCCCAGTCCTAAAACAAGTAATTTACCAAATACGGTTTGGGATTTATGAGCAATCACTACAATTCTAAAAAGTAATATTAAGTACAGCACAATAAGCCCTATACCTCCTATCAAACCAAATTCCTCAACTATAATTGCATAAATAAAATCCGAAGAACTTTGTGGTAAGAAATTTTTCATTACACTCTTACCAGCCCCTAATCCAAAGACCCCACCTGTGGCAATTGCAATTTTGGCACGTTCAATTTGATAGTTTCCTTGATTAGAATCTGAGGCACTAAAATTCTCGATTCGATTGACCCAAGTGTCAACTCTGTTTGGAACCATCTCTGGAAATACTTTTGCAAAAAGAATAAAAACTATACCAAAGAAAAGTCCAGCGCCAAACATTATGAGCATATATTTTAATGGATATCCTCCAAGAAATACAAGTATTATAGCGGTGAAGAAAATCAGTAAAGCTGTTGAAAGGTTTGAAGGTAAAATTAGAAAAACAACAACAAATATGGGAACCCACAATGGTAGTATTGCGCTTTTAAAATTATTCAGATCAATATCGATCTTTGAAAGGTAATGCGCAACATAACTCAACAATACCAATGCTGCTAAACTTGAGGTTTGAAAACTTAAACCCACTATTGGAATTTTTATCCACCGATTTGCGTTTGCTCCTTCAATCATATTCCCCTGAGAGGCTGTGAAGATAAGTAACAAAACTATTAAAGGCATCGCCAATATTGAAATCCCTTTAAAATATTGATAAGGAATTTTATGTATCGCAAACATCAGCCCAAAACCAAACATCATGACGATAAAGTGTTTAAACAAATAGCCCCAAGGCGTTCCTTGCCCGACCACATATGCCAGGTTTGAGCTCGCACTAAATACTGGAAGAAATGAGAATATAGAAAGCAATGCCAAGGCACCCCAAAGTACTTTGTCTCCTAAAATGATATTGCTTTTTTTACTCATTTTATTTTTAATTAAAGGTTACGAACAGCCTCTTTAAACTGATCTCCTCTGTCTTCATAATTTTTAAACAAATCAAAACTCGCACAAGCCGGTGACAACAATACTTGATCGTCTTTTTGTGCAATTTTATGAGCGATTTTAACAGCCTCACTCATCGACTGTGTTTCCACAATAATGTCAATCACTGGCCCAAAAACCTCAAGCAACTTGTGATTGTCAATTCCCAAGCAAACAATTCCTTTTACCTTCTCCCTAACCAAGGGCAACAAAGCTTCATAATCGTTTCCTTTATCAACTCCTCCAACAATCCAAACCGTTGACGATTTCATACTTTCAAGCGCATAGAATACGGAATTTATATTGGTCGCCTTTGAATCATTAATATAACTGATGTTTTGAATTTTAAGTACTGGTTCTAAACGATGAGGCGCTCCTTTAAAGTTTAGCAAACTCTCTCGAATGGTCGCTTTACTAATCTGAAGTAGGCTTGCTATTGTGCTTGCAGCCATCGCGTTCAACAAGTTATGTCTTCCGCTAAGTGGAAATTCAATTGTATTGATCATAGTTTTCTCTTTTTCTGTTTCTATAGTGATTTGATCACTTGTGTAATGTGTATTATTTAAAACCGAAGCCTCAAAACCAAAACCATGAAGTTTTGCCTCTGTAAGTGATTCTTTAACTACTGATTTCAAAATGGGGTCATCAGAATTGAATATTAAAAAATCACCCTGTTTTTGATTATTTGTAATACTTAATTTTGATTTTAAATAATTATTAAAATCATGGTCATATCGATCAAGATGATCAGGAGTGACATTGGTTATTACACCAATGTGAGGGGTAAATTCATGGATGTCATCCAATTGAAAACTGCTGATCTCCAAAACATAATATTCGTGGTCATTTTCAGCGACTTTCCTAGCAAAGCTATTGCCAATATTGCCCGCCAAACCGACATCAAAACCTGCCTCAATCAAAATGTGATATGTGAGAAGCGATGTGGTGGTTTTACCGTTGCTGCCTGTAATGCCGATTAATGTAGCTGAGGTGTATCTTGCCGCAAACTCTATTTCAGAGACAACTGGAATTTTAATTAATTTTAATTGACTTACAATTAAAGCATTTGACGGAATTCCAGGACTTTTCATAATCCAATTAGCATCTGACATTTTGGAAAAACTATGCATTCCTTCTTCCCAAACCACTTCTAATTCATCAAAAGTCTTTTTGGCAGTTGCGGTAATAGCCATTTGGTCAGAAACAAAAACATCAAACCCTTGCTTTTTGGCAAGTATTGCTGTTCCGAGCCCACTTTCTCCAGCACCCAAAATGACTATTTTTTCTTTCATTATCTAATCTTAAGTGTTACGATTGAAAGCACTGCAAGAAGAATTCCTATGATCCAAAACCGAGCAACGATTTTACTTTCATGGAATCCCAACTTTTGATAATGGTGATGCAAAGGAGACATCTTGAAAATTCGTTTTCCAATGCCTGTTTTTTTCTTGGTATATTTAAAATAACCCACTTGCATTATCACGGATGCATTTTCAATAAGAAAGATTCCACAAAGAAGTGGAATCAATAATTCTTTTCTAACAATTATTGCGATTACGGCGATTACTGCGCCGATGGTTAAGCTCCCCGTATCTCCCATAAAAATAGAAGCCGGATAAGTATTGTACCACAAGAACCCTATCAAAGACCCCATGAAGGCAGCAATAAAAACAACAACTTCTCCAACATTTGGGATGTACATAATGTTAAGGTATTTTGAAAAAATAAGATTTCCTGATACCCATGCGAAAATCCCCAAGGCAATTACCATGATGGCGGAAGATCCTGCCGCAAGTCCGTCAATACCATCGGTGAGATTTGCTCCATTCGAAACCGCAATAACGATGAAAACCACTATTGGAATAAAGATTAACCATGCATAAGTCGAAAGTTTTGGAGAAATCCAAGTAAGCAAATCTGCATAGTCAAATTCATTACCCTTAAGCATTGGTATTGTTGTAAGTGTAGATTTCTTCTCAGCCGAAAACACTTCCTGAATGGCTGTTGTTGAAATAATTTCAAATCCTACTATCTCTTGTTTGACCGTAACAGCTGGATGGAAATACAGTACTGATCCGACAAAAACTCCTAGTATTAATTGACCAATTACTTTGAATTTTCCTTTTAAACCTTCTTTATCCTTTTTGAATGTTTTTATATAATCATCAATAGATCCTATTGAACCCATTGTTATTGTTGTTACAACTAACAACTGAATGTAAATATTGTCTAAACGTGCAAGAATAAGCACCGGAATGAGTGTTCCCAAAATGATAATAATTCCCCCCATCGTTGGAGTGCCCGATTTTTCAGCTTGACCATCTAAACCAAGATCTCTGATGGTCTCCCCTATTTGTTTCCTCCTTAAATAATTGATTATTTTTTTTCCGTAAATCAAGGAAAAAACCAATGATAGTATGATTGCAATGGAGGCTCTAAACGACAAGAACTGAAACAGCGAAGCCCCTGGGAATTGAAATTTTTTTTCGATAAATTCAAATAAATAATACAACATATCTTACAATATTTTTGAAAACATTTCTTTTGCTACTTCATAATCATCAAAAGGCAATCGATCGCCTTTTATCTCCTGATAATTCTCGTGCCCCTTTCCTGCAATAAGAATTATATCACCTGGTGTTGAAAGCTGACAAGCCACTTTAATCGCTTCTTTTCTTTGCGTGATACTCATGGTTTTTTTATAATCCACTGGATCCACACCGGCTTCTATCTGCTCAATGATTTCTTCAGGATTTTCATTCCTAGGATTGTCGGAAGTAAAAATCACTTTTGAACTTAACCTTGCAGCAGTTGCGCCCATCTTAGGCCGCTTATCCTGATCTCGATTGCCTCCACAACCGACAACGGTATAGAGGTTTTCATTTAGAGTTCTAATTTTGTTTATGGTTACTAAAACGTTTTCCAGTGCATCTGGAGTATGGGCATAATCGACAATAACCATTACCTGATTTGGCGCTTGATACGTTTGAAATCTACCGGGTACATTATCCAAAACACTGATCCCCCTCAAGGTGGAAAGTTCTTCCAGTTCGAGCAGTTTTGCAGTTGCAAAAACGGCCAATAGATTATATGCATTAAATTCCCCCAATAACTGGGTCCAAACTTCACTTTGATTAATTTTTAAAAGCATTCCCGTAAACTGGCTTTCCAACACTTGTACCTTGAAGTCCGCATTCTGATGTAACGCGTAAGCATATTTCTTTGCTTTACAGTTTTGAAGCATCAAGCTCCCATTTTTATCATCTATGTTGACCAAGGCGAAAGCTGATTTCGGAAGTTGATCAAACAGTATTTTTTTAGTATCACGATAGTTTTTAAAAGTGTCATGGTAATCCAAATGATCGTGAGTAAGGTTTGTGAAAATTGCTCCCTTAAACTCGAGTCCACTAATTCGTTTTTGATCAATACCATGAGAAGAAACCTCCATAAAACAATTCTTTACTCCCATTTTTACCATTTCACTTAAACACTCGTTTATGGTGATGGAGTCTGGTGTTGTATGAGTCGCTGTTATATTTACTTTACCATATTTTATAGCAACGGTTGAAATTAATCCTGAAGGTTGATTTTCAGACTCAAAAAGCTCATAAAGTAAAGTGGCAACAGTTGTTTTACCATTAGTTCCCGTAATCCCAATAAGATTTAATTCTTCGGAAGGGTTGTCATAAAAATTGGCAGCAATCAACCCTAAGGCTTCTTTTGTGTCTTTTACATTAATGTAAACAACTTCCTGTTGGATGTTTTCTGGCAATCTTTCACAGATGATGTATTTCGCACCAAGCCCAATAACTTTGTCAATAAATCGATGACCGTCAATTTGAATTCCACTAATTGCAAAAAAGAGAGCATCCTTAACAACTTTTCTTGAATCAAATGCAATCTCAGAGACTAGGCCATCAGTAGTGCCTAGTATCGACTCGATAGAAACTTTATACAATATTTCTTTTAGCTGTTTCACGATAACTCTATTGTAATTTTTTGATTTCCTTTAATTCTTGTCCCTGCATTTAAGGATTGTTTGTTGACTTTACCTGAACCTTTAATTTTAACTTCTAGTCCCATACTTTCGAGTATAAACAATACCTCCCGTACAGTCAAACCTTTCAAATTAGGTATCGTATTATTTATTAAATCAACTGAAGTTGTTTTAGATTCCAAAGAATTAATCTGGGTGAAATTAAGATCTGTAGTTATTGGCGTAGCCGTGTATATCTTTTTTGCAATTTTTTTAAATACTGGGGCAGCGACTGTAGAACCATAGTAGCCTAGATTCTTGTCTGGCCTGTGAATCACAACGATACAGGAATACTTGGGAGCTTCTGCTGGAAAATACCCGACGAAACTGGAAATATACTGTACCTCATCTGTTGTGTAATCGACTTGACAAGTTCCTGTTTTTCCAGCCATCGTAAAAACGTCATTCTTAATTGAGTGTCCAGTCCCCCATTTTTTATCAACCACATTAAACATCATTTGCTGAACTTTATCAACTGTAGACTTTGAACATATCGAAGGATTTAAAATTTCTTTTCCAAAAATTTGTTGGGGTGCATTTCCAATGGTACTGATCTTATTGATAAATCTTGGCTTTAACATCACGCCATTATTGGCAACTGCATTATAAAAAGTTAAAGTCTGAAGCGGAGTTATCGCTACCCCATATCCGTAGGCCATCCAAGGTAATTCCAATCCATCCCAACCAGCGTCAGTAGGATAGGGAATCTTAGGCATTGCTTCTCCGCGTATTGAAAGTCCTAAGCGTTTATTAAGTCCCATGTTGTAGAGTCTATCTACAAATTTTTGTGGGTTTTTCTTGTAGTTGTCATAGATAATCTTTACCAAACCAGTATTTGAGGAAACTTCAAACGCTTTCGCAGCCGTTAGCGTTCCATACCCTCCTTTTTTAGAATCCCGCACTTTATATTTACCAAAAAATGTGAGTATTCCATTTCCAGTCGAAATAGGTGTGTTTACATCAACAACCTTGTCCTCTAGTGCAGCAATCATTGCCATTAGTTTAAAAGTAGAACCAGGCTCATGAGCCTCCCCAACCGCATAATTCAACTTCTCATAATAGGTTCCTTTGGAGGTTCTGCCAAGGTTGGCAATCGCCTTTACCTTTCCAGTTTTGGTTTCCATAACTACAACACAACCATGATCAGCTTTAAACTTTTCCAATTGCTCTAAAAGTGCTGTATGGGCAATGTCTTGAATATTTACATTAATGGTGGTGTGAATGTCAAAACCCTCAGTAGGCTCTTTCTCATTGTTGTCATTAATAGGCTTCCACTGTCCGCCTGCAATTTTTTGTTTTAATCGCCTACCCCCATCTCCTTTAAGGTACTGACCAAAAGCACCTTCTAAACCAACGCGAAGATAACGACCATCTGTATCTCTCAATTCGTATCCTATTGTGCGTTCAGCAACTCTACCTAATGGATGCTCCCTAATGATTTGCTGCTCCACAATCAACCCTCCTTTATAGGAAGGTAATTTTAATAAGGGTAATGATTTAAGTTTTTGGAGTTCAGAATAAGTCAATCCTTTCCCGATAAGTAAATACCTGTTTTTATTTTTCTTAGCCCTTTCAAGTCTTAATAAAAACTGTTCTTGTGTCAAATCTAAAACTGTCGAAAGCCCTTTTGAAAGCAATACTTTATTAGCATTAAAAGCAGTCTTTGATGGAACCGCCGCATCCCATCGGATTTCGTAACGTGCCACTGAGGTTGCAAGTATGCTTCCATCGTCTGCATAAATATTACCTCTACTGGGCTGTAAATCAACATTCTTTACGGTGCGACTGGATGCTAATTCTCGGTATTTTTCGCCTTGAAAAAACTGTAAGTGAATCAACTTACCCGCAAGGAGAAACGAAAATAAAATTAACGAGAGCCCTACCAAGTAGGTTCTATTCATTATTTTTTTCTTCTGATTTTCCATCTAATTAATCTTTTGAAATAATTATTTTAATTGGAGGTGTTTTAGCTGGTACAATTCCTAAAGGCCGTAATTCACTAATAATTTTCGTCTCCATTTTGAGATTCATCAAATTCGTACGTTGCTCTATAAACTCACTCTTTAACATTTTTATATCTTCATTCAGTTTTGCAATCTGAAAAATCTTCCGATCTGCCCCATGTCCACTTGCGATCATAATCAAGGCAAGTGAGGATAAATAAAGAATGATACGCCAGTTTTTAAATGAGTTATCATTAATCAAGAATTCAATATTTAGAATTGACAATATCTTCTTCATATTTTCTCTGCTATTCTGAGCTTCGCACTTCTGGCCCTATTATTCTTTTTTATTTCTTCTTTAGTAGGCACTTTTAATTTTCCAACTTTTTTCAACGGAAGTGTTCTGTTTCCATAAAAATCAACTTCTGCCGCCCCTTCAAACCTACCTTCCCTAATAAATCGTTTTACCAGCCTATCCTCAAGAGAATGATATGAAATACAAACCAGCCTTCCTTCAACTGATAATATTTCAGCCGTTTGGAGCAAGAATGTTTTAATTACTTCGAGTTCTCCGTTGACCTCAATTCTGACAGCCTGAAAAATCTGAGCCATTACTTTATGAATGACGTGCTTAGGAAAAGCAGGTGCGAACAAATCGACCAATTGCTGTGTATTATAAAATTTTTTCACATGGCGAGCTTCGATGACCTGAACCGCTAGCTTAGCAGCATTTCTAAGTTCCCCATAATTACTAAAAATCCTGATCAACTGTTCTTCACTGTAATGGTTTAAAACATGTGCGGCATTGATTGTTGCTTCTGTATTCATTCGCATGTCTAACGGCCCTTCAAACCGAGTAGAGAAGCCTCTCTCTCCAGTGTCGAACTGATGTGAGGAAACTCCAAAATCTGCTAATATTCCTGAAACAGACGAGATCCCATAAAATTTTAAATACTGTTTGAAATGAGAAAAGTTGCCTTTGATTAATTTAAATCGTTCGTCAGCAATATTGTTTTTAATTGCCTCTGCATCCTGATCAAAAGCAAACAATCTTCCTGATTTAGAAAGCTGATTGAGAATTGCTCTTGAGTGACCCCCCCCTCCGAAAGTTACGTCGACATAAATCCCATTAGGATCAATATTTAATCCCTGCGTCGCCTCCTCAAGCATTACTGGCTTATGATAAATTGTCTTCATTTTGATCCCCCATAACTTCCTCTGCTAATGCAGCGAAATCAATAGTAGCTTCATCTATTGCTATTTCATAGTGGTCTTTATCCCATATTTCAAGGATATTAACAGCAGAGGAAACGACTACTTGTTTTGATATATTGGCATGTTTTATTAAATCCTTAGGAATTAACAACCGACCGGTTGCGTCGACTTCAACAAGCTTCACACCGGCAGTAAATCGACGGATAAAATCATTGTTTTTTTTATTAAATCGATTAAGCGAATTCACCCTCTCCATCAAACTTTCCCATTGATCCAAAGGGTAGAACTCAAGACAATTGTTAAATACTGCCCGCTTGAGAACAAAGCTTTTCTGTAGACTCGCAGATAGTTGTTTTTTTAACGCAGCAGGGAGCATTATCCGACCTTTAACGTCAGCTCTACATTCATATGTCCCTATAAAATGTTGCATTAATTCTATTAGATTTTACAATCAAATATATGATTTTTATACCACTTTTTACCACTTATTACCACATTGTTGATAAGTTTTACGACTATTTTATTCTCACTCAGAACAGCAGACTAAAATTAAAATCTAATTGATAAAATCGAAATGCATATATTTGTGACTTATAATGAAGTATTCAATGAGTGAAATACGAGTAATTACCGATGGCGACTTTAGATATTCCGAAGAAGGAGAAGGCACCCCAGTTGTTATTCTTCATGGGTTGATGGGAGGGTTAAGCAACTTTAAAGGTGTTTTTGATTTTTTTCCAAAAAAAGGGTATAAAATCATTATTCCAGAACTACCTGTTTACGATCTTCCCCTGATTAAAACAACTGTAAAATCCCTCTCAGAATTTCTACATAATTTTTTAAAATTCAAGGAATTAGACAATGTCGTTTTATTGGGTAATTCCCTCGGTGGACATATCGGTCTTCTATATGCGAAATATCATCCTGAATACGTCAAAGGCCTTGTCCTCGCTGGCAGCTCTGGTCTTTACGAAAATTCGATGGGAGACGGCTACCCTAAAAGAGGTAATTATCAATATATTAAAACAAAAAGTGAAGAGGTTTTTTACGACCCTAAAATAGCCACGAAAGAAATTGTAGACGAGATCTTTGAAACAGTAAATGACAGACGAAAGCTAATCAAAACGTTAGCAATAGCTAAAAGTGCGATACGACACAACATGGCGGAGGATCTGCCTAAGATGACAACGAAAACTGCAATAATATGGGGCGCTCAAGACAGCGTTACACCGCCCAATGTAGCAGAAGAGTTTAACACTTTGCTCCCAAACTCAAATCTCTATTGGATCGATAAATGTGGTCATGCTCCTATGATGGAACATCCTGATCAATTCAATGAAATTTTATATGCTTGGATGATTGAAAACAATCTTTAAACCACCCGCATGAACGTTGGCCATGCTGAATTTGTGATGAGCAACGCTGAAGTTGCAAAATGTCCAAAAAGTCATTTACCCGAATACGCCTTTATCGGTAGGTCTAATGTCGGAAAGTCTTCTTTAATTAACATGCTGTGTAATCGTAAAGGCTTAGCTAAAACTTCTTCAAGACCCGGTAAAACCCAGCTAATCAATCATTTTTTAATTAACAAAAAATGGCACTTAGTCGATTTACCAGGATACGGTTACGCCAGGGTCTCTAAAACACAAAAAAAAGTTTTTCAAAAATTCGTAATAGATTATTTCTTAAAAAGAACTGAATTAATTTCTGCTTTTTTGTTGATCGACATAAGACATGAACCTCAGCCAGTCGATCTCGACTTTTTTAAGTGGTTGGGAGAGCACCGAATCCCTTTTTCGATTGTTTTTACCAAAGCGGATAAACTCAAATCCGGCACTATTAAAAAAAGGATTAACAATTACTTTGATGAACTAAAAAAAGATTGGGAAGAACTCCCTCCTCACTTTATCACCTCCGCATCAAAAGGCAATGGTAAAATGGAATTACTTGGCTACATCCAAGAAATAAATGATTCTATTAAGCAAAATTAATTTTCTTTTTTAATTTCAAGTTTTTCTGCAAAATACTCACTAAATTCCTTCATTGTAGCAGCCATTTTTTCATCCTGGGTTGCTCTTAAATAAGTTTCACCCATGGTAACTAAGCTTTGATGAAAAAACATTTTCATTTGATCTATGGGCATCTCTTTAATCCACAAATCCATTCTTAAAGTTTCTTGCTTCTCCCCATCCCAAATTGACAAAAGCATCGCTTGAGCATTTTCATTATTGATACCACCATCGGGTGCAGACCATTTTATCTTCTCTGGAATTTTATTTTCATCTAAAGTTATTTCTATGGATATTGGACTGACTTTTTTTGACATTATCTTCGTGGTTTATAATTGGATTTATTAAAAATAGTTTGTGCAGGCAGAGAAATTAGTTGATTGACATCAATTTCAGGGTTACTTTCTACGTAGGACTTTACGATTTGCCAACCCAGCCATTTTCCAATTTCTCCTGGAGACTCATTGTCTATCTCCAAATAAAACTTTGAAAATGGGGCAGGATCAATAAAACGTTGAATTAGTGCTGGATCTGAATTATATATCAATTGTTTTTCAATAAAAAATTGCCACATGTACAACTCATTGCTTTTAACCCATTCCTCTTGATCAATGGTGTATCCAATCTTGATAGCATCATTTTTATTGGGAATGAATAAGTCTTTTAAATACAATTTTTTACCATAAAAAATCATCTGAGACAAAAGCGTACGATCTCCTGGAGGCTTGACTTTATAATCAGAAATCTTGTCTACAACGTGAGCGCTTAAATATTGCGCATCCATTTCTTGTTTTACATAGTTTGAGATCCCTTCATATAGGTAATGATCAGCACCAAAATATGTGTCTAGGGAGATCAAAAGTAATGAATCGTTATAAATTGTTTTGCTTTGATAGTCAACATTATTAACCAATCCGATCACTTTTGGAATTTGGGTTTTGGGGAAATAATATTTAACGTGTTTAAATAAATACTCCAAGTCTTCTTCCAGAGGAACCATCGATGGAAAAACCTCATCAACAGTATCTAAAAGCATCAGCTGCAGGGTGTCTTTTTGACGATTAATCCACACACTGTCTGCGAATATTTTAGGAAAAAGGAAAGGATAAGTCTTTTTGAGAGCAGGGATAGCATCTGCGGAAGCGCGATGAAATTTAACATCAAACCGATCAATATTTATTATCACTGGAAGAGCAAGGATTTTAGATTCCAATGAATTTTCTCCCTTACAAGCATTTAAAATCAGAAACAACAAACATCCAAGGAAAATATTCTTAATTATTGCAACAATCAGCCTCATATTTATTGGATTATTTTTCGCCAGAGCGTATCTTAGTTTTTTTACAAATTTAAGCGCTCTAATCGAAAAAAAAATGAAAACACCCGAAAAAGTAATTGAACACATTGTAAGTTGGCTAAATCAGTACCGAACCAGATCAAACATGAATGGTTTTGTGGTAGGGGTGTCTGGAGGGGTTGATTCTGCAGTAACCTCTACGTTATGTGCCCTAACAAGTGCTCCGGTGATTTGCTTAGAGATGGAAATACACCAACAACACAATCAGATCTCTAGAGCAAATGAGCATATTAAATGGCTTGAAAACACGTTTAGTAATGTTTCCCACCACAATTTATCACTAAGCGATGTATTCGACAGTTTTGTCAATGAATTGCCCCCGA
>Ga0308004_10000298_pt1 | contig 24065 bp, 23 predicted proteins | sample Neamet38_FD_203156 | JGI IMG/M metagenome (GOLD analysis project Ga0308004, IMG submission 203156) | Marine microbial communities from water near the shore, Antarctic Ocean - #38 | ecosystem: Environmental > Aquatic > Marine > Unclassified | place: Southern Ocean | collected 2014-06-06 | reverse complement strand
TAATTGTTGCGTTCCTTGCCAGTCAATATCAAACAAAATATCATTACTGTTATCTAAAAGTGAATTAACTGAATTTTTTGATGTTCCATAAAAATTATCAAATATTTTTGCATATTCATAAAAATCATTATTTAAAATTTTTTTTTCAAATTCTGCGTGATTAATAAAAAAATAATCAATTCCATCTATCTCGTTTGATCTTGGTGTTCTTGTAGTGTGTGAAACCGATATTTTAAAATTTTGATATTTTTGTTGGATTTTTTTTGTTAATGTAGTTTTTCCAGCTCCAGATGGTGAGGATAAAATTACCATTAAATTACCATTCTTAGAGGTCATTTTATTTTAGATTTAGAATGTAAATTAACTACTAGGTTTTCCCTCAATAAATTTAATTGCATCTCCCACTGTTAAAATTTTTTCAGCTTCGCTATCAGATATTTCTGCTCCAAATTCTTCTTCGAAAGCCATAACTAATTCTACTGTATCTAGGCTATCCGCGCCTAAGTCATCGATAAAGCTTGCTTCGTTTGTAACTTTTTCCTCTTCTACTCCAAGGTGGTCTGCAACTATTTTTTTTACTTTTGAACTTACATCTGACATTTAAATTCCTATTTTTCTGTTTATGATCAAATTCTTATTAGATTATTAATAATAATTGTCAAGACATATACATACCGCCATTGACATGTATTGTTTCACCAGTGATATAATCTGACATATCTGATGATAAAAAGACAGCGCAGTTGGCAATATCTTGTCCTGTTCCTAGGTCTCCACTTGGAATTTTTAGAATAAGAGTCTTTTTAAACTCTTCGTTAATTTTGTCTGTCATTTCTGTTTTTATGAATCCTGGTGAAATACAGTTAATATTTATTTTTTTTTTTGCATATTCAATAGCTAAGCTTTTAGAAAATCCAACAATACCAGCTTTTGAGGCAGCATAATTAGCTTGTCCTAAATTACCTGTATGACCGACAATAGAAGTGATGTTTATAATTTTTCCATACTTATTCTTTAACATTTTTTTTATAGAATACTTACACATTAAAAAAGTAGACGTTAGATTGACGTCAATTACTTTTTTCCAATTTTCATCAGCCAACCTTATGGAAAGATTGTCTATTGTTATTCCAGCATTATTAATTAAAATATCTAGGCCTCCCAGTTCCGTGTGGCAGGCTTCTATAAACTCTTCTATTTTTGAATGTTCATCTAATCTAAAATCTTTAATTTTAATATCTTTAAATTCATTTTTTAATTTACTTAATTTATCTTTATTTGTTCCTGTAGCTAAGATTATAGACCCTAATTCTGAAAATTTTTTAATTAAACTATAACCAATGCCACCTGTAGCACCTGTGATTAATATTTTTTTATTTTTTAGATTCATTAGTTAAATTTTTAATATCATCTATTGAATTAATGTTAAAGGTATTACTGTTAGGTAGTATTCTTTTTACCAAGCCTGTTAAAACTTTACCGGGGCCAATTTCTATAAAATCATTAATATTTTTGTCGCTCATAAAAAGGATACTCTCTCTCCATCTGACTTTTGAGTATATTTGTTGAATTAATAAATTTTTAATACTTTCAGGGTTGTCTGTTGGTTGTGAAGTAACGTTACTTATAATTTCAAAATCAGGTTTATTAAAATTTACATTATTAATTTTTTCTTTCATTTTAATAGCGGCAGGATTCATTAGTGAGCAATGAAAAGGTGCGCTAACAGGAAGTAAAATGCTTTTTTTTTTCTTTTCTTTTAAGATGTTTTTAAGCTCTTCAATGGCTTCAATATTTCCACTTACAATAACTTGCCCCGAGGCATTATCGTTAGCAATTTCACACACACCCTTGTCTTTTAACTGAGATATACAAATATTTATATCATCTACTGTAGATCCAAGGATGGCAAGCATCCCACCTTTCCCAATAGGTACTGCTTGTTGCATAGATTTCCCTCTTTCATAAATTAAGTGTAAAGCATCCTTAAAGTTCAAAGCATTTGCACAGAGTAGAGCGCTGTACTCTCCTAAAGAATGACCAGCAAAGTATTTAATGTTATCTAAATTAAAATTATATTCATCTTTTAAAACTGAAAAAATTGCATAACTAACTAAAAGAATTGAAGGTTGTGTATTCTGAGTAAGTTTAAGTTCATTTTCTGGACCCTCAAGTATGATTTTAGATATCTTAAAATTTAACGATTCATCTGCTTCCGAAAAAATTTTTTTAACACTTGAAAAATTTTTATAAAAATCGCTACCCATACCTACAATTTGGGAGCCTTGCCCTGGAAATAATATAGCTTTCATTTGTATAATTGCTTTTTTATAACATTATTAGTATTGAATTGACGTATTTATAATAGTATAAAACCGTTCTTTTAATAAATAAACAATAAATAATTACATAATGAGTTTTTACGAACACACATTAATAGCCAAACAGGACATTTCAACTGCTGAATTAGAAAAAATAGAAAAAAAATATTCAGATATAATTAGCAAAACTGAGGGTGAAATTATTAAAGTAGAAAAATGGGGTCTTTTAAGTTTTGCAAAAAAAATTAAATCTTACAACAAGGGTTTTTATATTCATTACAAATTTAAAGGAGATGGCAAAACTTTAGATGAAATAAAGCGAAATAGTATAATTGATAATTCTTTAGTGAGACATATGACCGTAAAATATAAAAAATTAGACACTGAAACTGAATATTTCAAAGAAAAAGATGTAAATGAAAAGAAAAAATAATAAAAAATTCAATAAAAGACCGCAGAACCCATTGAATAAACTTAGCTTGTTTCAAAAATCTGACTCAAGATTTTCAAAAAAATGCCCATTATCAGGCAAAGATGCTCCAGCTATAGATTATAAAAATATAAAATTGCTAAAAAGATATATTTCTGACACGGACAAAATCATGCCATCAAGAATAACTTCCGTTTCTCAAAATAAGCAAAGAAAATTAACAAGTGAAATAAAAAAAGCTAAAATTTTAGGACTTATTTAGTTATGCAAGTTATACTTTTAGAAAATATTTTGAAGCTTGGCAAAATTGGCGACCAAGTTGAAGTCAAAAATGGTTTTGGTAGAAACTTTCTTTTAAGACAAGGCAAAGCTTTAAGGGCTAGTAAAGAAAATGTAGAATTTGTAAGTAAAAAAAAGACTGAATTAAATAAGAAAAATGAAGATTCAAAAAAACAATTTAAAGAAGTTGCTGATAAAATTTCAAATAAAATTTTAAAGTTTAAAAAGGAATCTAAAGAAAATGGAGAACTTTACGGATCAGTAAAACCTAAAGAGGTATCTATCGCGTTTAAAGATATATTAAAGGTTGAAATTAGTCCTTCACAAATAGACCTAAGACAAGAAATTACACAAGTTGGTAAGTATAAAATTAACATAAATCTTCATGCTGAAGTTACAGCTTCTGTTAATTTGCAAATTGATAAAATAGATTCCATTTAAATCATATTTTTCCACAGGAAGAAAAAAAGGTGTGTAACTTTTAAGTTTCTATTAAAATTGTTTTATCTATTATATTTTATATGGAAAAAATAAACCTAAGCATTAGCAACACAAAAGAGAACAAATTACCCTCAAATATAGAAGCTGAGAGGTCTTTAATTGGTTCTGTTTTAGTTAATAATGATATTATCGATGAAATCTCAAATATTGTTAATGCGGCTAAATTTTTTGATCCTATACATAGAAAAATTTACGAGGTTGTAGAAAATTTAAATAATAAGGGAATGATAGCCAATCCTATTACTTTAAAAAACTATTTTGAAAATGACTCCGGACTAAGTGAAGTTGGCGGAGTAGACTATTTAGTTAAATTAACAAGATTTTCATCTTCTATTAAGCAAGCAATAGACTACGCTAAAATAATTCATGAAATGTATGTCAAAAGAGAACTTATATTTATTTCTGAAGGAATTGATGATCAGGCTAAAGATGATCAAATAGAAAAAACAGGAGAAAATATAATTGTAGATGCTGAAAAATCATTGTTTGATTTAGCTGAAAGAGGAAATTTTTCTCAAACCTTTTTAAAATTTAATCAAGCGTTAGATCAAACTATTGAAATGGCAACTTTAGCCATGAAAAGTGATCAAGGAATTGTAGGTGTCCCTACTGGCTTAACAGATTTAGATGAAAAATTAGGTGGTTTACATAGATCTGACCTTGTGATCATAGCTGGAAGACCGTCTATGGGGAAAACAGCTCTTGCTACCAATATTGCATATCACGCTGCAAAAAATATGCAGGAAAATAATGAAAAAGGCTCTGTCGCTTTTTTTTCTTTAGAAATGTCTTCAGAACAATTATCTACACGTATTTTATCTGAACAAGCAAGAATTTCTTCTCACGAAATAAGAACTGGAAAAGCAACTGAGGAAACACTGAATCGTTATATTGAGGCGTCAAGAAATATATATGACCTACCTCTTTATATAGATGAGACTCCTGCTATTGCAATTTCAACTTTAAGTAATAGAGCGAGAAGAATTAAGAGATTGTTTGGTTTAAAATTAATTGTAGTTGATTATATACAGCTAATGAGAACAAACTCAAATAGGATGGATGGTAGAGTTCAAGAAATTTCTGAAATTACGCAGGGTTTAAAAGCACTAGCTAAAGAACTTAACGTGCCGGTAGTTGCATTGTCACAACTATCAAGAGCTGTCGAGCAAAGAGATGATAAAATCCCCCAGCTATCTGACCTGAGAGAATCCGGATCTATTGAACAAGATGCTGACGTTGTCTTATTTGTTTACAGGGAACAGTATTATCTTGAAAAAAAAGAACCTAAACAAGGGTCTATTGAACATGCGGAATGGCAATCAAAAATGAGCGATATTCATGGGTTGGCTAATCTGATAGTTGGTAAGCATAGACACGGATCAACTGGAACTGTACATGTGGAATTTGAGGGCATGTACACTAAATTTAAAGATCTACCTAAAAATTAATACTTTAGTTATCTATAATTTAAGATATATCTCAACTTAAGTCATGTTTGGTAAAATTTATAAAACACTAATTATTGATTTCTCAAAATTTGCAATTGTTCTAGTTTGCTCTTTATTATCATTTTTTTTATATTTTTCAAAAGATTTTAAGTTAGATGCTTCTTCTGATTCCCTGTTACTTGAGAGTGATAAAGATCTAAAATACTTAAGAGAAATTAATGAGAGATATGGTTCTAAAGACTACCTTGTTCTTACCTATACACCTGTATCAAGTTTCACTGATGAAGAAACAATAATCAATATTCAATTTCTAAAATCAAAAATAGAAAAACTTGATTGGGTTGATAGTACGATAACTATAATTGATGTCCCTCTTTTCAAAAATAGCAATGAACCTTTGATGGAAAGGTTGAAAAATTATAAAACTTTGTCGTATCCAGAAATTGATAAAGAAAGAGGTTTTGAAGAAATTCTTAACAGTCCGATTTACAGGAATTATGTTGTAAGTAGCGACGGCAAAACTTCTGCTATGGTTGTTTATTTAAAAAAAGATAAAAAATTAAATGAATTTATTAAAACTAAAAATAATTATTTTAATTTAGAATTAGAAGGTAATTTAAATAAAATTCAAAAAGAAAATAAGAATATTTTTAACAAAGAGTATGACTCTTACAAAAATTTATATAATCAAAAAAATCATCAAAATATTAATGAAATTAGACAGGTTATCAAAAAATACGGGGAGAGCGCTCAAATACATCTAGGTGGTTTACCAATGATAACGGATGATATGATGTCCTATGTTCAAAGTGATATTGTTGTTTTTGGTATTGGAGTGTTTTTATTTATTGTTATTACACTATGGTTCATTTTTAAGAAAATTAAATTAGTTGTCATTCCATTACTAGGATGTGCATTTTCAGTAGGAACAATGATAGGAATTTTAGGTTTACTTGGTTGGAAAGTTACGGTTATTTCATCAAATTTTATTGCTTTGATGTTGATTCTAAATATGGCAATGAATATTCATGTCACTGTTAGATTCTTACAAATAAAAAAAGAATTTAAAAATTTAAGTATTCAAGATGCGGTTTACGAAGCTAGTAGTAAAATGTTTTTACCAATTTTTTATACTGCTTTAACAACAATTTGTGCTTTTTTATCTTTAATATTTAGTGGAATAAAACCTATTATTGATTTTGGTTGGATGATGACTTTAGGGCTTATTGTGTCTGTCGTTATAACTTTTACTTTAATCCCAGCTCTTCTTAATACTTTTAGTAGCGCTGAAGATTCTATGGATCAAAACGAGGATAAGTCTAGAATTACTAATGCGCTTAGCAATTTTACTAGGAATAATACTTTGGTTATATTTGGGTCTGCTTTGATAGTTATTATCTTAAGTGTGTTCGGAATTTCAAAATTAGAGGTAGAGAATAGTTTTATCAACTATTTTGATAAAAAAACTGAAATCTACAAAGGAATGAAACTTATTGATGATAAGCTTGGTGGAACTACAACTTTAGATGTTATTCTGAAATTTCCATCAAATGAAATAAAAAAAGAAATAAAAGATGATGAGTTTGCTGAGTGGGATGAAGATAACAAAAGTGATGAGGATGATCCTTCCAAATATTGGTTTACAAGAAATAAAATTGATAAAATTTTAAAAGTTCATGACTATTTAGATTCCTTACCTGAAATAGGTAAGGTTATGTCTTTTGGTTCGATTATAAGAGTAGCGGAAGATTTAACTGGTAATAAACTCGAAACTTTAGAGACAGGAGTTTTGTACAGCAAAATACCAGAAGAAATTAGAAAAGAAATTATTTCTCCTTATGTTTCAGTAAAAAATAGTGAAGCTAGAATTAGCGTCAGAATTAAAGACTCTACAAAAGACCTTAGGAGAAATGATTTAATAAATAAGATAAAATATGATTTAGTTAATAAATTAGGATTAGCAAAAGATGAATATAAACTAGCTGGTGTTGTTATTCTTTTTAATAATCTATTACAAAGTCTTTTTAAATCTCAAATTTTAACTTTGGGTGTTGTTATGCTAGGAATTTCATTGATGTTCTTGATTCTTTTTAGAAATATTATGATTTCTTTCATTGGAGTTGTGCCCAACTTTATAGCTGCTTTTTTTATCTTAGGTATTATTGGACTTCTTGGTATACCTTTAGATATGATGACTATTACTATAGCTGCGATCACAATTGGTATAGCGGTAGATAATAGTATTCACTATATTTATAGATTTAAAGAAGAATTTAAAAAAATTAAAAACTACAACCTAACAGTTGAGAGGTGCCACAATACAGTTGGTGTTGCTATACTCAATACTTCAATTACTATTGTTTTTGGGTTTTCTATATTAGTCTTGTCGAACTTTATACCAACTATCTATTTTGGGTTGTTTACTGGCATAGCGATGCTCTTAGCATTAATTTCTGTGCTAACTCTGCTACCAAAGTTAATTTTAGTTCTAAAACCTTTTGGTAATGAATAGTTTAATTGAATTTATAAAAGAGGATATTGTAATCTTTGATGTTATCTTTGTATTAATAATTTTATATAATATAATTAAATGTTTTTCAGATGGTTTCTCGTTAAGCTTTTTCTCATCTCTGAAATGGATATTTTCTATTGTGTCGGTAATAATTTTTGTTCCTAAATTACAACCTTTGGTAGGTAGTTATATTGAGTCGGATTTTATACATGAGGTTGGAATTGGTGTTTTTGTATTTATTATAACTTTATTTATTAGTATTATTTTTGGAAAAGCTATTGGAAGGACAATAACTTGGACGGGTGTTGGTTCTGTAGATAAATCATTTGGTATTTTTTTTGGTATTTTTAAAGGGTACTTAGTTGTAATCTGTTTTTTTTCTTTGCTAAACTGGTTTTATCCTTATCAAAAATGGGGTATATCAACATCAGAAGCTTCGTCTTTCGAAATAGTTTTAAAAGGTAGTAATTTACTTATTGATGAATTTCCAAACTATAAAGACTTTATAGAAACTAAGGAAAAAATTGAAAAAATTTAAATTAGACAAACCAAAAGAAGAATGTGGTATTTTCGGTATTTCAAACCATGAAGATGCTTCTGCATTAGTAGCTCTTGGTTTGCATGCTCTTCAACACAGAGGTCAAGAAGGGTGTGGCATATCTTCATTTGATGGAGAAAAATTTCACTTAGAAAAAAGACAAGGTTTAGTTGGTGATCATTTTACTAATCCTGAAATAATAAAAAAATTACCTGGGAAGTCAGCAATTGGTCACAACCGATATTCTACGACTGGAGAAGTTTCTTTAAGAAATATTCAGCCATTTTTTGCAGACCTTTATTCTAGTGGTGTAAGCTTAGCTCACAACGGAAACCTAACAAATGCTATAGAACTTAGAAATAACCTTGTTAAAGAAGGGGCAATTTTTAGAACAACAAGTGACACTGAGACTATAGTTCAGTTGATTGCAAAATCTAATAGGAGCAAAATGACGGATAAAATTATAGATACGTTATTTCAAATACAGGGTGGTTATGCATTAGTGATGATGACAAATAAAAAGTTAATTGGTATTAGAGATCCTTTTGGCATCAGACCACTTGTGATCGGAAAACTAAAAAATTCATTTATCTTTGCATCTGAAACATGCGCACTAGATATTGTGGGTGCTAAATTTATTAGAGAAGTTGAAAATGGAGAAATTGTAGTTATTCAAAATGATGAATTGAAAAGCTTAAAACCATTTCCTGCAAGAAAAGCAAGGCCAGATGCATTTGAGTATATTTATTTTGCTAGACCTGACAGTTTACTCAATAATAAATGTGCATATGAATATAGAAAAAAAATGGGCGAAGAACTTGCTAGGGAAACAGATATTGCTGCAGACTTAGTAGTGCCAGTACCAGATTCAGGCGTGCCCGCTGCACTTGGTTACAGTCAGTTCTCAAAGAAAAGCTTTGAATTGGGGCTTATAAGAAATCATTATGTAGGTAGAACTTTTATTGAACCCACTCAAAGTATTAGAAGTTTTGGTGTTAAGTTAAAATTAAATGCTACACAGACTCTGGTAAAAAATAAATCTATTATATTAGTAGATGATTCTTTGGTCAGAGGTACTACCTCACATAAAATAGTAAAAATGCTTTATGATGCAGGAGCTAAAGAAGTTCACGTAAGAATTGCTTGTCCAGAAATTCTTTATCCTGATTTTTATGGTGTAGACATGCCTACAAAAAAAGAGTTATTAGCAAGCGGAAAGAGTAATGAAGAAATGTGCAGATATATAAATGCAAAGACATTAAAGTTTTTAAGTTTAGACGGGCTGTATAAGGCTTTGGGCTTCAAAGAAAGAAATAAACTTTACCCACAATTAAGTGACCATTACTTTACAGGAGAGTATCCAGTAAAACCGACAGATATATTAGGAGATGGAAAAATTACTCAACTTTCTCTACTTAGCTCAAAGTCAAATAATTAAATTAGTTAAATTTAAGCAATTTACTTTTATTATCTATAAGAAACATGCCTTTATTAAGAAAAACTACTTCTGAGTTAATTCCATTTTTACTTATTCTTTTTGTTTCAATAAAATTTCCATTTTTATAGTTATAGGTTAAAAGATAGCCTTTCCTTGTATAAACGCTCAATTCGTTATTTACTATTTTGAAATCATGCAATTTACCAATTTTTTTGACAATTTTGGTGGTTACATTTTTATAAATATTTTTTGACCATAAAACACTACCAGTTTTATTGTCGAGACAAATCAATAAATTATTTTTAGAAATTAAATATAAAAAATGAGTTGTTAAAATAGGTTTTGTAGAAGCATCGGATGAAAAGGACCAATTTTTTATTCCGTTTATTGTATCGTAACTCAATATACCCTTTTCTGTAGAAATAATTAAAATATCCTTTTTTTGAATAATTGGTTGGCTTAAAAATAAATCAGTATTTCCTTTTAAGGATGAGTTTCTAAAATTTAAAACCCAGTTGATATTTTTATTTTTATAATTAATTGAATAAAATTCACCACTAGTATTTAAAAAAAATAAATTTTTATTTAGTTCATCAATAGTAAAATTATTTATAAAGTCTGATTTTAAAAAAGTGAGATTGGTTGAGTATTGCCAATTTTTTTCACCAGTGGTTAATTCAAGTGAGTAAATTACATTGTCTTGATTGGCTAATAAGATCTGTTTATCTGCAATTTTAATATTAGACCTAAAAGGAATTCCATAGTTTTTAGCCCAGATAAGTGATTTTGTGTTTAAATCTATAGCATAAATATAGCCAAGATTGTCAGCAGCAATTAATATATTTTTATTTATTGCAAGATATATTTCTTTTTTAAAATTTCTATATTTTTTTTTATAAAAATCATATTTAAATAATTTTTTTTTTAAATCTATTGAATATATAAATATTTTTCCTTTGTGGTCAGAAGTGATTAGATTATTTTTGTAAAAAACTATATTTTTATTTTCAGAATTTTTGTTTAACTTACGACTTTTAGAGACAATTGTTTTGAAACCTGTATACGAATAATTGGAAATATTGTTAGTTTTTGAACCGTATTGTTGTGTCCAGTCTTTAGTCGTAATTGGAGCATCAATATTTAAAGTAGAATTATTAAGTGGTAATTTTTCCTCATTATATTTTTCATTTTCAATAAAGATACTTTCATATCTATTTTTTGATTTATTATCATTAATTGATTCTGTTGTATCTTTTTCTAAAGGTATATTTGAGGCATCTCGCCATATGCCTGTTTTATTGTCAAACGAACATGAGGTTATAGTTAAAATGATGAAGATTAAAATAAAATTCTTCATCAAAAATAATTAATTTTTTTTCTTTTTTAACAACAAAATATATTCTTTTGCTTTAGTTGTTTGATTTTTTGATAAAAAATATTCAGATATTAAATTGATTGCTAAAACTTTCCATGCAGATTCAGAATTAATAATAGGATTCAGTGTTTTTATAACTAGTTCCTCTTTATCTAAATTAATCAAATAAATAGATTTTTTTATTTTTATTAAGTTTAAATTTTCTCTATCTATAGATTTATTTTTTAAAATTTTATCAAAAAAATTAATAACTTTTGCAGAATCTGGCTCAAGGTTATTTTGAATTATGAGGTATAAGGCTAACGGTGAATAAAACTTGTGATCCTTATTAATTATAGTTTCTAATATTTTTTTACTTTCATTTATCCTTTTTTTTTTAACTAAAATTAGGGCTTCTGAATATTGATCTGCAGTTTTAATATTATTTTTATTCTCAACGTAATTATAAAATGTGAACGAACATAACAAAATAAATGCAAAAACTAATAAAATATAAATAGTTTTATTATTTTTTTTTAAAAAAATAATAGCTCTATCTAGAAAACTTTTTTTTAATATTTCGTTTGACATAAATTAGTATGTATTTTTTTTACTTGGAAATTTTTTATTAAGTACAGCTTGTTTATATTTTTTAACCCCTATTTCAATTATATTATGTAAATTAGCAAATTTTTTTACAAACTTTGGATAAAAACCACTTAATCCTAGCATATCGTCTGTAACTAAAATTTGACCGTCACAATGAACTGAGGACCCAATGCCAATAGTTGGGATTTTTAAAGACTTTGTGATTATTTTAGCTGTTATACTATTAATGCACTCTAATACTATACTGAATACTCCAGCCTCTTGATTGTTAACAGCTTGTGCCAATAATTTTCTTCGATCTTTTTCTAGTGACCCCTGAACTCTAAATTTTTTAAAATATTGAGGTGTAAAACCTATGTGTCCCATTACAGGTATTCCAATATCTACTATACTTTTAATAATATGGTAGTTTTTTCCATTACACTCCATTTTAACAGCATCACATTTAGTTTTATTGAATATTAATTTTGCGTTTTTTTTTGCCATACTAATATTTTTGTAAGAATTTGCTGGCATATCTATGACACATAGTGCGTTGTCAAGATTTGACTTTACACTGATGCCATGTCTGACCATAGTATTAATATCAATGTGGTGTGTGTTTTTCATGCCAAGCATAGCCGTGGCTAACGAGTCACCAACTAAAACAATGTCACACTGTTTGTCGAGAATTTTAGCAAATGGTTTAGAATAAGCTGTTAAGCAAACTAGCTGCTTTCTATTCTTAGAATTAATTATTTTAAAAATTTTTTTCACTTTATTCAAGTTCAATTGTGCTTGGTGGTTTTGAGGTTATATCATAAACTACTCTATTTATACCCTGTACTCCATTTACAATTTTGTTAGAAATTTCATCTAAAAATTTCTTAGGAAAAGTAAAATAGTCTGCTGACATGCCATCTTCTGAAACTACTGCTCTTAATAAACAAATGTATTCATAAGTTCTTGAGTCTCCCATTACACCGACTGTCTTTACAGGTAGGAGTGCTGCGTAGGCTTGCCATATTTTATCATATAAATTATTTTTAATAAGTTCTCCTATAAAAATATAATCTGCTTCTTGTAAAATTTTTACTTTAGTTTCAGTTATCTTTCCAACTATTCTTATAGCAAGACCTGGTCCTGGAAACGGATGTTTTTTAGATATACTTTTTACTAGACCGACTGAATCTCCAAGTATGCGTACTTCATCTTTAAAAAAATCTTTTAAAGGCTCTAGCAAATTTAAATTCATTTTTTTCGGCAAGCCACCAACATTATGGTGTGATTTAATTTTCGATGATTTACTGCCTGTTACTGATCTACTCTCAATAATGTCTGGATATAAAGTGCCCTGAGCTAAAAATTTAACGTTATTGAATTTTTTCGCTTCTTTTTCGAAAATTTTAATAAAAAGACTTCCTATAATCTTCCTTTTTTTTTCTGGGTCAATTATATTTCTCAGTTTCTTAAAGTAAATTTTTGAAGCATTTATAATTTTAACGTTGAGTTTATATTTATTTTTAAAAATTTTGTATGTTTCTTTAAATTCATTTTTTCTCATTAATCCAGTATCAACCATTATACATTTAAGTCTTTTACCAATAGCAGCATGTATTAACAGAGCTACGACGCTACTATCTACGCCACCTGATAAAGCACAAATAACCTTATCATTCTTAACTACATTTTTTATATCTTTAATAATTTTTTTTTTTTCATAGAATAATTTCCAGTGTTTTTTAGCTTTACAAATATTAAAAATAAAATTTTTAAAAATAATATTGCCATTTTCTGTGTGAGTTACTTCTGGATGAAATTGTATTCCGTATATTTTTTTTTTTTTATTTTCAATAATAGTGATTTTAGATTTCGATGTTGAGGCTATTTTTGTGAAATTTTTGGGTAATTTGTAAACGGAATCTTGGTGACTCATCCAGACAATAGATTTTTTTTTACTAAAAAAACCTTTTGTTAATATAGAGTCTTTAGATTTAGATAAAACTGCTCTTCCAAACTCTCTTTTTTTTATATTTGATTTAACTTTTCCCTTAAAATGTTTTGCAATTAATTGAAGCCCATAACAAATACCGAGAATAGGAATATTTAAATTAAATATTTTTTTAGGTACATTTATGTGTTTACTGCCTACAACAGTTGAGGGACCTCCTGACAAAATAATTCCTTTAACATCTTTAAATACATTTTCTTTTTTTAAATCTTCAGGTGTTAGAATTTCTGAAAAAACTTTATATTCTCTAATTCTTCTTGCTATTAATTTCGTAACTTGAGAGCCAAAATCAATAATTATGATTTTGTCTTTTTTGGATACACGGCTCATTTACTTTTTTGAGATCTATTTAACTTTTCTTTCAGTTCTTTTGTTGTGAAACACATTTTCTTGCATACAGTAGTTAGAGTTAGAATTAGATTATCCACTTCTGAAAAATTAGATTTTTTAATATTTAATAACGCTAAGAGATAAATTGCTTCTTCATTTTTTGGATTAAGTAACAAAACTGTATTCAAATTATTTTCTTCTAAAATATCTTTTTTTTGTTTTTTAAATATTTTAGCTAAATACAAATAGGAATTTTCACTTTTTGGATTGAACACTATATCTTTTTCGAAATAAAATTTTGAGTCTAGGTATTTTTTTTTATCAAATAATGTTTTTCCTTCTTTAAAAAATATATTTTTAGCTACTGCTATCTCAAAAATAAAAATTGATAAAAAAAATGGTATAAAAAATATTAATATATTTTTTCTCATAGTTTGTAATTAACCTCTTTTCTTGTCATTTCAACACTATGTACCATACTCTCATAAAATCCAGCTTTGGTAATTTTTACAAATTTTGCCTTTTTCTGAATTTCGATTATTTTTTTAGCTCCTATGTATCCCATAGAAGACCTTAGTCCACCTTGTAATTGATATAAAATTTCATTAACAGTACCTTTATATATTACTCTAGCTTCTACACCTTCTGGAACAAATTTAGATTTATCTTTATAGTTTTTTTGAAAATATCTATTTGATGAACCTGCGGACATAGCTCCTATTGATCCCATTCCTCTATACAATTTATAAAATTTTCCTTTATATTTATATTTTTTTCCAGGACTTTCGTCTGTGCCAGCAAAAATTGATCCCATCATAATTGCGTCAGCGCCAGCTGCAATACCTTTAGCAATGTCTCCAGAAAATTTAATTCCTCCGTCAGATATAATTTTAATTTTTTTATTTTTCATGCTTTTTTTCACTTCTAATATAGCGCTAATTTGAGGAACACCAATACCTGCTATCATTCTAGTAGTGCAAATCGATCCCGGCCCAATACCTACTTTTAAGATGTCAGCACCTTCATTGTATAATTTTAAGGCTGCTTCTGCAGTAGCAATATTTCCCACGCAAATAGGTTTTTTTAAATTTATTTTTTTTATTTTTGAAAGTATTTTTAAAACTTTTTCACTGTGACCGTGTGCTGTATCTATGACTATTAGGTCAACTCCTGCATCTATTAATGATTTGGTGCGATTTAAATCTTCATTCCCTGTGCCTACGGCAGCACCTACTAATAAATTTTTATTTTTTACTTTTCTGATTTCATTTGACTGTTCTATAATTGATAAATTACGGTGAATAATACCAAGGCCACCTTTTTGAGCTATAGCGATTGCCATCGTTGATTCTGTAACTGTATCCATAGCTGAGGATATAAAAGGAATTTTTAATTTTAGATTGCGTCCTAATTCTAAATGTAAATTTGTTTCTGACGGTAAAACAGAGGAGTATCTCGGCACAAGCAAAACGTCATCAAATGTTAAAGCTTCTCTGATTACTTCCATATAAACTTATACACAATTGGAAAAAATTATAAAGTCTTTAATAAAGAGCAAATTATATAAGTTTCTTTAGACTCATTCCTGCTTGATTCAGGTTTAAAAAAATCAACATTTTTAAAATTTTTCTTTGCTAAGCTCTTAACCTCAAGAAAATCTTCACCCATAAATAGCTTACATACTAAACTACCCTTACTTGTTAGAGCTTTTAACGAAAAATTGATAACATCGGTACAAAGACTATTGGTTCTAATAGAATCAACAGTTTTATTTCCAGTTGTATTTTCTGCCATATCAGAAACTATCACATCAATTTTATTGTTAAAATTTTTTAAAATTTCATCTTGAATTTTTTTATCTGAAAAATCATTATTTAAAAATATTACATTATCTAATTTTTCCATAGGCGTTATATCTACAGCAAGTATCTTACCGTTTGTTATAATTTTTGAAGCTACTTGTGACCATCCACCTGGGGTAGACCCAATGTCTAATAAATTTGAATTTTTTTTTAAAAAATTAAATTTTTTATTTAATTCAATTAATTTAAAAGCTGCTCTCGACTTATATCCAAGCACTTTTGCTTTTTTAAAAAACTGGTCTCTATGTTGCTTTATGACCCAAGTTCTGCTTTTTTTTGCTCTTTTTGTTTTTTTCATTAAAGAATATCTTCATGATCTTCTTCTTTCATGGTTTTATTAAACTTCCTGCTTGTTTTTTTGTATAAAAAATAACTAATTGGAATGGAGGTCAAATACAAAAGGCCTAGCACCAAGAGTGCTTTAAATGTGAAAAATATCAATGAAACAAAAATTATTACAATTCCAAACAACAGAAAGATGGTTAATTGACTCGACGTTTTAATTTTTTTTAAGGAAAAAGTTGGGATATTACTTATCAAGAAAACGGCAATTACTATTATTAAATAAGGTGTAAATTTTTTAACATCTAGATTTAGCTGAATTTCTGAGAGTTCATAAATTAAAGGTAATAATATTAAGACTGCTCCAGCTGGAGAAGGTATGCCTTCAAAATAATTACGCTTCCACTCAGCATCCTCAGAAATCTTTGTTAGGTTAAACCTTGCGAGTCTTAACACGCAGCATACAGAAAAAATTAAAGTTATTGCCCATCCTATTTTTCCATAGTTTTTTAATTCCCAAAAATATAATATGAAAGCTGGTGCAATACCAAAACTAACAAAGTCTGTTAGTGAATCTAATTCTTTACCAAATTCAGAGGTCCCTTTTATTAATCTTGCTATTCTTCCATCTAGTGTATCAAGAATTGCCGCAAAAATTATAAATGTTACTGCTAAACTATAGTTCTGATCCAGGGCAAATTTTATTGAACTGATCCCCAAACATACACCGATTAAAGTCAGCAAATTTGGTAAAATAAATCGAGATTTTTTTGAAGCAACTAATTTAAAGGGATTTTTTTCTTCCATTTTATTTAACTGCTAGTAAACTTTCACCAGCAACTACATTTTGTCCTAATTTAGCTAATAATTTTCTATTATTAAAATAAACATCTACTCTGCTTCCAAATCTAATCATTCCGATTCTTTCACCTTGTTCTATTGATTGATTAACTTCGACTTCAGTTACTATTCTTCTAGCTATCAATCCAGCTATTTGAACAATTATAATTTCATTTCCATCTTTTAGTTTTAACCTGTAATAATTTCTTTCATTTTCTTCGCTAGATTTATCGAGTGATGCATTCAAAAATTTACCTGGTTTGTAGAGTATTTCTGTAACAGTTGCGGAAACCGGTGTTCGATTAACGTGACAATTAAAAACATTCATAAAAATACTAATTTTTGTAAATTTTTTATTTTCTAAAGAAAGTTCAGCAGGTCCATCGACTTCAGAAATGTTAGAAATTAAACCATCGGCAGGGCTTACTAAAAAGTTGTCATCTTGAATAGATATACGATCTGGATCTCTAAAAAAATAGTAAACCCAAATTGTTAATAAAATTGTAATTAAACCTAAGACTTTTGAAACTAGCAGGCAAATAAATGTGATTACTATGGCTATAGCTAAAAAACGATAACCTTCTTTGTGTATTTTTGGTAAAACTGTATTTAACATTTTTTTAAATTTGATAATGAAGCTTAATATGTATAAAAATTCATCTTAATCAATTTATTTTTTTTGCAGTATTCCATATGTCGAAAATCAAGGTAAAAAACCCAGTTGTTGAGTTAGATGGCGACGAAATGACAAGAATTATTTGGTCGTTTATTAAAGAAAAACTTATTTCACCTTATTTGGACTTAGATATAAAATATTACGACTTAAGCGTGGAAAGCAGAGATAAAACATCAGATCAAATAACTATAGATTCTGCAAATGCAATAAATAAATATGGCGTAGGTATTAAATGCGCAACGATAACCCCTGATGAAGAAAGAGTAAAAGAGTTTAGTCTTAAAAAAATGTGGAGATCTCCTAATGGAACAATACGAAATATATTAGGTGGAACTGTCTTTAGAGAACCTATTATATGTAAAAATATTCCTAAATTAGTTCCCACCTGGACTAAACCTATTGTGATTGGAAGACATGCTTTTGGAGATCAATATAGAGCAACAGATTTTTTAGTTCCTGGAAAAGGTAGAATGGAAGTTAAATGGACATCAGAAGATGGGAAAGAAAAAAAAGAGTTTGAAGTTTTCAATTTCCCTGGTCCTGGTGTTGCGATGTCAATGTATAATCTGGATGCTTCAATTAAAGATTTTGCCAGATCTTGTATGAATTATGGTTTGCAAAGAAACTGGCCTGTATATTTATCAACTAAGAATACTATCTTAAAAGCTTACGATGGAAGATTTAAAGATTTGTTTGAAGAAATATTTAAAAAAGAATTTGTAGAAAAATTTAAAACGGCAAATATAACATATGAGCACAGGTTAATTGATGACATGGTTGCGTGTGCTATGAAGTGGAATGGCGCATATATATGGGCTTGTAAGAATTATGATGGAGATGTGCAATCAGATACAGTCGCACAAGGATTTGGTTCACTAGGCTTAATGACAAGTGTTTTAATGTCGCCTGATGGAAAAACAGTTGAAGCCGAAGCTGCACATGGCACGGTAACAAGACACTATAGAATGCATCAACAAGGAAAAGAAACTTCTACTAATCCAATTGCATCTATTTTTGCCTGGACCAGAGGTTTAGCCCATAGAGGAAAATTAGATGCTAATAATGAATTAATAAAATTTTCTGAAACATTAGAAAGTGTTTGTATTGAAACTGTAGAAAGCGGATCTATGACTAAAGATCTTGCTATACTAATTGATAAATCAGCTAAGTATTTGACTACCAATGAGTTTCTCGAACAATTAAATTCTAATTTAAAAAAAAAACTTAACTAATTTTTTTACTTAAAGCTTCAAAAGCTTTCTCAATTTTATTTTGGTCTACTCCACCCGCTTGTGCGAAGTCTATTCTTCCACCGCCACCCTTACCACCTAAAATTTCTGCAGCATGCTTAACAAGAGTAACCGCGTCAAATTTTTCTGTTAATTTTTTAGTTATACCAACAGCTACTCCAACTCTCTCCTCAAAAATACTAAATGCAAATATTACACCTTCATTAATTTCTCTTTTTCCTTGATCAACTATATTTCTTAATTCTTTTGGAGGTAAATCAGTAAGAACTTGGTATCTTAAAATAAAATTATTTATTTTTTTATCTTTGATTACATTTTTAGTCTTATTATTAATTATATTTTTAATTTTAATTTGTTTAATTTGTTTTGTTAGATTTTTTAAATTTTCTCCTAATTTTATATCTTCATTATAATTTGGTATAATCCTCAATAACTCTAGTTCTTTTTTAATAGAATCTATTTCTTCGTTTAAGTTTTTGTCTTTATTAGATTTTTTATCTTTTATATGTTTTTCATGATTTTCAAGTTGTTTGTCCCTAAGAGCTTCTATTCTTCTTATTCCTGATGCTACAGATGACTGGTTAATAATTTTAAATTTACCAATATCTTTTACATCTCTAACATGTGTCCCCCCACATAATTCTGTAGAAAAAAATGAATCTTTTTCTTTTCCCATTGAGAGAACCCTAACTTCATCTCCATATTTTTCTCCAAATAAAGCTAAGGCGCCATTTTCTACAGCTTCTTTAGGTGTCATTAATCGTGTCTTAACTTTACTTGACGCTTCGACCATATCGTTTACAAATTTTTCTATTTCATTAATTTCATTAGTTTCAACAGGTTTGTTATGACTAAAATCAAATCTTAATTTTTCTGGGCTTACTAACGAACCTTTTTGAGTAACATGTTTACCGAGAGTTCTTCTTAAGGCTTCATGTAGCAAGTGGGTAGCTGAATGATATGCTCTTGTATTGTTTCTCTTTTCTTTGTCAATTTCTAGGTTAACTGTTTCACCAACTTTAATAGATCCAGAATCTATTTTTCCTAAATGGACATGTAGGTCTCCCATTTTTTTTAAAGTATCGTTAATAGTAATTTTAGATTTATTTGTACTTATAATACCTTGATCACCAACTTGACCACCGGACTCGCCGTAAAAAGGAGTCTGGTTAGTTATTATTTCAATCTCATCACCAGCTTTAGCTTCTTCAATAAATTTATTATTTTTTGATATTTTTAAAACAACTCCTTCTGCCTTGTCATGCTCGTATCCTAAAAATTCTGTTGCATTCAACTCCTCCCTAACTTTAAACCATTTTTCTTCAATTGATTTATCACCAGAACCTTTCCAGTTAAATCTTGCTAGATTTTTACTTTCATCCATAGATTTTTCAAAAGCAACATTGTCCACAATAATATTTTTTCCTCTTAAAATGTCTGCAGTTAAATCTAATGGAAAACCATAGGTATCATAAAGTTTAAAAGCTATTTCTCCAGGTAAAGTTTTGTTTTTAACATTTATTAAATTTTCATCTAATATTTTAATTCCACGCTCTAATAATGACGAAAATTTTTCCTCCTCATTTTTAAGTGTTTCTTCAATTAAATCTTTTCCTCTTTTAAGTTCAGGATAGCTTTCTGACATTTCGTTTAAAAGTGTTCCAAAAAGTTTAAAGAAGATTGGATTTTTACTTCCTAGCGTGTGAGCATGCCGCATTCCTCTTCTCATAATTCTTCTAAGCACGTAGCCACGTCCTTCGTTAGATGGAAGTATACCTTCTGCTATTAAAAAACTACTTGCTCTTAAGTGGTCAGCAATCACTCTATGGCTAGCAACTGTTTTACTATTGATAGGAGCTTTGGTAATATCTGCTGAGGCACTTATAATTTTTTTAAAATGGTCAATATTATAATTATCATGTGTGCCTTGAAGTACTGCTGTCATTCTTTCTAGCCCCATACCTGTGTCTACAGATGGTCGAGGAAGATCAATCCTTTTATCTTTTGAAATTTGCTCATATTGCATAAAGACTAAATTCCAGATTTCAGTAAATCTATCTCCATCCTCATCTACGCTGCCTGGAGGTCCTCCTTTTAATTTATCACCATGATCATAAAAAATTTCAGAGCACGGTCCGCACGGTCCAGTATCTCCCATTGACCAAAAATTATCAGATGTAGATATTTTAATTATTTTATCATCTGAAAGGCCAGCTATTTTTTTCCAAAGATTATATGATTCACTATCTTCTGAATAAACTGTAACTAATAATTTTTCCTTAGGTAATTTAAATTCTTTAGTTAGTAAGTTCCAAGCATGTTCAATGGCTTGTTCTTTAAAGTAATCTCCAAATGAAAAATTTCCCAACATTTCAAAAAAGGTATGATGCCTTGGTGTGTACCCCACATTTTCTAAATCATTATGTTTACCTCCAGCTCGAACACATTTTTGAGCTGTAGTAGCTAATTTAAAAGTTTTTTTTTCTAGACCTGTAAAAACATTCTTAAACTGAACCATGCCTGAATTAGTAAACATTAATGTTGGATCGTTGCTAGGAACTAAGTTACTCGATTCTACAATTTGATGGTCGTTTTTTTTAAAGTATTCTAAGAATATTTTTCTTACATCGGTTAATAAAATCTGGCTCATAACTTAATAAATACAGATATTTTTTAAGTTGTCTATAAGTCTAAATACTGATTTTTTAATTTTTATCGTCTTCTACTAAACAAACTTCAGATTTAGTGAGAAACCGTCGGCCAGTTCCATTATCCAATGAAAACATGCCACCCATGCCATTAATCGCATCTATAGTAAGGTCTGTGTGTTTCCAAGTCTTGTACTGGTCTTCATTCATATAAAATGGTGTACCATCAATTTCACCTAATTTTATATCACTATCACCTACTTGATATTCTTTTGCAGGAAAACACATCGGTGCACTCCCGTCACAACATCCACCTGACTGATGAAATAAAAGATCATTTCCATGAACTTTTTTTAAGTCATTAAGTAATTTTTTTGCAGATAAGGTTGCGGTAACTCTCATGTTTATATGGTCCGTATTGTGTACGGACCATTATAATATATTTTTTAAAAGAAACCTAGTTTACTTTCACTATAAGACACATGTAAATTTTTCACTTGTCTATAATGATTCAACATCATTTTATGAGTTTCTCTACCGATACCAGATTGTTTGTATCCTCCGAATGCAGCATGAGCTGGATAAGCATGATAACAGTTTGTCCAAACTCTACCTGCTTGTATTCCTCTGCCCATTCTATATGCAATATTTCCATTTCTAGTCCAAACACCTGCTCCTAAACCATAAAGAGTATCATTTGCAATTTTAAGTGCATCTGCTTCATCCTTAAAAGTGGTAACTGAAACTACTGGCCCAAAGATTTCTTCTTGGAATATACGCATGTCATTTTTTCCTTCAAAGACAGTTGCTTCAATATAGTTTCCTTTTTCTAAACCACTATTCATTTTAGTTACATTTCCTCCAGCTAGAACTTTGGCTCCTTCTTTCTTACCTAGATCTAAATAAGATTTTATTTTTTCCATTTGTTCTAGAGAACATTGTGCTCCTAACATAGTGTCCATTTGCAAAGGATTACCTTGCTTGACTGCTTTCACTCTTTCTAAAGCTCTCTTCATGAATTTATCATAAATAGATTCTTGAACTAGAGCTCTGCTAGGACAAGTGCAAACTTCTCCGTTATTAAGTGCAAACATAGTGAAACCTTCTAAACATTTGTCAAAGAAGGCATCATCTTTATCCATAACATCTTCAAAAAATACGTTCGGAGATTTTCCTCCTAATTCTAATGTTATTGGGATTATATTTTGTGCGGCGTATTGCATGATTAGACGTCCAGTAGTTGTCTCACCTGTAAAAGCAATCTTTCTAATTCTTTTAGAAGACGCTAAAGGTTTTCCTGCCTCTAAACCATATCCACTAACGATATTTAAAACACCAGGTGGTAATAAATCTCCGATTAATTCCATTAAAAGTAAGATAGATGCCGGTGTTTGTTCAGCCGGCTTTAACACAACACAGTTTCCTGCGGCCAAAGCTGGCGCAAGTTTCCAAGTAGCCATTAAAAGTGGGAAGTTCCAAGGTATAATTTGTGCAACTACACCAAGTGGTTCTGGAACGTGATAGGAATACTCATCATTGCTTATTTCACCTATAGAACCCTCTTCAGCTCTAATTACTCCTGCAAAATACCTCCAATGATCAACAACTAATGGCAAGTCCGCAGCCATACATTCTCTAATTGGTTTACCGTTATCGAGACACTCTGCTGTTGCAAGTAGGTTTAAGTTTTTTTCTATTACATCTGCTATCTTTAAAAGAATATTAGATCTCTCACTGATAGAAGTTTTTCCCCATGTAGGAAAAGCTGCGTGAGCTGCATCTAATGCAAACTCAACATCTTTTTCATTCGATCTTGGCACCTGACAGATAACTTCATTTGTGATTGGTGTTGTATTGTCAAAATATTTACCAGATTTTGGTTCTACAAATTTTCCACCAATAAAATTTCCATACTTTGATTTAAAAGGAAATTTAACTTTAAGATGTGAAGTATCTATGGAAGATGACATTTTCGCGCTTTTAGTTTGTGCACTCATTGTTTCCTCCTGTTTTTTATTTATATTAAATTTAACTACACTCTTAATTTTCAATATACGGAAAGTTTTACCTGAATGTAATTATAGGTTGTAGTTTGTTTTTAATAAATAAAGGGAGGCGAAAGGCTTTTTTAAGGCCTTTCACTAAGATAACAGCTATAATTGTTTATTTTATTTCTTTATCTGTCAGTTCTTTTTTATCTTCTACTACTTCTTTTTTATCTTCTGCAGATTTATTTTCAGAAACTTTTTCCTTGGTTTCAGGATTTCCATCGAGCGCTTCTCTTACAGCTGTGGCTTGATCTCTGATTGTTTTTTCAATTTCTTCAGCAGCTTTAGGGTTTTGTTCTAAAAAAATTTTGGCGTTTTCTCTACCTTGACCAATTTTTTCACCTTTATAAGCATACCAGGCTCCAGCTTTTTCTACTACTCCAGCTTTTACGCCTAGATCTACAAGTTCACCTGTTTTACTGATTCCTTTTCCATACATAAGATCAAATTCTACTACCTTAAATGGAGGTGCAACTTTATTTTTAACTACTTTGACTCTAGTAGAATTTCCAATAATTTCGTCTTTATCTTTTATTGCACCAATTCTTCTAATGTCTAATCTTACAGATGAATAAAATTTTAAAGCATTTCCTCCAGAAGTAGTTTCGGGACTTCCAAACATAACACCAATTTTCATTCTTATCTGGTTAATAAAAATAACCATTGTGTTTGATTTAGAAACAGACCCTGTTATTTTTCTTAAAGCCTT
>Ga0308004_10000297_pt1 | contig 24068 bp, 28 predicted proteins | sample Neamet38_FD_203156 | JGI IMG/M metagenome (GOLD analysis project Ga0308004, IMG submission 203156) | Marine microbial communities from water near the shore, Antarctic Ocean - #38 | ecosystem: Environmental > Aquatic > Marine > Unclassified | place: Southern Ocean | collected 2014-06-06 | reverse complement strand
TAGAATTGCAAATGTTAGAACTTGGTCATATGTTTCAAATAAAATTAATTGGGTTGAAAACCAAAGTTATTGGATTGAAAAAACAAAATTATTAGAAGACAGATTATCTGACAGACTGCATGAAGAACTTACTAAAACTTTTATCGACAAGAGAGCCAGCGTGCTTGCAAGAGGATTAAAACAAGATATAGAATTTAAAATTGAAATAATGGAAGATAATAAGGTAATAATTGATGAGCAGTTTATTGGTGTTTTAAAAGGTTTAAGATTTGAAATGGATTTAAAAACTGGTGCACTTGAAACTGATATTAAGTCATTAAAAAAAGCAGCCAGACAAACTGTTGGCCCAGAATTACAAAAAAGAATTCAATCTATTATTGATACAGGGTTAATAGAAATAAAAGATGATTTTAAAATTTATTGGAACAATTTTCCAATTGCCAAATTAATAGCCGGTAAAGACTATTTAAATCCTGATATATTTTTAATAGTAGATGATCTATTAGAAAATGATGACAAAAAAAAGTTATTGGAATTTATTGAAAATTGGATGAAGGAAAAAATAAACTTAATATTAAAAAGTCTGATTGACTTAAAAAATTTGAAAGAAAGTAACTCATCAATTAAAGCCTTAGCATATCAGTTATATGAAAATAATGGTGTAATTAAAAGAGAAGCAGTAACTGAATATTTAAAAAAACTTGGTCAAGATGAAAGAAAAATTTTGAGAGATTTAGGTGTTAAATTTGGCAGATACCATGTTTTTTTATTTAGACTATTAAAGCCTGAAGCTGTTTCATTAAGAACTTTACTATGGAAAAACTTTAATCAAAAAAACTTTTCTCTAACTCCTCCTACTTTTGGTTTAAATTTTTTGGATGATAAAAATATAAAAAATAAAAATTTTATGCTTCTTTGTGGATTCGAAAGTTTTGATAATTATTTTGTTAGAATAGATATTTTGGAGAGGTTATTTGTGCAAATCATAAACTCCGACCCTGAGAAAGGTAAAGAAATTAAACTAGTTCCTGAAATGCTTAATTTATTAGGTTGTAGTAAAGAAAACTTTAAAAAATTAATAGAAAAAATGAATTATAGAACACTTGAAAAAGATAACGATATTTATTTCAAATACAGTCCAAAAAAACAAATTAAACACACTTTTAAAAAGACAGCTTCATTAAACAATCCATTTAAGGTATTAAAAGATTTAAATTTTAATTAATGATCAGCTTTTTTAAAAACAAAGAAAAAGAGAAAGATATTGTGAATAATGATGAATCTTATTCTAATATTGCTGCTTTGTTAATTCATGTAGCAAAAATTGATAATAATTATGAAGATAAAGAAAAAGAAATCATCAAAAAGACTTTAATTGAACTGGGTGCGGCAAGTTCAAATATAGATAAGTTAATTTCAGATGCGTCAGTTATTGAAGAAAATTCAAATCAAATACTGAATTTTACAAGAGAAGTTAAAAACGCTCCTGAATCAGATAAAATTAGAATTATTGAGTCGCTATGGAGAATTATTTATTCAGATGAGAATGCAGATATGTATGAGACAAACTTGATGAGGAGACTTTCTGGTTTATTATATATAGATGCTAAAACAATGGGTGACTTAAAAGAAAAAATAAAACAAGAATTAAAAAAATGACCTACCTGGTAAATGATAAATGTATTAAGTGTAAATTAATGGACTGTATTGAAGTTTGTCCAGTTGATTGTTTTTATGAAGGCAAAAATATGGTTGTAATTAAACCGGATGAGTGTATAGATTGTGGCGTTTGTGAGCCGGAATGCCCAGTTGATGCTATAGTTGCGGATACTGAATCTGGAAGCGAAAAATGGCTTGAAATGAATACAAAATATTCTGAAGTTTGGCCAAATATAACTGAAAAAAAAGATCCTCCTGAGGATCATGAAAAGTATAAAAATGAAGAAAACAAGTTCGACAAATATTTTAGCGAAAATCTTTAAAAAAACCACACAAAAAAAAGTAAAAAAAAAAGTTACAACTCAAGTGATGAAAAAAAATAAATCCAAGGTTGTTAAAAAACTTGCTTCTAAAGTAAAACCTAAGACTCCTAAATCTAAATTAGTTAAATCAAATATAAAAAAAAAATTAAAAACACCTTCTAAAAATTCTGTTCCAAAAAAAATAGAAACTACAAATAATTTGAGAATATCAAAAAGTAATGAAGTTAAACCTGAAATTAAAAAAGTAAAAAAACAGGAAACAGAAAAAAGAGAATATAAAGTTAAAGATTATGTTGTTTATCCAAAACATGGTGTTGGTCAAATTACAGAATTTAAGAAAATTAATATTGGTGGAATAGATGTTGAAACATATGTTCTTAAATTTGAAAAAGATAAAGCGAACGGGATGGTGCCAGTTAATAAACAGTCTCACCTTAGACCACTTGCAACGATTAACCAGGTAAATAAATGTATAAGTATTCTAAAAAGTAAACCAAAAATTAAGAGATCAATGTGGAGTAGAAGAGCTCAAGAATATGAGGCAAAGATATCCTCTGGTAAAATTTATGAACTTGCTGAAGTTGTTAGAGATCTAAATAAGGGTGATGATCTAATGGTTGATCAATCTTATAGTGAAAGACAACTTTTTGAAAAAGCATATGAAAGAATTTTATCTGAATTTCAAATTGTTATGGGTGTTTCATTAGAAGATACCCAAAAAAAATTAGATAAAGCATTAAAAAGAAATCTAGAGGGACAAGTAAAAGCAGTTGCTGCAACTGACAAAAAAGTAGAGCCAAACGAACCTGAGCCTACAACTGAGCCCACTACCACTACTGATACTGATACTGATACTGAAAGTTAAAAAATTAGGTAAAAAAAAACGCCTCTCACACATAATGTAATGAGAAGCGTTTTTTGAAAAGATTAAGATACTATCTTTTTCTTTTCTTCGCTTTTTTAGCTTTTTTAGCTTTTTTCTTAGTTTTCTTTTTAGCTTTTTTAGCTTTTTTTCTTGTAGCCATCTTTAGCTCCCTGTTTAAGTTAAACGAATCAAATTGATTCGTTGTTAAGTTATTTTTATTTTTTTATACAAGTGATGTCAAATCTTTAATTAACAAGTGATTTTAGATTTTTTTATAAATAAATAATTTTTTAAAGTAATTTTTTAATAACTAAAAATGTTATATTTTATGCGCCTAATAATCTATTTGAAATGTTAAGTTAAAAAAGTTTTTCAAGTTCATTTTTATAGGTATTTATAATTTTATATCTTTTTAATTTTAATGTTGGTGTCATCATACTATTTTCAATTGTAAATTGTTTTTTAATTATAATAAATTTTTTTATTTTTTCTATTTTTGAGAAGTTTTTATTTATTTTTTCTACTTCTTCTTTAATTTTTTCTTTTTTTAAATTTTTATATTCATGGCTTAATACCAATAAAGCAATCAAGTAAGGTTTATTATCTCCATAAACTAAACTTTGTTCAATAAATTCAGATTTGTTTAAGTCATTTTCAATTTTAATTGGTGAAATATTATCTCCTCCTGGAGTTATAATAATATCTTTTTTTCTATCTGTTATTTTAAGAAACCCTTTATCAAATTCTCCAATATCACCTGTGGATAACCAACCATCTTTTAAAACTCTATTTGTTTCTTCTTCATTTTTCCAATAACCTAACATGACGTTTTCACCCTTAACCAATATTTCTCCATCGTCTGCAATCTTAACAAAATTATTTTTAAAAGGCTTTCCAACTGTTTCTACTCTAATATCATCTATTGAGTTACAGCTTACGACTGGAGAGGTTTCTGTTAAACCATATCCCTGTAATGTTGGTAATCCAATAGCATTCAAAAATGAACCCACTTCTTTATCTAGTGCACCACCACCAGAAATAAATGCCTTCAGATTTGACCCAAATTGACTCTTAATCTTTTTACGCACCAACTTCTCACATATGTAATTAGTCCAATTTTCAATTAATGAAAATCTTTGTTTATTTAATTTTTTTTTACCCAAATAAATTGTTTGATTAATTAAAATTTTTTTTAGGCCTTTAGCTTTTTCAAATGACACATTAATTTTTTGATATAAATTTTGATAAAACCTTGGAACAGCTGTCATTACTTCTGGGGAACAATCTCCCATATTTTTAATCAACTTATCTATACTCTCAGCATAAAATACTCTTGCGCCAACAACTATTTGCACAAACTGAACTGTGTGCTCATACGAGTGTGATAATGGTAACCATGTTAAAAATTTTGGTCTTTTTGAAATAAAACTTTTTAATAATTCATACGCTCCTTCACAATTATTAAGTATTCCACCATGACTTAAAATAACACCTTTTGGATTACCTTGAGTACCAGATGTATAAATTATACAAGCAACATCTTTTCTTTGTATCTTTAAATCTAAAAAATCTTGATTTTTGTAATTATCTTTTTTAAATATATCTTCTATATTTAAATTAAATTCCTCTTTAATATCTTCTGTATTTTCAAAGTGAATAACTTTTTTAATAAAATTTTTTTTTGGAATAATATTTTTTATCTTTTCATATTGAGTTTTATTTGAGACAATAATAATTGCTGGAGTGCAATCGTTAATGATATATTCATAATCTCTTTCAGTATACGTTGTGTATGCAGGCACTGTTATTCCTTTTGAAAGCATAATTGAAAGATCTGATATCATCCATTCAGGTCTATTTTCCGATACTAGTAAGCATCTATCACCTTTTTTGATATACTTTGATATCTCTTGCGATAATTTATTAATATTTAAATATACATCTTCCCACGTATATTTTTTTAAGGACCCTTTTAAATTTTGTAAAAAAATACTTTGCTTATTTTGTGTTTGATATTGATTGTAAAATAACTCCAATAAATTATTTATTTTATCTATTTTCATAAATTTTTGGTGGGCGAAGAGAGAATCGAACTCTCACTTCTTACAAAACACGATTTTGAGTCGTGCGCGTCTACCAGTTCCGCCATTCGCCCTATTTTTCATTATTATAACTATAAAATTAAATAGTATAAGAACTTAATTTGTATTAAAACGAAAAAATGCTTAATAAATTATATCAAAATTCTATAAAACTTGCTGCACACAAAAGTTCCAAAATGTTTTTAGCAATTATATCCTTTGCAGAAAGTTCTTTTTTTCCTATTCCACCCGATGTTATGATTGTGCCAATGGTTATGGCTAAAAAAAATGATTATTTAAAAATTTTTTTGATTGCTACGCTTTTCTCTACACTCGGTGGTGTATTGGGCTACTTTATTGGTTCATATTTTCTAGACATTGGTATGAATGTAGTGGAGTTTTATGGGTATGAAAATAAGGTTCTTAGACTCAAGGATAGTCTAACAAGGGGCACTGGGCTTTATATTTGGTTAGTCACTTTATTTCTTGCAGGCTTTACACCTTTGCCATTCAAAGTTTTTACAATAACTAGTGGAATGATTGGTTTTAATTTATTTATATTTTTTTTTATATGTCTAATTTCTAGAGGCTTAAGATTTTTTATTGTTTCTTATCTCTCTTTCAAATTTGGTGACACATTTGATAAGTTTATGCAAACAGATGCTGCAAAATGGTTTGCAATTTTAGGTATTTTAATTGTACTCATATTTTGTGTGGTGTATTTTGTGATTAAATAAAATGCCTATAATTAAACATAAAATAATTCTCAGCTTAATAATGTTATTTGGTATTTTTGCCTTAGTAGCAGCATACTTTATTCAGTATTTATTAAATCATCAACCATGCAATTTATGTTTGATCGAAAGAATACCCTATATTACTTCAATAATAATTATTTCAATATGTCTATTTTTTAAGAAATTTGAGAAAATCACTTTATGCTTTTTGAGTTTAATATTTTTTACTGCAACTTTAATATCCTTTTATCATTTTGGCATTGAACAAGGGTTCATTAAGGAATCTTTAGTTTGTGACCTAAATAGTGAAAGTAACAACCTTTCAAAAGAAGCTCTTTTAAATCAACTAAAGGAAATGCCTGTGAGTTGCAAAAATGTAACTTTTAGAATTTTTGGATTATCCCTTGCGACTTTTAATATTTTTACCTCTTTAATATTGAGTGTTATAACTGGAAAACTTTTTTTAACTTATGAAAAAAACAAATAAAAAAAAAATAGAACAATTTATTAGAGTAGATCATGCAGGAGAACGTGGAGCTATAAAAATTTATGAAGGACAACTATTAGCCTTAAATACTTTCATAAAAGATGATAATTTAAAAAAAAAAATTGAAGAAATGAAAGTTCATGAGAAAGAGCACTGTGATTATTTTGAAAATGAAATAAAGAAAAGAAATATTGTACCTACTAAATTTTTACCATTATGGGATATACTTGGTGTAGGTTTGGGTTTTGGGTCGACAATATTAGGAAAAAAAGCTGCTATGCTTTGTACAGCTTCAGTTGAAGAAGTTATTGATGAACATTATTCAGATCAAATCAAACAATTAGAGAATGATGAAAAAAAATTAAAAGAAAAAATTATTAAATTTAGAGAGGATGAGTTACACCATAAAGATATAGCTTATAAGGAAGGTGCAACAAAAAAAGGTATATACTCAATTTTAGATAAAATAATTAAAACTGGTTCAAAAATTGCAATTAGTATATCTGAGAAAATATAACTAGGCTTCTAACTCAACATCCCAATATAAATAGTCCATCCAACTTTTATGAAGAAAGTTTGGAGGAAAGTGTTTACCATTTTTATGCAAGTCCTCAGTTGAAGGTTGATAGGGCTCTTGGTTTATTGTCATTTCTAAGTTTTTTAGCAATCTACCACCTTTTTTAACGTTGCAGGTAGAGCAAGCGGTGACAACGTTATCCCAATTTGTTTGTCCTCCTTTAGATCTTGGAAGTAAATGATCAAATGTCAATTCTTCACCACTTCCACAGTATTGGCAAGAAAACCTATCTCTTAAGAATACGTTAAATCTTGTGAAGCTAGGATTGGCTTGTGGCTTAATAAAACTTTTTAATGCAATAACGCTCGGTAACTTCATATTAAATGAGGGACTTCTAATCACTCTATCATAATTACTTACTATACTTACTCTATCTAAAAAAACTGATTTTACTGAATCTTGCCAGTTCCATAAAGATAATGGATAATAACTTAGAGGTCTATAATCAGCATTTAAAACTAGTGCTGGACATTTTTCTAAAGAAAGATTTTGTTCACCAAAAAACATTATATAAATTCTAACTGAAAAAAATTACTTTATCAATAAATAGAATTTTAATTATATATCAAAGTTACTTTTAATGTATTTTAATGCAGCGCTTGAAGCTTCAGTCGGAATATGGTGTTCGCAATTATTTATCATTTTTGTTTCAACCTCAACATTATTTCTTATCAAAAAATCTTTTGCTTCTAGCAGGAATGTTGGCGAAACAACTACATCTTGATCCCCATGTATTAAAAGCATCTTAGTTGAAGAAGTTTTTCTATTAACAAGATCCTTTTGGTTTATTATTTTTCCAGAAAAACCAACTATACAATTAAAATTCTCATTACTTGTTAATCCTAAATTTATAGACATCATGCATCCCTGACTAAAACCAGATAAACAAATTTGAGAATTTTCTAAATTATATTCATTTTTTACTTCTCGAATAAATTCCTGAAGTTTTAATTCTGCTTTTTTTGATTGTTCTAAGATGTAATATGGGTCATCTTTGACTAAATCAAACCATTGGTAACCATTTGGATTGATTGAACATTTTTCGTGTCCATTCGGGCATAAAAAAACAGTATTGGGCAAAAATCTTTTCCAATTTAACGTTAGCATACTTATATCTTTTCCATCACCACCATACCCATGCAGTAAAATAACCGCTTGATTAATTGGGATATCTTTCTCTGGTTTAATAATTGTAGTTACAAGGCAAAATGTCATGGATGATTAATTATGTTTTTTTATTTATAAAATTACTCTACTATAAAAATATGATTACTGGAACATTAGTAAAAATTTTGGCCATAATGCTTTTAGTAGTTGTTGCGGTCGTATTAATTCTCGGTATTGGAACTCTCTTTAAAGGAGGAGCGACTAGTAAAAAATATTCTAATAAATTGATGCAATTTAGAGTACTTTTTCAATTCATAGCTATAATTTTCTTGGTGTGCTTTGCTTATTTTTTCAAAAATTAATTATAAGACTTCAGCCAATTGATAAATTCTTTATTGTTAAAATCAATAGAACCTATAATTCTAGCAAATTCCTTCCCTTCTTTATTAAAAAAAATAGTTGTAGGAACTCCTCTTAAAGAAAATTTTTTTGCCAAAGTAATTTTTGAATCAAAATAAATATCTAGGTTTTTAATATTCAAATCTTTAAAAAAAGATTCTGATTTTGTCAGATTTTCCTGTCCAATATTTATTGGGAAGATTTTCAAATTATATAAATTACTATTTGCTTGTAAATTATCTAGTGATGGCATTTCTTCCTTACACGGGGCACACCAAGTAGCCCAAAAATTGAGAATTAGCAATTTTCCTTTGTAATCATCTAAATTAACATCTTTTTGATTTACGTCTTTAAAGATTACATTTTCATAAGCTTTTAGATTTTTTGTTAATATCAAATTTTTAATATCTGGTTTTTGCTCAGTGTGACCAAAGCTTGTTGTTATTATATAAATAAATATTATTAATAATTTCATAGTAAATATGTATAATTAATTACCATGGTAAAAAATAAAAACAATACGGCAATATGGGGATCTAGAATAAAAAAAGATTCCTCTAAATTGTTCCAAAAAGTTGGCAACTCAATAGATATTGATAAAAAACTTTTTAAAGAAGATATCTTGGGTTCAATTGCTCATGTTGAAATGTTATTTAGGCAAAAAATTATTTCCTTCAAGGTAAAAAACAAAATAATTTATGGACTAAATAAAATTGAAAAAGAAATTTTAAGGAATAAATTTGAATACAATAGGAAGTATGAAGATATTCATATGAATATTGAGATGAGATTGTTTCAAATAATAGGTGAAGAAGCAGGATATGTTCATACTGCAAGATCTAGAAATGATCAGGTAATCACAGATTTTAAAATGTGGACCACTTCTGCAACTAGAGAAATCAATAAAAATTTAGATAATATTATCAAAACAATTCTTAAAATTTCTGAAAAGAATATTGAAACAATAATGCCAGGATTTACTCATTTAAAAAATGCTCAACCCGTTTCGTTCGCACATTATTTAATGTCTTACGTGGAAATGTTTACTAGAGATAAAAAAAGATTTTCTTATAACCTGGAAAATTTATCTGAGTGTCCTCTTGGTGTGGCTGCGTTAACAGGAACTTCCTTTAATATAGATAGAAATTTTACATCACGAAAATTAGGTTTTAAAAAACCAACTAATAATTCTATTGATACTGTTGCAGATAGAGATTTTGTTTTAGATTTTTTATATAGTGCTTCTGTTTGTTCAATGCACATATCAAGAATTGCTGAAGAACTTATAATTTGGAATTCGGATGGATTTAATTTAATTACCCTTTCAGACAAAGTGGTCACTGGCTCCTCAATTATGCCTCAAAAGAAAAACCCAGATTTATTAGAATATTTAAGAGGTAAAACTGGTTCAACTTATGGGAATCTATTCTCGATGCTTACAATACTTAAAAGTCTCCCAATTTCATATTTTAAAGATCTTCAGGATGACAAAGAGATACTATTTAGCTCTAATGATATTCTTAATAACTGCATAGCAATTCTTAATGAGATTTTAAAAAACATGAAGCCTAATAAACAGAAGATGCTAGACCTTGCAAATACTGGGTATATTACGGCTACAGATTTAGCAGATTATCTTGTTAAAAATTATTCAATGCCATTTAGAAAAGCTTACCAAATCACTACTACTGTTGTAAATTTTGCAGAAAAAAAAAATAAAAAATTAAATGAACTCAGTATTGATGATCTTCAAAAAATTGAACCTAGACTTACAATTGATGTATTAAAGATATTTAATGTTAAAAATTCAGTAAATTCGAAAAAATCCTATGGTGGAACATCTTTTGATAATATCAAAAAAATGATAATAAAATATAAAAAGACATAAAATGATAAAAAAATTAATTTTGCTCTCTGTATTTTTTGCCCTACTATTATCATGTGGAAAAAAAGAAGACCCAGAATACAAAGCGAACAAAAGTGGTATCCTTATATTTAAGATCTAATGAGGTATATTAATAAAAGTCTTATAATTGAAAAAGTCAAAGTTCAAGCTATTGCTAAGAAATTTGGTACTCCCGCTTATTGTTACTCATATAGAAAATTAAAAGAAAATGTTGCTAATTTTAAAAAAAGTTTTAATTTTTTTTCTCCACTCATATGTTTCGCTGTTAAGTCGAATACAAATGTCAACCTAATCAGAGAAATCAGAAAACTAGGATTAGGTGCAGATGTAGTTTCAATGGGAGAGCTAATGTTGGCCCTCAAAGCTGGCGTAGAGCCAAAAAAAATTGTTTTTTCAGGAGTTGGTAAAACATCAACAGAAATTAGTTATGCAATTCATAAAAAAATACTACTAATAAATGCTGAATCGAAAAGTGAAATTATTGAAATTGAAAAAATTGCTCGATCTAAGAAAAGAACTGTAAATATTGGTATAAGATTAAACCCCAATACAGATGCTAAGACCTTAAAACAAATTTCAACTGGTAAAAAAGAAAATAAATTTGGTGTAGATGAAAAAACATTTATTGAGCTAGTTAACTATTCTAAAAATTCAAAATACATTAACCTTAAGTGCTTAAGCGTTCACATAGGTAGTCAAATTTTAGATTATAGACCTTATCAAAAAATGCTTAAAGTAGTAAGCAATACTATTAAAAAAAGTAATCATTTATTTGCATATGTAGATCTTGGTGGAGGAATGGGAATTTCCTATGATGAGAAAAATAAAAAACTTAATTATAAAAAATATAGTCTTGCTATAAAAAAATTTTTAAAAAATAATAAGTCTAAAATTATATTTGAACCAGGTAGATCTATAGTCGGGAATATTGGCTCTCTGATTTCAAAAGTTATTTACATAAAAGAAAATAAAAAAAAAGATTTTGTTATATTGGATGCTGCTATGAATGATTTAATGAGACCTGCACTATATGGTACTACACACAGAACTATGCCAGTTTTAAAAACAAATCAAATTTCAAAAAAGGTCTATGATTTTGTTGGACCTATTTGTGAAAGCACAGATAAATTTACAACTTTAAAAAAATTCCAAAAATTAAAAGAAAAAGATCTTATTGTAATGTGTGATGTTGGAGCGTACGGTATGTCACTAAGTTCAAATTATAACATGAGACCAAAACCAATTGAGCTATTAATTAAAGGTTCAAAAATTAATGTTATTAAAAAAAGACAAAAATTAAAAGACCTAATCTAGTTTTTAACTAAAATGGCAAGAAATTTTTTATTTAATATTTTTTTCTTTATGGGAATTATTCTTATTTCTATAATATTCATACCTACATTTTTTTTACCTCAAAAAATAGCTTTAGTTGGAGGAAAAATTATGGGTTATTGGACTTCCTTTTGTTTAAAATTTTTTTTATCTACAAAATTAATTGTTAAAGGTAGAGAAAATATAATTAATAATAAAAAATTCTTCATCGCTGCGTCACATCAATCGATGTTCGAAACATTTTTTCTACAAACAATTTTTCATTCTCCCATTTTTATTCTTAAAAAAGAACTACTAATCATCCCAATATTTGGTTGGTACTTAAAAAAAATTGGCTCTATTTCAATCAAAAGAAATAAAATTTCAAAAGATAATTTTGGTTTTTTTGAAAATATTACAAGGTTAGTTAATACATCGGATAGGCCTTTAATAATTTTTCCACAAGGAACAAGGTTGCTACCAGAAGATCGAACACCTTTTAAAAAAGGGGCAAGTAGAATTTATGAAGAATTAAATATATCATGCCAGCCAGTAGCAATTAACTCTGGCTTTACTTGGCCAAAACATGGACCTAAAAAAATTAATACAACTTTAATAGTTTCAATTTTGCAAGCAATTGAACCTGGCCAAGATAAAAAGCTTTTTTTAAAAAATTTACAAGATGCTATTTATACTGAGCTAGATGCCCTTTATTAACCCTTCATAGGCATTACAACAAAAATACTATCATAGTCACCTGGATCTTTAATTAGGGCTGGAGAGCCTGTATCATTAAAAAAAATCTCTATTTTTTCTCCATCTAGCTGGGCAGCAACATCAATTAAATATCTTGAATTGAAACTAATTTCTAAATCATGATCAAATTTAACACTCAAACTTTCTTTACCATCACCACTATTAGTATTGTTGACAGACAAATTTAAAACATCTTGTGATAAATTAAATTTTACACCATCTTTTTTATCAAGTGAAACTGAAGCAACTCTATCTACAGAATCTAAAAATAATTTTAGGTCTAGTTCTAGTTTCTTTTGATTATTTTTAGGTATTACTTGAATATAGTTAGGAAATTTTCCATCAATTAATTTAGAAATTAAAGTACTATTATTTAATTCAAATTTTATTTTTGATTTAATATTTGAAATTTTCACATTACCATCATAGCCTTCTAATAAAGAGCATAATTGAAATATTGTTTTTTTAGGTAATATAATAGGATCAAAATCCACCTTCTGGTCTAATCTTATTTTAGATATGGACATTCTGTGACTGTCAGTGGCTGCTGCAGTCAAAAAATTTTGGTCTTCTATTTGGGTTTGATGAAAAAAAATTCCACTTAAATAATGTCTTGTTTCGTCATTTGAAACTGAAAATTTACATTTATTTAATAATTTCAGTAATTGTTTAGATTTAATAGAAAACTCATTTTGATTAAAGTTTTCATCTGTTAGAGGAAATTCAGACGCACTAATGCAATTTAGATTAAAAATAGATTTTTCTGACTCTACTTGAAGTTTATTTCCTTCAGTTAAAGACAGGTTAATTTTTTTTCCTGAAGGTAATTTTCTTATAATATCATAAATAGTTGAAGAAGTAGTTGTTGTATTTCCTTCCTCAATAACCTCCACGTTGCTAATTTGATGGATAAATATTAAATCTAGATCGGTAGCAGTAATTGTTAGCTTTGAATTACTAGCATCTAATAGAACATTTGACAAAATTGCTAACGTGCTTCTTTTTTCAATTACCCCCTGACAGTAATTCAAGGCTTGTTGTAGGTCTTGTTGATTAACGTTAAATTTCATTTTCTTTATTATACAATATTTGATTTTTTAAGTTATTAATATTGTCAGTCATTTCTGAGTCTTTTTCCTTTAATTTCTCAATTGTTTTAACAGAATGTATAATTGTTGTATGATCTCTATTGGAAAACTCCCTACCAATTTCTGGTAATGATTTAGAAGTTAAAATCTTAGTTAAATAAATTGCAGTTTGTCTTGGTCTTACAAGATATCTTGACCTTCTTGAAGAAAGCATTTCATTTTTACTTATTTTAAAGAACTTGCAAACTATTGATTGTATTAAATCAATTGTCACTTTATTTTCACCGATATTTAATAGGTCTTTTAAAACTACTTTAACCTCAGATAAATTTGGGACTTTGTTGTATATTCTTGAGAAAGACACGACTCTATTTATCGCACCAACTAATTCTCTAATACTTGTGGTAATTTTAGTACTAATAAAATTTTGAATCTCTTCAGAAATATTGATTTGGTTGGAATAAAAGACATTAAGCTCTTCAGTTTTTTGTTTAACAATTTTACTTCTTAATTCATAATCAGGTTTTTGCACATCAACAACCAAACCACCTGCGAATCTTGATTTAATTCTGTCCTGAATTCTAGATAATTTATTTGGAGCCCTATCTGCAGAAATTATTACTTGCGATCCTTTATCAAGCAAGGCATTAAAAGTATGAAAAAATTCTTCTTGCATTGCTTCTTTTCCATTCATAAACTGAATATCATCAATCAACAAGATGTCCGTATTTCTAAAATACTCTTTGAATTTTACCATATCATTAGATTTAATTGATTTAACAAATTGATACATAAATCTTTCAGCGGAAATAAACATTACTTTATTTTTTTCTTTTAAAGAAAGACCAATTGAATTTAATAAGTGAGTTTTACCCATCCCAACACCACCATAAATGTAGAGCGGATTGTAGTGAGAAATATTTTCTGAAACTTTTAACGATGCCTCATAAGCCAGTTTATTACTTGTACCAGTTATAAAGTTATCAAATCTCTTATTAGGATCAATTCTGTTATATTGTAGGTAGGTATCTTTAATGAACGATACATTTTTACTATCTTCATTTAATTTGAGCTTGTTCTCATTCTCATTTTCATAATCTTTTTCTACAATTTTAAATTCTATTCTTGTTAAATCTTTTTTATATATCTTAATTATTTGTAATATTTGGTCTAGATATCTTGAGGTAATCCAATCTCTTATAAATCTAGTTGAAACCGAGAGTAAAACATAATTACTCATCTCTTCAACAAAATCTATCTTTCTAAGCCAACTTTCATATATGTCTCCACCTAGTTTACTCCTCATATCTTTTTGGACAACAGCCCAGTCAAGAGCATCAGAAGAAGTGCTTTTTAAATTCTGTATTGTATTATTGCTAGACATAAATTTGTAGGAATAAAGTTAGTTAGTAGCAAAATAAATTTTTTGCAATAATTAAATCTTCAAATAAAAAAATAAATAAACTTTCTAGGTGAATCATTTTTAACGCGAAGAATAATTTTAAGAAAATTTTTTCTCATTTAATATCTTTTTAGTAAATAAAGTTTTACAAATTTAAAATCTGTGAGTGTGTAATATAGAAAATAAATTCTTTTTTTTTAACTAAATCTAGATATGGTTATTAATTTAATATGAAATTCTTATTTAGTGTGTATAGGATTAATTAGAAGCTACTAACAACTAGGGGTAGTTATTTTAATGCAGCTATTTTTTTTGTAATTCTTGAAACATTTCTTGAAGCATTAGCTTTTTTAATTATTCCAGTCTTTGCAACTTTCATTAATTCCGAATTCAACTTAGGTAAGAATTTTAAAGCTTCAGCTTTTTTCTTCTCTAAAATTAGAAGATTCATTTTTTTTATAGCATTCCTATATTTACTCCTACGAGCCTTATTGACTAGTGTTTGAGTAGCAATTTTTCTAATTCTTTTAATTGCTGATTTAGTGTTTGCCATAAGCGCTGTGGTATAGCTCGAGAATTTATACTGGTCAATAGAATAATTACTTAATTTTGACAAGTATTACAAAAAAAAGTCGATCTATTGGAGATAAATATTTTCTTTATTTTACCCTTACATTTGCTTCTGAGACAATTCAGATTTTCTCTTTGATATACTTTAAATTCTTTTTGAAAGTTACCACTTTTTCCAGTTGTGTCTCTAAAGTCACGAATACTTGATCCTCCTTTTTTTATAGCTTTATTTAATACTTTTTTGGAATATGAAATAATATTTTTGCAATCTTTTTTAGATAATTTCATTGCAAGTATTGTTGGGTTTATTTTGCAAAAAAATAGGATTTCACTAGCATAGATATTACCAATTCCAGATACAAATTTTTGGTCTAATAAAAAACTCTTTATATCTTTTTTTTTATTTAAAAAATATTTTAAGAGGTATTGTAAATTAAAATTTTTAAAAAATGGTTCTGGTCCTAAATGATTAAACCTATCTGCAAGCGTTTCTCTACTATCTATAAATTTAAAAAAACCAAATCTTCTAGGGTCATTATAAATAACTTTTAAATCCTTAAAATGTATCTCAACATGATTATGTTTCTTGGGTAAACTTGAAGAATTATAAAAACTTGTATTACTAAATTTATTTAAACTATTTTTTTCAATTAAATGAATGGTGCCTGACATTCCTAGGTGGATTAAACAAAATGAACCATTGGAAAAATTTAAAATTAGGTACTTAGAAAACCTAGTAACCTTTTTAATGATTTTGTTTTGCAATAATTCTTCAAATTTTAAAGGAATTTTAAATCTTAAATTTCTGTTTGTAATTATTACTTTTCTGATTTTTTTTTTTTGTATTTTTTTAGCTAATGATTGCTTAACTATTTCTACTTCTGGTAATTCTGGCATTTGACAGTATATTATCAATAATTAATAGATTTAACATGCAACAATATCTCCAAAAGAAAAAAGGACTTGTTCAGGGTGTCTTTGACAAAGTCTATGATAAATATGATTTAATGAATGACTTTATGTCTCTAGGTGTTCATAGAATTTGGAAAAGAGACTTAATGAATTGGATGAATCCCTCAATAAATAAAACTTTAATTGATGTTGCTTGTGGCACTGGAGACCTTGGTAAGCTTTTTCTAGATTTAACAGATAAGAGTGGGGAAATTTTTTGTGTTGATCCAAATAAAGGTATGATTGGTAAAGGGAAGAGTAAATTGAATGATTATAAAAATATTAATTGGATAGTAGCTCCTGCAGAAAAATTACCTATTAAAAATAATTCTTGTGATTTTTATACAATTAGTTTTGGCCTACGAAATACCAAAAGCCTTAATAAAGCTCTTTCTGAGGCTTACCGTGTTCTTAAACCTGGTGGTCGTTACTTATGCTTAGAGTTTTCAAAAATTCAAAACACTAATCTGGATTTTGTTTACAAAAATTATTCAAAGCTTATTCCATTTATTGGAAAAGCAATTATTGGTCAAAAAGAACCTTATGAATATTTAGTTAAAAGTATTGAAGAGTTTATTAATCAAGAAGAGTTGATAGATTTAATGCAAAAGAATAAATTTAAGAATTGTACGTATAGAAACTTATCTGGTGGAATAGTTGCAATTCATTCTGGTTGGAAGATATAATGATTAAAAAATTATTTACACTATTTAAACTAGGGAGAAAATTAGCTAAATCTGACATTTTAAATTTAGTCTCAAAATTTCAAACACCACCTATAGCTATTAAAATTTTATTTCAAATACTGTCTTTTTCTTTCTCTAGTTCTCAAAAAATGAATTTAAATGTCACTGAAGGAGAAAGGCTTTCTACATCATTACAATCAATGGGTACTACTTTTATCAAATTAGGACAATTCCTAGTAACCAGACCTGATATCATTGGTGACGATCTAGCAAAACAATTAGAGGGGTTACAGGATAGACTTCCTGCATTTACTCTATCTGAAGCCAAAACTATAATTAAAAATGATTTGGGGGTAGAGACATTTAATTCAATTATAGATTTAAGTGAGCCTGTTGCTGCTGCTTCCATTGCTCAAGTTCATAAAGCAAAAATAAATGACAATGGGACAATAAAAGATGTAGCTATTAAAATTTTAAGACCTGATATTAAAAAAACATTTAACGAAGAGATAGACGCTTTAATGCTTTTTGCTTTTTTGGTCGAGTCATCTATTAAAAAAACAAAACGTTTAAAATTAATTGAAGTTGTTTTTTTACTTAAAGAAATAACTAATTTAGAAATGGATTTAAGATTTGAAGCTGCTGCTGCTAATGAATATGCAGAAAATACAAAAAATGATGCTGGTTTTCGTGTTCCTTCAATTTATTGGAATTTTACCAGTGAAAATGTAATGACACTTGATTGGGTTGATGGTGTTTCTATTCGTGAAACTGAAGATTTACAAAAAAGAAATATTGATACCACAAGAATTGCTTCTGACATTATTCAACATTTTCTAAGACATGCAGTCAGGGATGGCTTCTTTCACGCTGACATGCATCAAGGTAATATTTTCATTGATAACAATGGGCAAATTGTGCCTATAGATTTTGGGATTATGGGTAGATTGGATAATATAAGCAAAAGATTTTTAGCCGAAATTTTATTTGGTTTTATTCAAAGAGATTATAAAAAAGTTGCTGAAGTACATTTAATGGCAGGCTTGGTGCCTAAAGATGTACCTGTAGATGATCTAGCTCAAGCACTAAGAGCTATTGGAGAGCCAATATTTGGTCAGTCTGTAAAAGATATATCTGGTGGAAAATTATTAAAACAACTTTTTGATGTTACTGAAAAATTTAATATGCAAACCCAACCTCAACTATTAATGCTACAAAAAACTATGGTTGTTGTTGAGGGTGTTGCTAGAAAACTTAATCCCAATACTAATATATGGGAAACCTCAAAACCTGTTTTAGAAAGTTGGTTAAGAGAAACCAAAGATCCTATTAATACTTTAAATGAAGGTTTAAAAAGTACTAGTGAGGTAATTAAAAGATTACCTGATTTTCCAGAAATTATGGATAAAGCTAATCAAGCGCTTACATTATTAGCAAGTGGTCAGATACCACATAATTCAAACTCCTACACAGCCCTAAACGAAAAGAAATCTGAAATGATCACGTTTAAAAACCAGTCTATTGTTGGATTATTACTGCTTGTAATCTTTGGCCTATTAGTATTTTAATTTGCGAAATGAATAATTTATTACAGAGAAAGATACTTTTAATAATTTGTGGAGGTATATCTGCATATAAAAGTTTAGAACTTATTAGGTTATTAAAAAAACAAGGTGCACAAGTTAAAACTATCCTTACTAAAAGTGCTAAAGAATTTGTAACTCCCTTATCAGTAGCCTCACTTTCTCAAGAAAAAGTTTATGACGATTTATTTAATACTGAAAATGAAGCAGATATGGACCATATATCGCTATCCAGATGGGCAGATGTGATTCTTGTTACACCTGCTACCGCAAATACTATTTCAAAATTAAGTGCTGGATCTTCAGATGATCTTGCTTCAACTGTAATTCTTGCATCTGATAAAGATGTTTTTTTGACACCAGCTATGAATGTTCGAATGTGGGAACATCCCTCAACTAAACAAAATCTCATTAAATTAAAATCTTATGGTTATAAAATAATTGGTCCTGAAGTAGGGGATATGGCTTGCGGTGAATTTGGTAAGGGAAAAATGACTGAGCCAAAAGATATCTTTCAAACAATTAAAGCATATTTTAATGAGTTAACAAAAAACCAAAAATTAAAAGCTCTAGTAACTGCGGGACCAACTAATGAATATATTGATCCCATAAGGTTTATTACAAATAAATCTTCAGGAAAACAAGGCTATGCTTTAGCAAAATCTTTAGCAAAAAGAGGTTTTCAAACAACACTAATTTCTGGGCCTACCAATTTACAAATAGACAATAATATTAATTTAATCAAGGTTGAAACAGCAGATGAAATGCTTAAAGCTACACAAAAAAGTTTGCCTGCTGATGTAGCGATTTTTTCTGCAGCTGTTTCTGATTTTAAAGTAAAAGAAAAGAAAAATGAAAAAATAAAAAAAAAAGACCATTTATATTTAGACCTCAAAAAAAATATCGATATTTTAAATTATGTGTCCAAACACAACTCTCTTAGGCCAAAATTAGTTATTGGCTTTGCTGCTGAAACAAATGATATTCCAGAAAATGCTCAAAAAAAATTAATAGAAAAAAATTGTGATTGGATTATAGCGAATGATGTATCCAATAATTCTATTGGATTTGACTCTGATTTTAATGAAGTTTCAATTTTTTATAGAGATAATAAAATTAAAAATGAAAAACTTACTATTAAAAAAAAATCAGAAATCTCAGAAGAAATAATAGATAGAGTTATTGAACAATTAAATTAAAATTCAATGGCAAAAATATTAATCAAAAAACTACATCCTGACGTAGAACTTCCAGCCTACAAAACAAAGGGTGCTTCTGGTATGGATTTAATGGCCTTTATAAGCGAACCAATCAGGATAGCACCTGGTAGCTCATATTTGGTTCCTACAGGTATTTCTATGGCTTTTTCAGAGGATTATGAGGTACAAATCCGCCCTCGCTCCGGTCTTGCTGCAAAAAATAGTATAACTGTTTTAAATACTCCAGGAACTATCGATAGTGATTATAGAGGAGAGATTAAAATTATCCTTTTTAATCATGGAAAAGAAGATTTTTTAGTCAGCAATAAAGATAGGGTGGCACAAATGGTCTTAAATCCAATTGTTAAAATGGAATTTGAGGAGGCAGATAATTTACCAGACACATTAAGAGGTGGGGGTGGATTTGGCTCAACTGGTAAATGAAAAGCCAACTTAATAAAAAAATAGTTGAACAGTTTTCCAGACAAATAGTACTCAAGGATATTGGTACTTTAGGCCAAAAAAAAATTTTATCATCAAAAGTTTTAATTATTGGTGCTGGTGGTCTTGGGTCTCCAGCAGCAGAGTTTCTTTCAAGAGCAGGCGTTGGATCAGTAGGAATTGTTGATGACGACAAGGTAAGTCTTTCTAATTTACATAGACAAAGTCTGTATAATACCGCTGATATTGGAAAATTTAAAGTCAATGTAGCAAAAACTAAACTTAAGAAAATAAATCCCAATACAAAAGTTGTAATTTATAAAATTAGATTAAATAATATAAATTTTAAGAAAATTATTAATAATTACGATTATATAATTGACGGATCAGACAATTTTACAACAAAATTATTACTAAATGACTTATGTTTGAAATTTAAAAAAACTCTTGTAGTGGGTGCAATTAGTAAATTTGATGGTCATGTATTTACTTTTAATTTTAAAAATAAAAAAAGTTCTTGTTTACGATGTTTTTTTCAAGAAACTAACTTTTTAGATGATTTATTAAATTGTGAGTCTGAAGGTATACTTGGAACTGTTGCTGGTATTGTTGGCACCATACAAGCTAATGAAGTATTAAAAAAAATACTAAATATTGGAGTGGGACTAGATGATCACATTCTTATTCTTGATCTTCTAAATTTAGAATTTAGAAAAGTAAAAATTAAAAAGAGAAAAAATTGTTTTTGTAAATGATAAAAAAATTAAATATTTATTTTTTACTTTTATCAATTTTTTTTACACAATTTTCAATTGCTGGGGAAAAATTTTTATCCTTAAAAAAAAATAAGGTAAACGTTAGATATGGTCCAAGCTTTGAATCTAAAATTAAATATATTTATAAAAAAATAAACTTGCCAATTAAAGAAATAGATAAAAAAGAAAACTTCCGAAGAGTTGTAGATTTGAAAAATAATAGTGGCTGGATTCACATATCTCAACTTAAAGAAAAATCAAATTCTATTATTATTTTGGAAGATAAGATTTTATTTAAAAGACCTTCGAATTTATCTAGACCAGTCGCAAGACTTGAAAAGGGAAGATTATTAGTTGTTAAAAAGTGTGAAAATATATGGTGCAATATAGTCACCGGAGGTTACTCTGGCTGGATTAAGGCTGAAAATATTTGGGGGTCTTTTAAATAAAATCAGCTATCAGTGATTTGACATTATCTTCGGTTAATTTAGTAGTGTGAGCATATTCTTTGTGATCTATACCAAGTTCAATATTTGCACTACCTGATTTAAATTTAGCAATTTGCTCGTCCTTAAATTTAAAATGAATAAATTGTACAGAAGAAGCTTTTCCATCGGCTGATGTTCTATCTACATCATTTTCGGGCACTGCTTTAACTTTCTCATTATCAATTTTCATAAATATTCTTTCTTCTATCCCACCAACTTTTCCTAAAAACGCACCTCTAGAAATGGGGTTATCAATCTCAAACATTAATGTTGCTGTAAGCTCTTTTCCATTTGGAACCAAGGGGTTATAAGCAATTAATTCATCTTTTAATTGTTCATCACCACCTTTTTCTATATGCAGCATTTCTTGAACTTGTGCTACCATTGTTTCATAACTTTCAAAATAAAAAGTTGCATAAGGACCAAGTGCTATTCTTCTATTTATTTTAAATTCAACTAAGTCCTTTCTAATTTGTTTTCTACTTTCAGCATAAACATTAGTTGGTAATAAATCTTTTTTTTCAATCTGTCTTTTTTGTTTACTCATAATTATAATCTATAACTTTTTGCCATTAATTCGATGGGGTGTAGTGCCTCATCGTTAGAAATATTGGTATCTGTCTCCAATTGTTTTAAATGCTTACCTGCTAATGGACAATCAGAAGCCATATATTTATTATTCTTATTTTTAATTTGTCGTGCTGTTGGTGTTCCAACTTTTACAGCAAGCTCATGTGTCTCCTTCATAACTCCAAAAGTTCCACCATGGCCGGCACATCTTTCAACAACATCTATTTTAATATTGGGAATAAATTTTAACATGTCTCTAGATTTAATTCCCATATTTTGAGCTCTAGCATGACAAGCATTATGAACTGTTACCCCACCATCAATTTCTTTTAAACCTTCGGCTAAGCCTTCGTTTTTTGCAATATCAACAATATATTCATCTATATCACTAGTATTTTTTGAAAGTTTTTTGATACTTTCGTCGTTTGGCAATAATAATGGCCATTCAAATTTTAACATTAAACCACAACTAGCTGTAAGTGTAATCACCTCATAACCTTTATCTACCCATTCCAATAAATCTTTAGATACTTTTTTTGCTTGTTCAACAACTTTTGACAGATCTGCTTGCTCTAAGAAAGGCATGCCACAACATCCTGGATAAGCTTCTTGAACCTCAACTCCATTTTTTTTTAAAACTTTTAAAGCAGCAACGCCTGTGTCTTTTTTGTTAAAATTAACAAAACAAGTTGAATAAATTACCACTTTCCTATCTTTAGATGGTGCATCACTATTTATTGGATCTTTATTTTTTTTAAAATAACTTGTAAATGTCTCTGAATTATAAACTGGAAGTTTAACTCTCATATCTATTCCAGCAATTATTTCTAATATTTTTCTAAAGAAAGTGTTTTTAATATTTGATGCCCAGTTTATTAATGATGATAACGCAACACCAATTTTTGCATTTCTGTCTGTTTGAGCTAACAATGTAGGCACTATTGATAGTTTATTTAATTTCTTTTGAGCCGTTCTGTATCTCAACATTAAATGCGGAAAATCTAAATCAAAGTCATGTGGCGGTACATAAGGACACTTGGTCATAAAACACATATCACATAATGTGCACGCATCTACTATAGGTTCAAACTGTTCACTTTTTAAACTTTCTACATCCTCATTTTCTGATTCATCTATCATGTCAAATAATTTTGGAAACGAGTCGCATAAATTAAAGCACCTTCTACATCCGTGACAGATGTCAAACACTCTTCTCATTTCGTCATCTAATTTTTTTGGGTCTAAAAAATCAGGATGCTCAAAATTAATTGGATGTCTTATGGGTGCTTCTGTGCCACCTTCTTTGCTCATATCTAAAATTTTAGGATTTAATGGTGGGGAAGAACCCCACCATAAATTAAGTCTTATTTAAGCAATAGATTCCAAAGTCTTTTGGAATTTGCCTGCGTGTGATTTTTCAGCTTTTGCTAAAGTTTCAAACCACTCAGCAATTTCTGAAAAGCCTTCTTCTCTAGCTGTTTTTGCCATACCTGGGTACATGTCTGTATATTCATGCGTTTCACCTTGTACTGCTGAAGCTAAATTATCTTTAGTTTCACCAATCGGTAGTCCTGTAGCTGGATCACCAACTTCTTCAAGGTACTCAAGGTGTCCATGTGCATGACCTGTTTCACCTTCTGCTGTAGATCTAAATACAGATGCTACATCGTTATAACCTTCGATATCTGCTTTTTGAGCAAAATATAAATAACGTCTGTTTGCTTGGCTCTCGCCTGCAAATGCATCTTTTAAGTTTTCTTCTGTTTTACTTCCTTTTAATGACATATTTTTCTCCTTAATGATTATGATGTACATATAATCTTTCTAAACTGGATGTCAACAGTTTAGAATTATTTTAATGTATATCTTAAGTTATTGAAATTATTGAATTAATTTTGATTTTGATTATCAGTTGCAACTTTAATTAACACTTCCACTGATTTTATTTTTTTTCCAGTAATATTTTGTTTAATATTTACCGAATCAATATCCTCACTACTACAATCAATTAATTCATTAGTGTCTTCATCAAAGAAATGATGGTGCTCGGTAATATTGGTATCAAAATAATTTTTATCACTATTAATGGAAATTTCTTTTAGGTATCCTTTTTTTTTAAAGGCATGA
>Ga0308004_10000293_pt1 | contig 24275 bp, 20 predicted proteins | sample Neamet38_FD_203156 | JGI IMG/M metagenome (GOLD analysis project Ga0308004, IMG submission 203156) | Marine microbial communities from water near the shore, Antarctic Ocean - #38 | ecosystem: Environmental > Aquatic > Marine > Unclassified | place: Southern Ocean | collected 2014-06-06 | reverse complement strand
TTAGAAGATTTTTTACTTCTAGCCCCCCGAACAATTAAACTGATTTTCCCTTTTTCTTTTGTGAAACACCTTGTTATCAAAGATGTTTCCCCGTAAGGAAAAGACTTTAAAACAATAGCTGGCGTATTAACTAACACTTAAAATATTTATTAATAAGCTTTTGCAAAAACAACCTCATGCTTTGCAGAAATATTTGAAAATATACACTTAAGACCCTTTGGGTTTTCATCTAATGGAATACATCTAATTGTGGCTTTTGTTTCTTTTTTAATTGTTGCTTCGGTGCTTTCTTCTCCATCCCAGCCGCAACGAGCAAACCCTCCTTTCTTAATAACTTCTTTCAACTCTTCATAACTTGAAACATGATGCGTGTTTTCTTCTCTAAATTGAAGTGCTTGATTAAATAATGTATCTTGTATATTCTTTAATAGATCCGGTATCTCTTTAGCCGCATCCTCTTTAAGTAAAAATAATTTTTCGTTGGTATCTCTCCGAGCCAATACAACATTGTTCTTTTCAACATCACGAGGTCCAACCTCTAACCTCAATGGAACGCCTTTCATTTCCCAGTTATTAAATTTAAAACCAGGTGTACTATCAGTCCAATCTTGATGTATACGAACTCCAAGACTTTTTAAATTTTTAATTAAATCATCAAGATACTTTTTAATCAGGGTTTTTTGTTCTTCAGATTTAAATATTGGTATTACAACAATTTGGATAGGAGCTATTTTAGGGGGTAATCTTAAACCTTTGTCATCTCCATGAGTTAAAATAATTGCGCCAACAAGCCTTGTACTTACGCCCCAACTTGTTGCCCAAACTAACTCTTCTTTATTATCTTTTGTTTGAAACTTAACATCAAAAGCTTTTGCAAAGTTTTGCCCAAGGTTATGTGATGTTCCTGCCTGAAGTGCTTTTTTATCCCCCATCATTGCTTCTATGCAATATGTTTTTTCCGCTCCCGCAAATTTTTCAGCTTCTGTTTTAATACCCGTAATTACAGGTATTGCTAAGTGTTCCTCGGCAAGTTTCTTGTATAGCGCTAATATATCTAATGTTTCTTTTTGAGCTTCCTCTTTTGTCGCATGTGCGGTATGCCCTTCTTGCCATAAAAATTCTGAAGTTCTAAGAAATAATCTAGTTCGCATTTCCCAACGGACAACATTCGCCCATTGATTAATTAAAATTGGTAAATCTCGATATGATTGAATCCACTTTTTATACATTGACCAAATAATAGTTTCAGATGTAGGCCTAACAATCAGTTCTTCTTCTAGTTTTGATTCTGGATCTACAATAATACCATTTTCACCATCTGATTTTAATCTTGTATGAGTTACGATCGCACATTCTTTTGCGAACCCTTCTACATGCTTCGCTTCTCGAGCTAAGAAAGATTTTGGAATGAATAATGGAAAGTATGCATTTACATGACCTGTGTCTTTTATCATTTTATCAAAAACTTCTTTTATATTTTCCCAAAGCTGAAAACCATATGGCTTAATAACCATTGTCCCTTTTACCGGTCCATAATCAGCTAAATCCGCTTTATTTACTATTTGAGTATACCAACTTGAAAAACCTTCAGCTCTTTTCGGTAAGTTTTTGCTCATAAAGATAAAATCCTATTTTCAGTTCAACGTAAAATTACCGGAGCTATATGACTACGCCAAGTCAGTTTTAGTTAGAATAATAAACATTTATACTCTTATTTTAGATAGTGATTAAAGTCTGCAAATTTGTAATTCTTTCTACATTCATTCTAATAATAAGCTGCGAAAGGAATACTATGATACTGTATACAAACTGTAATGTTTATGGCCATCCGGCTATTAAAGCTATTTTGTGTGATAAAGGAAAAATCATTCAACTTTTACCCAGTAGCAATGTTAATTCAGGGAATAAAATAAACTTGAATGGTGGTTGGGTTTATCCCGGATTTATAGATTCACATATGCATTTAACTGGTTTTGGGTGGTCGCTTGAATCCATAAATCTAGTTGGGACAACCTCAAAAGTCGACGCATTAAATAAAATAGAAGAAGGTGTAAAAGACCTTTCAAAAGGTTCTTGGGTACTTGGTCGAGGTTGGGATCAAAATGATTGGAAAAATTCTAATTATCCAACTGCAAAAGATTTAGACTCAATATCCACGGATCATCCAATGATATTTAGACGGGTTGATGGTCATGCGATATGGGCAAACAGCTTAGCAATTGCAAGTGCAAACATGACTCAAAATACTACCGATATAGATGGTGGAATAATTATTAGAAATAAACAAGGTTTCCCTTCTGGGATTTTTATAGATAATGCGCTTGATGTAATTGAAGCTGGCATTCCTCAAAAGACTGATAGCGATATACGGAGACAAATAATTAAAGCTCAAGCTCTTTTAAATAAACTGGGGATTACCTCAATCCATGATGCTGGAACATCTAAAAAAGAAATTGACGTTCTTAAAAAAATGTATAATAATCAGGAACTCTCAGTTCGAGTATTTACAATGTTACATAATAACCCAAAAGATTATGAACCTTATTTAAATAGTGGGCCAGAAAAAGATAATCCATTTTTAAAGATTCAATCAATTAAAATATATTTAGATGGTGCACTGGGATCAAGAGGAGCCGCTCTATTAGAACCATATTCAGATTCACCTGAAGAAAAGGGGTTATTGCTAATTGATCCATCCGAACATCAACGATTAGTTCAAAAATTCAGCAATGCTAACTTTCAAACTAATACCCATGGAATTGGAGATCGAGCAATTAGAATCATTTTAGATAATTATGAAAAAGTAGCAAATCCCGTACTAAGAAATCGAATCGAACATTCTCAAATTGTTCATGAAAATGATATTCCTCGTTTTAAAAAGCTTAATGTAATTCCAGCGATGCAAGCAACTCATTGTACAAGCGATATGGATTGGGTTGAAGAGCGTATAGGTAAAGAACGTATCCATGAGGCATATCCATGGAAGTCATTTATAAAATTAAATATTCCTGTCCCTGGTGGTTCTGATGCTCCCATAGAAAATCCAAATCCTTTAGAAGGTATCTACGCATCTGTAACTAGAAAGGATAAACAAGGTTTCCCTGAAAATGGGTGGCATGCTGAGCAGAAAATGAGTTTAGGTGAGGCAATAAAATCGTATACTGAATGGGCGGCTTATGCCTCTTATGAAGAAGAAATAAAAGGAAAAATAAAAAAAGGATTTTACGCTGACTTTACAGTTTTAAATCAAGAATTAAAATCAGATAATGGAAATAATATTCTAGATACTCATGTTCTTTTTACAATTTTGAACGGTAATATTGTATATCAAAACAATGAATAATAATCAAATAAAATATATAAAAAGCTTAGGAAAAAGTAAAAATAGAAATCAATCTAAATCTTTTTTTATTGAAGGAAAAAGGTTAATAACATCTGCTATTTTATATAAAACCAAAATAAAAACAATTTACATAACTAATGATTTTTTAGATAAAAATAAGCCATTAATTAATTCAATTATAAAGGCAAAGATAGATTGTGAAAACATAACTAATAAAGAATTTGAAAAAATCACATTTACAAAAAGCCCTTCGGGAATCTCAGCGCTGTGCTCATTACCCGAAAAAAAACCTATAAATCTAGAGCACTCTTCTTGGTTGTACTTAGATGAAATATCAGATCCGGGTAATATGGGAACTATTTTAAGATCTGCATCATACTTTAATTTTAATAAAATTGTTTTATCAAAAAACTGCGTAGACCCATTTAATCCTAAAGTAATACGTGCAGGAATGGGATCACATTTTGCAATTGCATTATACATTGACATTCATTTAAAAGAATTCAAAGCCACACACACCCTTATTGGGGCTGATCAAAGAGGAAGGTCTTATAAAGATATAAAATATCCGAAGAATTATGTAATAATTATTGGTAATGAAGCACATGGATTAACTGCAAAAACTTTAGAAATTTTAGATGAAAAGATTTCCATCAAAAAAACTGGATTTGGAGAATCTCTCAACGCCGCTTCTGCAAGCTCAATAATTTTGAATTATTTGAGCGAGATTTAATAATAAAAAGGGCCACTGAATTATATCATTTTGGTAATTTCATTAGGTTTCTTTAATTAATAATATTTAGAAAGACCTTAGAATAAATACAAGTCATTAGAGAAAATTTATGAATAATGCCCCCCTTAATGTTCGTTCAGCGACACTTATTGTAATAGCTTCTGTTATTTCAGCCTTTTTAGCAGGTGGAATAGTCCTAGGAATCGGTCTTTCAAACCCTGAAAGCCCTCAAAAAGCATATACATTCCTATCTTTTATCATAGGTCAGACTTTTATGCTTGTTCCCTTAATCTGGTATTTGATTTCTAAAAATCAACCTATCATAAAAACACTCAGATTAAAAAGTGTTTCTCCATCAACAATTTTTAATACGATTTTATTATCGTTTGGAATTATAATTCTATCAGATGAGTTAGATAAAATTATACAAATTTTCATTAAAGCTCCTGAGTATGTTGTGGATTTAGACGGAATGTTAAGACCAGAGTCAGTTAATGGGTTTATTTTATTATTTATAGCCGTTGCAATCATTGCACCATTAGGAGAAGAATTACTCTTCCGAGGATTCTTCCAACAAGTTTTAGAAAATCATTGGAAGGATATCACTAGAGCCGTTTTAGTCACAGCAATGATTTTTGCCTTTATACATATGAATCCATTTTGGTTTGCTCAAATTTACCTACTTGGTATAATACTTGGATTTCTTGCGTGGAAGACAAATTCTGTAGTTCCATCCTTAATTCTTCACGGACTTAATAATTCAATGGCTTTACTTTTTTCTTTCTCTAAGGTTACAGAAAGTCCTTTTTACATGTGGAGTGGACATATTGCTCCCTGGATAATAGCACCAGCATTGTTATTTGTTATCCTTGGATTTAAAGGGATAAATAAAGAGCTTTCTTAATGAAAAAAGAAATGTTTAAACATGAGATTACTATTCTTAAAGATACATTCGGTCGTTTACTACGAAGAAATGCAGAAATAAATCTCATTAAATTGATTAATAAAACCCATCCTGCAGATTTAGCAATTGTGTTTAGATATTTTAATGATGAGGAACAAACACAAATTTTCAACCTTATGAGCAATAACGATCAAACAATTGAATTTTTAATTGAATTGGATGATACTCTTATTGCAAATCTTCTAAATATTGAAAAACCCGAGAGGATCGTTGAACTTATACAGAATGCTTCGGCTAATGACCAGAGTTATATACTTGGTATTTTAGAAGAACATCGCTCTCAGTCTGTTATTGATCTTTTAAAAAGTGAAGAACAAGAAGAAATCGAAGAAATAATGGGATATCCTGAAGATTCTGCTGGTGCAATGATGACAACAGATATTTTTACTTTATATCAAGATACAACTTGCGGTGAAGCTCTAAGAGCATTGCAAGATCAAAAAGAAGCTGAAATGGTTTTTTATTTATACGTCACAAATGAAGATAATTCTCTTGTTGGTGTTGCTTCTTTACGAGCACTGGCAACAACACCAGCAAATAAACTATTAAAAGATATTATGGTTAAACGAGTCCATACTGTTCGACCTCAAACAGATCAAGAAGAAGTCGCCCAAATAGTTGCTCAATATAATTATTTGGCCGTACCTGTTGTTGATTATGATAACCATTTATTAGGAATTGTAACTGTTGATGACGTGGTTGATGTAATCAGAGAAGAAGCAACTGAAGATTTTTTACAAATGGCCGGTGCTGGAAAAGATAGAGAAATTTTATTGAAATCTAGTTGGGAAAATGCAAAAGCCCGCCTCCCTTGGCTTTTTGCAAGTTGGATTGGTGGTATAATGGCAGCATCTATTATTGGACAATTTGAATATATGCTTGAAAGTGTTATTGCACTTGCGGCTTTCATTCCTGTCATAATTGGTATGGGGGGTAATATCGGCACTCAATCATCAACTATTATTGTAAGAGGAATGGCTACGGGAAGAATTGAACTTGGAAATGAATTAAAAATATTATTAAAAGAACTTCGAGTAGGCATAATTCTGGGTAGTCTTTATGGGCTTATGTTAGGTCTCTTTGCAAATTTTAAATTTATTGATACATCTCCTATGCTAGGCGTTGTTGTAGGCCTAAGTATTTTTTGTTCTATGCTTTTGGCAGCAGCCGTTGGTACGTTTACACCTTTGGTATTAAGAAAATTAGATATAGATCCTGCTATTGCTACGGGGCCTTTTGTTACCACTAGTATTGATATTTTGGGTGTTTTACTTTATTTTTTAATTGCTGGAACATTCCTAAAAATTTAAATGTTTTATATTTTTACATTTTTCTGCCTTACCATTTATCTTTTCTTTATAATATTTATTATATCTGGATTATTTAAACATAAAATAATCAAACTTTCGTCAGACATAGAAGCGCCTACAGTTTCCGTTGTTATTGCCGCAAGAAATGAAGAAAAGAACTTACCCGATTTAATTCATGATTTAATCAATCAGGAATACCCCCTTAATAAATTAGAAATAATCTTTATTGATGATAGATCGACAGATTTAACATCAACAATATTAAGCGAGGCTTCAAATAATTATAGCTTCATTAAATATATTAGTATAAGTGAAAAATCATTAACAATGACCTCAAAAAAGAACGCTTTATCAAAAGGCATAGATATGGCTACTGGTGAGATAATTGTTTCAACAGATGCTGATTGTAGGGTTGGAAAGCTATGGGCTTCAAGCATGGCCTATAGTGTATTGAATAAAAATTGTATATCGATTGGTTTTTCAACAATTAACGGAGATAAATTTTTTGATCAATATCAAAAAATTGATTTTTTAGGAATAATCTCTGCAAATGCTGGTGCTGGAGGTTGGAATCAATTTTGGTCAGGAACTGGTCAAAATTTAGCATATTATAAAAAAGATTTTTTAGATATTGATGGTTTTAACCCAGTGAAAGAAAAGATTTCAGGGGATGACATGTATTTAGTACAATCAATTACAAAAATCAAAACTGGATTGATTAATATAGACCCTAATTCATTTGTTAGAACCGTTCCAATGGCTACATTAAAAAGTTTTATTAACCAAAGAATACGTTGGTCCTCAAATGCCAAAATTAATATAAAAGAAAATCGCTTTTTTTTTATATTCCTACTGAATTCACTATTATTCAATTTTATAATTTTAATTTCATTTCTTTTTGGAAATAGTTGGATTCCAATCTTTACATTAAAAATAATTTGCGATGGATTAGTAATCATATTGGGGGCTAAACTTTTTGATACACATATAAACCTCTTGTCATACTTTTTGTGGGCTTTATTGCAACCAATCTACGTACCACTCATTGCTTTTATGGGTTTAAGAGAAAAGTTCACATGGAAGGAATAATACGAAACCTAATTGTCAGCACTTTCTTTCTTTTTAGTAATATTCAATCCCAGTCTTATTCTATTTCAATATTTGGCTATGAAATAGCTAATCTTTTAATTGAAAGTAAAGGTCCTGAAGAAAATATTTTTTCTGTAAACAGTATTGGACTTGCTGACTTCATTTGGCCAACAAATAATAATTACAATACAGTAATTGATTCATCTACTTTTCATTTAAAAGAATATCATTATAAAATAAATCAAATGAACTCTAAAAGTGAATTCATATTAAAAAGCTCAACATCTAAAAATTTAATTTATAATAAGAAAGATACACTTTCATTAGATACGCCTTTTCATAATTTTTTCACTTTAATAGCTTTATTAAAAAAAAGTTCACCTAGAGATCTTGATATTAAATGGTATCCATACGAATCATTTGGAATATTAGGCCGAGCACGTTTTATATGGGCCGATTCTTCTAATCTTTTTAATACTGGGGACTCAATAATGTGTGACCATTATAGACTAGATATTGAGTTTTTGGAAAAAGATATTTTTGAATTGAATGAAAGTGATCATTTGATCAATTCTTTAATATCTGATAGTTCTGTAAGAGAACTGTGGATTTCAAAAGAAAAAGAACCAAGAGTTTTATTATTTAAATTAAAAAAAGATTTTTTAACATTTGATGTTAAAATACTTTAAAAAAATATGAAATAGACTTATTATCCCATTCAGGTAACATTATTTAAAAGTTCGCCACTTCAATTATTATTTTATTAGGGTCTTTATGAAAATCAGTTCACAACTTAAGAATTATCGGAAGAAATTTTTGGGATGGTTCGTCATATTTCTGTTAATTTTTCTAGCGATATACTATGGAGTAGATAAAAAAATAATTGTTTTAACCACTTTCATTCTATCCATTTTCACAGAAATTTTTGTGGGTATTAGCGCTTTAATTGCTATAATTCCTTTTGTTGGCCCCTTAATTATAAAGGTCGTATCTATTCCAATCTTTTGGATCTTAAATGCATTGGGTACACTTGTTTCAGCTCTTGCTATTAAAAAAGGTTATACTAATAAATTAGCAAAAGGGAGAATTATTACTCTAGCTCTTCTGATCGGAATTATCATTGGTTATATTTTGGGACACTTAACTCCAATTAAATGAATATTTCAATATTACAAGGTCCTAATATGAATTTATTAGGCTTACAATCGTCAGATAGAAAACAAATACTTACGACCGATAAGTTGAATCGTGCTATTAAAGTTCATATTCGCACGAAAGATATAAAGGTTAAAATTTTACAAACCCATAAAGAGTTTCAAGCTTTAAATTTTTTACAAAGAAATAGAAACTGGGCCAATGGTTTGATTTTTTTCCCTACTTCATGGGCTAAGAATAATTTCACAATTCTGGAGACGCTCAATATCTTAAAAATTAAAACCGCTTCAATATATTTTAATGATACCTTTTCATTTGGAACATCTGAAAAAGAATCAATTTTAAAATCAAAAAATATAAAATCTTTTACAGGGGACCCAATAACGGCATGCCTTGAGGGATTAGATTATATTTCAACCTGAATGACTTATACTGTATTTTTTTTATTTTCAATTAATCTTTTATTTTCTCAAATAAACGAAGATTCAAAAAACTCTCCTCTTTATTTACTATCAAAAATTAAAAAAGAGGTACCATTAGTAATCTTACATGATTTGGGTTTTGACCCAAATTGGGTGGATTCCCTAAAATTAGTTCTTCCTTGCGAAGGAGTTAAAGTACCTAAAAGAACAATGAGGCTTCCTAATGCCCCTAGAGACTACAGAAATGGTATACATCGGGGAATAGATTTTTTTGCAAATTGGGGAACACCAGTTAGGGCTGTAGCGGATGGAATCGTTATTCGATCTGATTTACATTACAAAGAGGTTCCTGCAGATTTTAGAGAAGAAATGCTAGAGGCGAGTTCGAAAGTAGGTAATACTCCTTCTGATATTTTTAATAGTATTTTACTTGGTAAAGCTATTTTTTTGGATCACGGTTTTAATTTAATTCCTGGATTTAGAGTTATTACCATCTATGCCCACCTATCTCATATCAAAGAGAATATTAAACCAGGTACAATAGTAAAATCTGGTGAATTCATTGGAAATTCCGGGAATACGGGGATGAGACAGAGTACACTAGGTTCCAAATCAGGATCCCATTTACATTGGGAGATGGTCCTTCAAAAAAATAAAGAAGAAATCTATCTAGGTTTAGATATGAAAAACCCAGAGTTATATAATATGTTAACTAGAATATTCAATTAAAAAAAAAGGGTAGATCACTCTACCCTTTTAATTATAAGAACTAAGTTTAATGTTCTAAAATAGTAACCCTAGACTTAGTACACTACTTGGATCAAAAGAATCTGTACCACGATAAGTATAGTCAACAACCATGTTAACTCCATATAACGCATACTTTAAACCTGCTCCAAAATTAGTACTAAATAAAGTTTCACCATCATTCAAGGAATTCTCTTCTAACAGTGCAGTAGTAAGACCTCCTCTTAAAAAGAACATATCATTAAGAGTGTATTCTCCACCAAAATTCAATTCATCGTAAGAAAAGTTATGACTTGTATAAGTCATTCCAAGAATTGCACCTGATACACTGTAAGATAATGACATGTTATAAGTAGAAGGTAATTTATCATTAGAAGCTTCAGCAGTATAAAAATCGGATACTCCATCAGAACCAACAGCTTGGCTTGTTAAACCACTTCCACTATAATTCATGTCTGTACCAATATTTGTCAACGCTAATGCCAATCCCAAACCATCAATGTTAGCAAAGCCTGTGTATTGAACTCCAATATCTAGTGCTAATGCTGATGCACTTGCACGAGGAATACTTTCATATACTAATTTTCCAGTTACTCCAAAAAAAGCTCTGTCTGAAAAAGCATTTGCATAGGTTAGTCCAAATGTTGAGAGAGTAGGTTTAAAAGTACCCCCACCAGAACCATCCATATCTTCAACCGTTGTTACTGGAATATCACCCATATCAATTGTTTTAACAGTTACTCCAAGAGCTCCCATTTCTCCAATTGGTGATGATAATCCAAAGTAGTTTACTCCAACATCATTGAACATATCCATACTTGTAGCTAAGACAGACGTATTACTAGACCTAGCTAAACCAGCCGGATTCCAGAATATTGATTCAAGGCCGCCTGAAAAAACTCGTTCGGATCCTGCCATAGCAATACCTCTTGCGCCTACAGGAATAAGCACTTGATTACCACCGCTTGTACCGATTCGTGACTCATCGCCACCGAATAATACTCCTAGAGCTAATACCGATGGTAAAACTATTTTAAGTGTTTTAATCATTTTTATATCTCCGTTATCGAATTTGTTTAATAGTACTGAACGACTTGATTACGTTGTACAATATATAACTTAAGAACTCTCTCTCCATGAATTGTTCCAACATGCGCAACATATGGACCACTTGCTACCGGCAAGCCACTTTCATTTCTGAGGTCCCATTTCTTATATTGACCTGGGTTCATTTCTGAATTGTGCGATAGTTTTCTTACGAGAACTCCATCTATTGAATATATCTTAATAGTTACATCTGTCATATCATCTGGTAAATGATTGAATGTGACAAAGTTATCAAACCTATTTGTCTCTTGACTATTTGAGGCATAATAAGGATTTGGAAACACATTTATCATTGCCAAATCAGATTTCACTTTTTCAGAATCACCACTCGGTGCTGTTGAAGTAAATTCAAAAATATCCGTTTCAGTATTACCCTTAGCTGTTTGAAAAGCAAAATAATGACTAACGCCTAAGATTGTTCCAGTTTTATCATAGTTACCAGCAATTGGAAGAGACGATGCCCCACCAGCTGAAGAACCTTCAACATAACTACCCGCTTCGTTCGGTCCATAATAACAACCAAATAACATAGCAGTAACAAAAGGATACCCTATTGTACCTGGAGAAGAACCCCATGTTGAATTTGATGATAAATTAAGAGCATCATAAAAGTCTTCACCTTCAGTAGCACCACCTTGATGACTTATATAGTGTGCAACTGAATCTGGATCATAACTTTTTTCGGTTCCGTCAGGATTATAACCTTGCGTAGCGTAAATAGGCTCCCAAGATTCAACTCCAAAAGTAGGAGTAACCCAGTCATAAATTAAATCACCTGGAACATCTGGATCAGGTTCACTATTAACACTCCAATGTCCATCATTATTTGAATCCCAAATCTGTGCAAATAAGCGTAACGTATCTCCACCAAATGGCTTCACACGATATACAGCAAACGGTTGATAAACTGGGTCACTGGTTGGGGTCTCTACATTAGATGAATCCAAATGCAACCAACCTGAATAGTATTCCCAGGTTAAAGACGAATCCCCAAAATCAACTACAACATCATCAAAACCCCAGTAATCAAAACGGTCATAGTCTCTTGCATATGATGGCTGATTAACCGCACCTGCTCTATTATCTATTATCATACCACTTTGAGATAAACTTGGAGATAAATGAGAATCGGTAGTTCCATCCACTAATGTAGCAGAACTAGGCCATGAAGCATATTCATCAATTTCTACAATTGTTTGAGGAGCTGGACCACTAACAACAACCTGTAATCCATCAGCAATTGGTTGATCAACATCATTTTGATCTGCTGCTTGTTTAAAAAATGGTACAAGAATTTCATTTGTAGTCATGTTTTCTAATCTCCACAAATCTCCACTCAAAGTCTCTCCATTATAGTGTACATAGGATGTATCTGAAACAAAAGAAACACGGTATAAGTCACCTGTTAAATCAGCTGGATTCGTAACTGTAGCAGAAACCTCTCCTTGGCCGGGTCCAGTATGAGTTATTTCAAGACCATCACCTGCTGCAGAAGAATAAGATTTACCAAATCCAGCTGGCTCTAACTTCACATAATATGGAGTTAATGCCGTTTCCAATGATTTATCTTCAATTAACGGTGGACTCTCATTATAATTAAAAGCAGTTACTGCAAAATAATACTCAGATCCGACGTATAAAGGCCCCCCTGTTAAGTAATCTTTTGAAATAACAACTTGTCTTTTAATACCCTTATCTAAACCATATTGAACAGGAATTTCAACAGTTGTTCCATATTCTGGAACAAAAACATTCCCAAAAATTGTCTGAACACCGTCATTTAAATCAAAAGTTCCAATTCTAACCGCTTCACCTTTTGTAGAAGTCGCAGTTGGAAGTTGATAAACATTATAACCTTGGAATGCATATCCTGAAATATTAGAGCTTTCTGTCGCTTGTACAGAAGCTGCTGACGACCAATCAAGTAAAACTTGATCTTCAAAAGCCGTTGTACTTACAACAGGAGCAGGTGGAGCAGAAGGAACAGAAGAAAACAAATCATCAAATAATGTTTGCGCTACTAAGTCTGTATTTTTGACACTAGTTACAGATGTTAAATAAGTATCACCTATCCCACCAATAACAGCCGTAACAATGTCCTGTGTATCTCCAACAGCCAGAGTAAAAGGACCCGCATTTATTAACATACGTCTATCAGCAGGACTTGAATCTAATTCCCCTTCACCAGTAACAGGATCACCCGAAAGTGGAAATTTTGTTGCAGATCCATCTGTGTTTGTCCATGGCGTTGGGTTCCCTAGGTCTGAAGCTGGAACAAAACCTCTCATAAGATTATAGTATTTACGGGCAGATTCAGTATCCCCGTAAGGGCTTGGATCTGAATATTCACCGCCGGCAACAAAATAACCAAAACTAGACGCTGGTAAATTTTTAAAACCTGGTTTCTTTTTTAAGTTAAAAATAGCTGTATCACCAACACTTGGTACTATTGGTCCTGCAAAAAAATCGTAACCAACAGCTGCTGGAGCTAAACCAAAAGCTGCATAGTCTCCGTCTTCAGCAACACCATTGTAAGAGAACATAAGACTTAGAGAAGTATCAACTCCAACGAAATCATTTGTATAATCACCTACATCAGGATCACTCCAAAGAGAAACAAAAGCCTCCGAGAGATCTTTACTTCCCTTATTAATTAATCTTATATTTTTAAAAATTATTTGGCCTAGAGCAGCACCAGGCTGATTATAGCCCCATAAAGTGAACTGCATTTCAAGTCCAATTGGAGACGTACCGTATAAAGAAGCGGTTGCCGCTACATCAGCATCCGTAGCAACATACCAAATAACTTGGTCCGCATCTGCAATACCGGGTGTTTCACCTAATTCTGGCTCATAAACGTCATTACTATTAAGGTCATAAAAAGGCGCACCTAAATGAGTTGGCCAATTATTCCAATCTTCTTCGTATTGATCTAGAATGCCTTGGATTTGAGCATCAGAAACACCTGAAACCGTTGTTTCATTCATTTCCGCAGCATCTACACGTACCTGATCAAAAGTAAGTGTTTCCCAACCTTTTCTGATACGATATAGACGAACATCATCACCAGTCATTAGATTACCACCGAGACCGTCAATATAACCAGATACTAAACCGTTCGTGTAAATAGAACCAGAAACGTGAAGCAAGTCACCCTCACCATCATTATCTGTATCTGTGTATCCCCCGACAAGAACTCCGTCTAGATATACATTTGCAGCAGTTCCTCTTGGATAGATACCACCACTACCACCACTTGGTGTATGAGCAGAAGTAGCATCACTTTTTTGCCAATATCCAAAGTTCCCGATATTAATTAGCGAGTACGCTGGATTATCTGCAGCAAGTTTTGGAGAAAAGCGAAAGTTATTCCAAGTACTATTTTCAGGAAGGTCTTTCGCATATAAACTGGAGGCGATTAGCAGTCCAGCAGTCATGTAATTTAGATATTTCATGTTTCCTCTTTTCTTTTAATTATTATAATTAGAAGTTTATCGCAAAGCCTAAAAAGACCTGCCTTGGCGCACTAATAAGATTATCTCCCGTAGCCAGTCTATATGACTCGTCATTATCAATATTGATAGCTCTGTACATCTCTTCGTAATCTGTGACACCATCACCATCAGGGTCATCTCCATAAAGATCAACAAAAGACTCTGAATATACTTCGTTTCCATAGAAGCCGTCATCCGAAGCTGAACCAGTTGCCTGATACACATTTAAAGCATTACGACGATCTAGAAGATTATTTACTCTAGCAAAAACTTTTAAACTGTAATTACCAAAAGTAAAGTCTTTATCTAGCTTTAGGTCTAAGTTATAAACCCAAGGAGTTGTAGAGGCACCTACAGGCTCAAGAGCTTGTCTTGAACGAGTATCATCCATATAATCAACACCAGCATCAAAAGCACTAACCTGTCCACCAACTGGGCGGTATACATAAGTAAAAGCATGCCCACTATTAAAAGTAAAGAGTAAGTTGCTTCCTAATCCGTCTAAGAATGTTTGAGTTCCAGACAATCTGTAATCTAGGTTAATAGAACCAGCATGTGTTTGGTTAAAATCTACCGGGTTAATCATTGTTGGCGGCATAGACCCTCTATCAAGAGCAGCTAAGTAACTAGATCTTCCAGACCCCGTACCTTCTGCTTGAGCTGCAGTGTAGTTCATCTCTACAGTAAGACCACTCATCCTTCTAAGTGATAGAGAAAACTCTAAGCCTTTTGTTGTTGCAAAATCACCATTCCGAACATAATTATACGGAGTATCAAGATCGCCTAAACCTGTAGGCGTCGATCGATCTGCTTGAATAAGTCCTTTTTGATTTTTGTAGAAACCCGTTACTTTTAAAGCAGCATTATTTGAAACCTGCTGTTTAAACCCAATTTCATATTGAGTTGTTCTAACTGGTTCTAAACCAAAGCCAATTGGATCATTGTAAAAATTACCACCAACACCCATTTGAGTACGATAATCACGTGCGGTGTAATACATTGAATTAAGGTCAACTAACTGAGAAAAACGACCATAGTAACCATAAACATTTGTTTTATCTGTAAATGGAAATGAGATACCAATTCTAGGCTGAATCTCAGTGTAAGGCTCAATTTTTTTCCATGAATCTGGCCTGACATATTTTGAGACACTAGAGAAATAAAGCTCACCTGCATCAGCCGGTGCTGTCTCTGAAGGGTCAAGCTGATCAACCCTGAGGCCAATATTAACAATAATATCATCAAACTCTATTTTATCCTGAATATAAAAACCTATTTCGGTTGGAGTTTTTGCTCCATCAATGTACGTAGTATCTATACCTGCTTGACCCTCTGGAGATCCATAATAAGAAACAGTTCCATCTGCCTCTTTACCATTATGATCATATCCAAAACCATCAATATACTGTCTCCACATCCACGCCGGAATATTGTCAAATGAACCATAAGTTGTATAATCAGTGGTTCCCACATCTTGTGCTAATTTCATTACAAATGGGTTAGCAGAATATTCTCTGATAGTGTGCTTACTATAGTCCACACCTGCTTTAAAATCATGGTTGCCAAGAACGTGTTGCAAGCTCGCAGAAAAACCCTGCTTCTGATAAGCTCTCTTATAATAACCTCCTGCCATTGTTCCAGGTCTATCAAAGGACATACCATTTACCAAGTAATCAGATTTCTCTGAAAAGCGACTCTGAAACGGAGTATAACCAAAAGTTGTTGTTGTGTAGCCGGTTGTATCTCCATCGTCATTTAATACCGGTACAGAAACATCCGTATCCGTGTAGCCTAATTGCTGCTGAACTTCAGTAGAGTCAGCCCACTTTTCCCATTCAGTTCCAAAGTAACTGTCACTAGCTTCATCCTCTTGATTAAAATTGCTAACGTTCATACGAAGGATCGTGTTAGAGCTCAACGCGTACGTTAACTCCGCAATCGTCATCATTGAACTGCCTTTGTTTGATCTGTATCTAGGATCAACCATAAAACTATTTGTATACCCAGCAGTATCATCAAGGGTGTTAACTGTAGCACCACCCCACTGCAACTGAGACATAATTCCACCGCCATAAGCTCGGGTATCACTATTGCTTACAACTCCGAGAGTTGCTCTTACTGGACCGCCATCATATGTAACAGTACCAGTTAAATTTGTAAATTCTGCTTTTGCGCCAGGAGTTGATCCGTCTTTCCAAGTAAGATCAAATTGATCTACGTACGCGCTATTATCCGTTCTCTCATCTAGCTGATTAAGAAAGCCAAAACCCTTGGAGACCTTAACATATGGGTCATCTTCTTTACTGCTTTCTACAGCACCATAAAATTTAATGTTTTCATTGCCCGGTAATAAAGGGCCACTGACAGAAGCCAAAACAGTTTGATGCCCATAAGAATATCCATCTCCGAACATCGAGTTAGAACCGGATTTCCCGCCATCATTCTGGACAGAAAAAGAACCTTCATACTCAGATCCACCGCTCTTAAGAGAGCGCTTAATAACCCCTGAGTTCGCACCACTGATTTCTGCATCATAACCACCAACCTGCACCTGAAGTTCTTCAACTGCTTCTGTTGGTACGTACACAAGATTTGACCTATTGGCTAGATTAGTTGTTCCAGCACCGTTTAAATAGTATGCAATTTCATTATTCCTTCCACCACGAATATGAATTTCGTCATTCTGAACAACAACACCTGGAACCGTAGCCAGAACTGAATTTAAATCCCTAATCGGCATATTTCTTAACTGCTCACTAGAAACTGTACTTACGGAAGACGTTTCATCTTTTTGTATTAACGGCTTCTCTGCAACTACCTGGACGACTTGCCCTTCTATAGAGCTTGTTGAAAGAGAAAATTTAATTTCTGTACTTAAGCCAGTCATTACCCGAACATTAGATACCTCTTGTGAAGCATAACCAATATAACTCGCTAACACAGTATAAGTACCTGCAGGGATATTTAATATGGTAAAGCCACCTTCGTCATCCGCAGATGAACCAGATCCGGTACTCAAAACAACAACGTTTGCACCTACTAATGCTGATCCGTCATCTCCAAGCACTGAGCCTGTCAGTTTACCTGTTGTCTGCGACCACCCAGTAGATAGAAATGCAGTAAGGTATGTTAAATACATAATTCGTTTCATTATACAGCCTCCATTATAGAGTTTTTATTAAAAATTTTATATTTTGGGGAACAAAAAAGATCTTGTGGCATTAGAATCTTACAATCACCACTTCAAAACGTTCTATTATAACGAAGATACTATCTCGCATCCTCAATATCCCAAAAAACAGTTAGGTAAACCTAGATGTTGATTCGTTATGAGTCAAGAAAAATGTTTCCGTATATACTTTACTTCAAAAGTGTTGTTTTTAACTCAGTGAAAGGCTGCATAAGGAGGAAAGAAAAATTAAATCCGACTAAAGCCTAAATCAAACCACCAAAGAAAAATCTATTTTTTTACCCCAGCCCACTGAAGCTCAATTATAGGGACCCACTTTTCAGACAAAGGGATATAGGGCAATAGCCTCGATTGGGTACCAAATGGAAACTCAGCATTTACAAATTTGTATCCGGTCGTTACCTTAAACCTATCTGATTTAACCCAACTTAATAACAGCTTATGCTCTATAGAATAAGGACCTCTCAGACCTTTGAAGTCTGGATTTGCTTGAGTGCTTGCCAAATCAGGAAGAAGCAATAAATCAATATCAAATAATATCTCAAATTTACCCATGACAGCTTTTTGAATATCTATTCCCGTATGGTAACCCCATCCATTATTATAGATACCTAAACGATGGTATACTAGGGGAAGATCAATAGAGGCTCGCTTATCTAAAGACCCATAGGTCAAGCCAAAATCAAGACCATTTTTTATTGTTAAATTAAAATCTAAAATAGTTTTTGACATCAACCATGAGAATGAAAGTCCGAGCATAGGAGGTACCTCTAGGTTTGGGTCTATCAGCCCGCCTATTCCTTTCCTGGAAACCATGTTTAATAAGGGTGTTGGATAGTTTAAGGAGAATTGACTTGCCGCACTAAATCCCCACATAGTATTCTCAGACTTTTTAACTGAAATATTTGGCATTGCAAAAAATAGAATAGGGTGAACGCTGTACTCAATTTTTTCAGAGTATCCATATCTAAACGGTTGGAACATTCCGATTTCCCATCTGTTTTTTTCTAATAAATTTGCAGAATGAGACGACCAAAAGTTGTCAGATGAAAATAAAAAGCTAAAGAATAAAAAATTTGTTAATAGAATTTGTATTTTTTTCACAGCTTTTCCTTATTCAGATTCCGGTAAATAATAAGCACTCACTGGCATGTGATCGCTTAGCTCCCACGCCCCTTGATGGGTATATCCGGAACCAGCTACCCAGACCCCATTTGTAAATAGGTAGTCAAGTTTTCTATCGTACTTAATTGCATGTCTTTCAAAACTAGTACTTGGGGCATGCGTAAAATTAGAAGAGACTAAGCTCGAGCCATCAGAATGACTAATTGCCGTTTGATAGCTGTCATAAAGCGGTGATAGTAAATCTGGTTCCCCTTCAAAATTATTAAAAAAAGAGCCTTCTTTATGTGGCCCAACTAAAGAGTCTACCGAGTGATATTCTGATTCAGAGCCATCCGAGTCAATAAACCTCTCTCCTTCGCATTTATCAAGAAGACAAAAATCAAAACTTGCGCCAGGAGGCACTGAATTTAAATCACCCCCACTCACAAAGATTGCACTTCCAGCATCAAGATCGCTTAGAACCTCAATATATTTAGAAATGTGTTTTTCTTTTGTGTCATCCGTCGCGAATGCAGTTGCATGAATATCGACAGCGTAGAAATCTTTTCCCGATTGAGAAAGAGATGGGATTTTAACCTTGAGTATATTTCGTCTTAAATAAAAATATTGAACAAGATCATCCTGATCTGTTCTTAAACTTAATTGAATTCTTTCAGCATCCGTAAGAGGATATTTAGATAAAATTGCATTACCAGTATTTATTTTTCCAATTCCATCCGTTGGTATAAAGTCAGCTTTCCACATTGACGCATAACATCCATACTTTAGGTTGGTATTATCTAAAAGATACTGAACCTGATCTATGTAACCCGTTCTTTTTGAAGAGATATCCACTTCTTGCAATAAAACTATGTCAGCATTCATTGAATTCAAAGTGTCAGCTATAGATTTCATAATAGTATTTATGGTTTGATTCTCCGCTATAACTTCATCTCCACAGGAGTCGCCAAAAAAAGGAAAACGCCCAGATCCAAAACGAATATTCCACGTAACTACTTTTACTTGACCTCCATTATATAGTTGTTCTGAATTCGAAGAATTTGCGGCAACATACATTTCAGCCTCACTAATATCTGCAAACTCAGTAACAAAAGGGTCGCAACTAAAAATAAATAATAAAAACGATAAAGCTATAACTTTCTTCATTTTCACTTCTCCTAAATTAATAAACTTAATACTTTTTCTGATGGACGACCAATTATCGCTTTTTCTCCATATACAGCAATTGGCCTTTCCATGATTTTTGGAAATTCTGAAATTGCACCAGCCATTTTTCTATCATCAAGAAGAAATCTTTCTAAGTTGTTATTTTTAAAATCGGCCTCCCCTTTTCTTATAAAACCCCTTGGCGGAATTTTAAGTTTTTTAGAAAGGCCTAAAATGTCATTTGGAGATATTTTTACTTTTAAATATTCAATTATTTCAAAGCTTACTTTTCTTTCTATTAGAAGCTGCACGGCTCCTCTACTTTTACCTCACTTGGGGTTATGGTAAAGAATAAAACTCTTCATTTTAAGGACCTTTTAAAAATTTTAAAGAAATTATTTAAGACAATCTACATCTACATTTTTTTTAAAATAATAATTTTATAAACCCTTAATTATTACATTCTAGAAACAGATTTTTGTATATTAAAAACATCAAAAAAAGAAAACAAATGAAACTTGATTCAACTGATTTGAAAATTTTAAAAGAACTACAAAAAGATGGTCGCGAGTCTGCAAGCCATATTGCAGAAAGGATAAAAGTCTCAGTCCCAACCGTAACAGAGCGAATAAGAAAACTTCAAGAAAATGGTGTTATTCTAGGTTTTCAGGCAATAATAAACCCTAGCGCAATTGAGCTAGATGTAAGCGCAATAATTACAATTATATCGGGATCTTCACAATATTATAAAGAAGTGACCCTGGAAGCAGAAGAAAATTCTGAAGTTATTCAGTGTTTTAGTACGACAGGTAATGGCTCGCATACATTGCTTGTCATAACTAAAAATTCAAATACTCTCGAAGACCTTCTTAGGAAAATTCAACGTTGGCCCGGAGTGGTAAGAACGGAAACTCAAATTATTTTGTCATCCTATAAACTTGGGTCCATAATTCCACTTTAAATAATTTTCAAATAGCGATAGATTTTTACTTTTAAAAAATACTTAAAAAAGCTAAAGAAACAAACTTTCCCATAATTTTTAATTGAAAATCAACTTTTCTATTATTAAAAATAAGAAAAAATATTTTCAATAAACATTAAATATTTATATATTTTCTCTTATTATTTTAAACTTTTAACCCAATTGCGCTAATAACATTAAAAAGGTAAATAAATGAGTAAAATAAGATTAGAGTATATTTGGATGGATGGGCATGAGCCAACTCAAAAACTTAGATCAAAAACAAAAGTAATGGAAGGACCTATTAAGTCACTTAACGATCTTCCTGATTGGGGTTTTGATGGATCAAGTACAAATCAAGCTAAAGGAAATGATAGTGACTGCCTATTAAAGCCCATATATAAAGCTCCAGATCCTATTAGAGGAGGAGAGGACCTACTTGTAATGTGTGAGGTTCTAAATGCAGATGGGACTGTACACTCATCTAATACGAGAGCACCCCTTAGAAAGCTAGCCGAAAAACATAAAAATCAGGAGGCATGGTTTGGAATAGAGCAAGAATATACTTTATTTGATGGTAGAAACCCTCTTGGATGGCCAGAAGGTGGATACCCGGCGCCACAAGGTCCTTTCTATTGTGGAGTAGGTGCTGACGAAGTCTATGGTCGAGACATTGTGGAAGAGCACCTTCAGTTATGTATTGACGCAGGGTTAGAAATATCGGGTATTAATGCTGAAGTTATGCCTGGACAGTGGGAATATCAAATAGGCCCACTTAAACCTCTTGAATCAGCAGATCAAATGTGGGTCTCTCGATGGCTCTTATACCGAATTGCAGAGGACTATGGAATAAGCGCAACTTTGCACCCCAAACCAGTAAAAGGTGATTGGAATGGTGCAGGTGCACATACAAATTTTAGTACAAAAAATATGCGCTCAGAAGGTGGAATTAAAGTAATAGAAGCGGCATGTGAAAAGCTTAGAGATGCACATGATGAGCATATTGCGGTTTATGGTGCTCATAATGAAGAAAGATTGACAGGTTTACATGAGACCTGCAGTATAAAAGAGTTTCGATATGGAATTAGCGATAGGGGTGCTTCAGTAAGAATACCTATGCAAACAGCAAAAGATGGATATGGATACCTTGAAGACAGAAGACCTTCAGCAAATATGGACCCCTATCAAGTGTGCGCCATTTTAATGAAAACTACATGCGGTTGAACTAATATTTGTCTCTTTTTAAATAAAGGCGCCCATTAGAATGGGTGCCTTTCCTAAATAGAAGAGCCTTCAAAAACCCCAGTAATCTTATTTTTTTTTACTTTTCCCCATTTAAAGCATTGACCATTCATTGCTATATAAACACCATGAGGCAATGCCTGAGCGAATGCTAAAGCGCTGCCAACATTAAATAAACCGTCGCTACTTCCAAAGTTATATGGAATCATAGCACCAGTTAAAATGACTGTTTTTTCTAATTTTTGATCAGCAATAGATTCTGCTGTTTGCGTCATTGTATCAGTACCATGGGTAATAACAATTTGCTCTTCCTTAACTTTTTCACATGAGCTTGAAATAATAGATCTATCCTTATTTGTCATTTTAAGACTATCGATTAACATAAGCCTCGTAATAGAAACATCAAGTCTACAACGTCCAAGATCTAGAAGCTCCTCAATATGGGTTTTATTAAAATAGAGCTCCCCTTTTATTTCATCGTACTCTTTGTCAAATGTTCCACCCGTTATTAAAATTCTTACCGTCATAAAACCCTCATATTATGTTGTATACATCTTTAGTCATTTTTTAGCTAACCTTAGAACATGTGTATAAAAAAATACGTACGGACTTTCTTTTTTTATTTTATCTAAAAAAAGTTCTGAATACTTTTTTATTTCTTCTTCAGGTAAATTTATACGCAATAGTATTTTAAAATTTTTGTCATATTTTTATCCACTAATTTACAAAAGGAACTTTAAATGAGACCTCTTGAAATTTTCAGTATTATATCCATAGGTGTTACAGTATATCTATTATTATTTAAGAAAAAAGAAAACATTTTCCTTTCTTCACTTTTCTTTTCAATTATTCTTACGATTTTACAATATTTTTTAGAAGGCGCCCGATGGCAGTTTAACTTCGCAATATTTCTACTTCCGGTCATTTACTTTCGTTTCAAAATATTAAACTTTAGTAGAAATTTACTTTTTGATGTTTTTATATCTCTTTGGTTTTTATTAGCCCTCCTGATACCTATCCTTATACCTGTTTTCAATCTCCCTCAACCTGAGGGAGATTATAATGTTGGTACTGAAACTTTTCACTGGATTGATTCAAGCAGAACTGAATGGTTCACAGTAGAGGATAGCACAGACTTTCGAAACCTGGTTATTCAAACATGGTATCCGGGGATCCCTACAGAAAAGCTAAAACAGGAACTATATTTAGATAATATTGACCTTCGATCTACGACTATGGCTTCTGCAGGAGATATTCCCTCTTTTTTCCCAAGGCATCTTAAATATGTATACGGGAATAGTTATAAAAATATAGAAACAGCCACTCTGCCTAAAAAGCTTCCAATACTTATTTTCTCACATGGAATCACTAGTTCACGATCCTTACATCAATCTCTTTTTGAGAGCCTTTCAAGTAGAGGCTATGTTATCTTTGCCCTCAATCATAGCTATGACGCAAACCTAACAATATTTCCAAATAATATGATCGCCGACTACAGATCTGATCTGGGAGGGAATCCTGACAGTCTTAATCTTAGAAAAAAACAAATGAAAACGAGAGCTTTAGATATTGTTTTTTTACTTGATCAAATAAAAAAAATTCAATCAAATAAAATAGAGTCAAGATTAAATAACTTATTAAACACTGATAAAATTGGGATAGCGGGTCACTCATATGGGGGTGCAACTGCAATATTAGCATCAAAAATAGATAAAAGAATCAAAAGTTGCCTAGTTTTAGATGGATGGCTTAGCCCTTTACCCGACTCAGTTCTTAACTCAGGATTGGATATCCCTCTTTTTTTCGTTGGAAGAACTTCTTGGGAAGATTCTGATTACCCTGATAATTATTCTAATTTAAAAATAATAATAAGCCATTCATCTAAAGCTAAATATGATACTTACATTAAAAATAGCCTTCATTTAGACTTTACTGACATACCTCTTTTTTCTCCTATAATACGATATGTTATGGATGTGGGAGATAATCCACCGGAGACGTCTATCTCTTTAGTAAATGATTTAACTTTTTTATTTTTAGAACAACATTTACTTAAGAAGGAAAATATTAATCTAGACAAATTTTTAAAAAAGGACCTTTTTATACTTAATTAGAGACTTAAAAGAATAGAAAAAATAAACCTAGGACTTAACACAGAATTTATCTCCATGTTCCAAAGTTTAGTTTTTGATATACCTGGTTTAATTATTTTAGCTAAATATTTTCTTCTTTTGAAAATAGTCCTAT
>Ga0308004_10000277_pt1 | contig 25005 bp, 25 predicted proteins | sample Neamet38_FD_203156 | JGI IMG/M metagenome (GOLD analysis project Ga0308004, IMG submission 203156) | Marine microbial communities from water near the shore, Antarctic Ocean - #38 | ecosystem: Environmental > Aquatic > Marine > Unclassified | place: Southern Ocean | collected 2014-06-06 | reverse complement strand
AGATAAGTAATTTAAGATCTGTTAAATCAATCATTAGTATTATAAATAATTAAAAACATTGAATCTATTATCCAACATTTTATATAATAAGTTTAAAGAATATTCAGATTTAAAGTCAATTAAAATATCTAATGATGAAGTATTGTATTCTGATTTAAATCTAAATGCATTAAAAATAGCATCATTAATAAATAGATTAAAACTTAAAAATGAAACTATAGCAGTTGTTGGACAAAGAAACTTCACATCATATTTTGCTATACTTGGAATTATATACTCTGGATGTAACTATACACCAATTAGTTTAAAATTTAATAAAGAAAAAATATTATCTATTTTAAAAGATTGTGAAATCAAAATGTTGATTGGAACAAAAGTAGAAATTAATGAAATTGAAAAAATTCTTATTTCTCAAAATAACTCACATACTGTAAAATATATAGTTCAAGAAGAAACGGGAAAAACAAATGATAGATTATTAAAATTTAATTTTAAAGAAGAAGAACCTTTAAAAGAACCAATAAAGTCAAACTATCTAGACTTGATATATATATTGTTTACCTCAGGATCGACAGGTAGACCTAAAGGTGTAATGGTATCTAATAAAAATGTTTTATCCTATCTTAAAGCTATTTCTCATATATGGCCTATTAAGCCAGGATTTAAAGCCTCTCAGTTTCATGAATTTAGTTTTGACCCTTCCATTTCTGATTTATTTTACACATGGCTTAATGGTGGAGTTCTATGCGTTGTTCCAGAAGAAGAACTAATGATGCCATATGAATTTATTAAAAGAGAAAATATCCAAATTTGGAGTTCTGTCCCAACTGTTTTTAACTTTATGTACAAGTTAAAAATTTTAAACCCAAATGTTTTTCCTTTATTAATTAAAATAAGATTTGCAGGAGAACCGCTACAAAAGGAATTAGCAGATGCTTGTCTTAAAGCAGCACCTAATGCTCAAGTTGAAAATCATTATGGTCCAACTGAATCTACTGTTGACGTTTCAAGACACTTATACAGTGAAAATGAAAAAAATAAAAACTTTTATAACTCTATTATACCAATTGGAAAACCACTAATTGGGAATACAATAAGAATAATTGATAATGAATCAAAAATTATAAATTATGGAAATATTGGAGAAATAATTTACAAAGGCGATCAGGTTTCTAATGGCTATTTAAACGATAAGCTTAAAACCAACTTAAAATTCGTTAAATTTTCTTGGGATGAAACTAAAGAAACATGGTATAAATCTGGTGATCTGGGATTCATTAATAATGATGGTGATTTAGAATATGTAGGTAGAATTGATTCTCAAATTAAAATAGGAGGTAAAAGAATAGAAATAGGAGAAATTGAGGCAGCATTCAATAAATATCATAAAACTAAAGGTATTGTCATTGTGGCAGTTAAAAACAAACAAAATATTGTTGAAAACTTAATTGCTTTTACAATTAATAAACTTGAGAATTCAGAAGAAAAAAATATTAAAAATGATATTACTCAGCACATAGAAAAAATATTTATTCCCAAAAAAATAATATTTATAGAAAATTTTCCACTAACAATAAGTGGAAAAATTGATAGAAAAGAGCTAGAAAAAAATGCTAAACATCACTAAAAGATTTAAAGAAATAAAAAAAAGTAAACTAACTGTATTTGATATTATTTTTAGGCAGATTGAAATTTTCCTAGATTATTTAAAGGGATTAAATTTTTTAAAAGTAATACCAGTTGAAGACTTTCAACTTAATCCTAAAATTATATCAAAAGGTTCTCCGTCAGGGAATAGATACCTAAAAAGCCTTTTAAAAAATATTGAAATAAATAAAAATGATTCTATTTTAGATATCGGTAGCGCAAAGGGTAGTGCTTTAAAAGTGATGTTAATGTTTCCATTTAAAAATATTGATGGTATAGAAATATCTCCTGAACTAGTTGAAATTGCAAACAGGAATTTTCAAAAATTGAAAATTAATAGAGTTAAAATTTTCAATGAAAATGCTTCCAGTTTTAATGGCTATAATAACCATAAATATTTCTATTTATACAATCCATTCCCCGAGATAATTTAAAAAAGGTCTTAAATCAAGTGAATAAACAGATTATGGGGAAAGAAATCTTTATTATATACAACAATCCTATATGTCACGATTTACTGATTAATTTAAAATTTTTATTGGTTGAAAAATTTCCAGATGCTTGGGGTAATGGCATAAATCTTTATAAAAATTCTTTTTGAAAATTCTTTTTAATAATCCTTTAAAATCTGATATCCTTGTTTTTGATGAAATCAACTACGAGTATTTAAAAAAGGTTCTACCCTCAGGCTACTTAATAACAATAATAAAACAAAGACCTCAAGAATTTTTTATAAGTAGAGAAATTCTCAAAGGACTAGTGCATATTTTTATTAAAAGATTTTCAATAAAAAGAGGTATAAAAAAAAGTTTAAAACAATCATATTACGAGTCACTAATTTTGAGTTTTGAACCTAAAGCTGTAGTTACATTAATTGATAATAATCAGATGTTTAATTACCTTTCAAAAACAATAAAATCAATTCCATTTATAGCAGTTCAAAATGGGTTAAGGCATCCTTTTGAGGGTAGTGCAGATAGTTTTCACGTCCAACATTATTTTTCATTTGGACAAAATGAGGAAAATTATTTTTCAAATTATAATATGGAGGTCGAAAATTATTATCCTTCTGGATCTCTTGTTAGTTCAATTTTCTCAAAAAAAAATACTAGAAATGAAGATAAAGAATTTGATATTTTAATTATCTCTTGTTGGAGAGGAAATATAGGTTATGATAAAGATGTCAAGGATAGCATGAAATCAATGAAAATTGCTGATAATCTAATGTCTAAATATCTTTCAAAGAGAAATCTAAAAGCCGCAATTATTTTAAGAAGTGAGAGAAATGGAGTGGATTGGTATATGCCAGAAATTAGATTAAATGAAGAACAATACTTTAAAAGCATTTATACTAAGGATGTAAAAATTATTGATTTTGGTGATGAAAAGCATAATATATATAATCTTATAAAGAATAGTGATTTAATAGTTTCATCATTTGGAACAACTGTTCTTCTGGAAGCCTATGGTATTGGTAAAAAAATATTATATACCATTTTTTGTGATGATAAAATTTATCATGAAATCTTTGATAAATCAATTTTATGTTTAAACCCAGAATGGAAATATTTTGAAAATAAGTTAGATGAGATTATTTCTGTTGATAAAGAAAAGTATGTAAAAGAGCATAAAAAAAATATGAAGTTTTATATGAATCAACCTAAACCAGATACATTGAATTTTATTAAAAATAAAATAAATGAAATTATATCCAATCAGTCAAAGAATTAAAAAAAAATATCTTTTTTATTGCTTTAGTTTAACAATCTAATAAATGAGTTTAAAAAACAAAAAAGACTTATATTTTCTAGTTACTACAGCTTTATATGAAACTTGGAATGAGAAAGAAAATACTATTTTTTTAGGAGAATGGTGTTTAATTTTCAACAAGTTTGACGAAAATAAATATCCTGATTATTTGGTACATCCCTATCATTGGGACGATAGAGTAAAATATAATTCTGATTTTGACTTAATAGACTCTCTGTATGAAAAAAAATTAGAGGAATTAATGAAATTATTAAATCAGTTTCATGGGGTAAATAACAACATCAAATATTGGAGAGTAATAATTGGGCCTTGGCTAAGATCTTTTATAGAAATATTGTTTGACCGGTATGAAGTCCTTAACTCAGTAAAAGACAAGGTTTCAAATTCGTTGATTTTAGATTATAATCTTAATGATTTCATTCCTTTAAATAATATAAAGTTTTCTAAGCAAATAAAAACAGATGACTGGAATCATGTCATTTTTTCCGAAATAATAAAAAATTTAAATATTCCTTATTCAAATTTGGGAATTAAAATTATTAATCAAAAAAGCCCTTCTTTACCCTTAATTAATAATTTAATTTTTTTTATTAAAAATTCTCTTTTAAAAATATACTCTTTAGTCTTTACAAAGCACTTAAACAAAATTTTGATAAAGGACGCCTATATGCCAATTTGGAATGAGTTTAAACTTAATTTATTATTTTTTCAATTACCAGTTAGAACACCAATATCTTCGCTAGAAAGCCCAAAAAAAATCTCTGATTTTAGGAATTCTAATAAAAATTTACAATCAAATAGTAATTTTGAAAAATTATTAAATAGACTTTTAGTTAATCTAATACCTTTTTCTTATTTAGAAAATTTAAAGAAAATAAAAATTGAAATTAACCGATATTACCCAAGTAATCCAAAAATAATCTTTACCTCAAATGCATACCATCACGATGATCATTTTAAGATAATGACTGCTGAAAGAAGAAATAAAAACATACCCTATATTATTGGTCAGCATGGTGGTGGTTTTAAAACTATTTTAAAAGATCAAACAGTTTTACATCAGTTAAAATCATGTGATAAGTTTTTTTCTTGGGGTTGGACAGAAGAGTTGTTTTTTAAAAATAAAGTTCAAAAATTACCCTCACTGAAATTATCTAGAAAAATAGAAAAACCTAAAATAAAAGGACATATATTAATAACTATTCCATCATATCCAAGGTATTTTTTTTGTCATTTTACTACTCCAGTTGCTGGACAACTTCTTCAAATATTAAACAATATTGTATGTTTTATAGAGAATCTTGATTCCAAAGAAATAATTAAAATAAAATTAGACTCAGAAGAAATACTGGCTTCTCAAGGTAAAATACAAACAAGTATCTGTAGACCAAATTCTCTTGGATGGAACATAAGGGAGAGATTTTTATCAAAAGGTTTATCATATGCTTTATCAGAAGGAGAAAATTTTTATCAATTATTAAAAGAATCAAGGTTATCGGTCGCCACATATGATTCAACAATTTATTGTGAAACTTTAGCTGCTAATTTTCCAACAGTTATATTTTTTGATTCTAGCTTATATGAAATAAATGAGGAAGCTAAAGTTTATTTTAATTTATTAGAATCTGTGGGTATATTTCATAAAACGCCTAAGTCTGCCTCAAACTTTATTAATTCTATATTTGACGATATTAATGAATGGTGGTTAAATGAAGATGTCCAAAACGCTAGAATTTCTTTTTGTGAGACTCATGCATTAACTTCAAAAACATATTTAAAAGACTGGAAATTTGCAATTAATAAAATCATTAAAGAATGATTTATAAAATAATTATTCCTGCAAGAGCCAACTCCAAAAGATTGCCTGGTAAAAACATGAAGTTATTGGGGGGAAAACCTTTAATTGAATATTCTATTGATTTTGCAATTAATCATTTTCCAAAAGATTCAGTCTGGGTTAATTCTGATTGCAAAGAGATCATTGAATTTTCTAAACTAAAAGGGACTAAAACTTTGTTAAGACCTAGCAAATTAGCATCTGATTCATCTGCTATTGTTGATGCCTTAAGGTTTCATGTTAATTATTTTAAAGAACAGAATATAGCTTGTGATGCTATTATACTATTTCAACCTACAAATCCATTTAGAGAAAGTAACTTATTAAAAAAAGTAATAGAAAAGTTTGAAAATTCCAAAAGAAATAGTTTGGCAACATTTTCAATATCTAAGAAAAAATTAGGGAAAATAGAAGATGGTGTCTTTAAACCTGTCAATTATGTTCCAGGTCAAAGATCACAAGATTTAGAAAATAATTATTTTGAAAACGGATTAGTATATATAACAAAATGCGATAGTATTCTTTCAGGTAGAGTTATTACTGATGATGTATACCCATTCATTTGCAGTAATATAGAGTCTACAATTGATATTGATTATTTTGAAGATTTCCTGTTAGCAGAAGCATTATTAAATTTTAAAAATGAATAAAAAAAATTATCTAACAATAGAGGATAGAAAAATTGGCCTCAACTACCCCCCATTTGTTATTGCAGAAATTGGGATTAATCATGAAGGCTCTTTAGAAACAGCTTTTCAGATGGTAAATTCAGCATGGAAAGCTGGGGCAGAAGTGATTAAACATCAAACACATATAGTGGAAGATGAAATGAGTAAAGAAGCAAAAAAAGTTATCCCTGGAAATTCAAATATTTCTATTTATGAAATAATGGATAGGTGTGCTCTAAATGAGGAAGATGAGATTAAATTAAAAGAATATGTTGAGTCTAAGGGAATGATTTTTATTAGCACACCTTTTTCAAGAGCTGCTGCTAATCGTTTAGAAAGAATGAAAGTTTCATCCTATAAAATTGGTTCTGGGGAGTGTAATAATTACCCTCTTCTCGAGCATATTGCCTCTTTTGGAAAACCAATGATTGTTAGTACAGGCATGAATAGTATTGAATCTATAAGAAAAGCAGTAAAAATATTAGAAAACCATAGGGTGCCTTTTGCATTATTACACACAACTAATTTATATCCAACACCATCTCATTTAGTTAGGCTAGGTGCTATGGAAGAATTGTATCGAGAATTTCCAAATGCTGTCATTGGATTGTCAGACCATACAATATCTAATTTAGCTTGTTTTGGAGCAGTAGCTCTTGGAGCTTCAATTTTAGAAAGACATTTTACAGATAGAATGGATAGAGTTGGTCCAGATATAATCAATTCAATGGATCCAACTGCCTTAAAAGAATTGATCACAGGTTCTGCCGAAATTGCTCAAATGAGAGGAGGAAAAAAAGAGGCTACAGTAGAAGAAAAGATAACTATTGATTTTGCTTTTGCAACAGTAGTCTCAATTAAAGATATCAAAAAAGGAGAAAAATTCTCAAAAGAAAATTTATGGGTAAAAAGACCAGGAACAGGAGAGATTTTAGCCGAGGAATATAAAAGTATTATTGGAAAAATCGCATCTACTGACATTACTAATGATAATCATTTAAAATGGAAAGACATAAAATAATTAAAAAAATAGTGTTTCTTACCGGAACAAGAGCAGACTTTGGGAAGTTAAAATCACTTATGTTGGTTTCTCAAAATTCAAAAAATTTTGAAGTACATTTATTTGTTACTGGAATGCACTTGAATCCTTCATATGGATTTACTGTTGATGAAATAGTAAAAGCTGGATTTAAGAATATTTATCAATATATTAACCATGATTCTACGTTATTCATGGATAGGACTTTAGCCAAAACTATTAATGGATTTTCAGAATTTATTTACCAAATAAATCCAGACCTAATTGTGGTTCATGGAGATAGAGTTGAAGCCTTAGCTGGTGCAATCGTTGGGAGTTTAAATAATATTTTGGTTGCTCATATTGAGGGTGGTGAAGTTTCAGGTACAATAGATGAATTAATTCGACATTCTGTAACAAAAATGTCTCACATCCATTTGACATCCAATGTTGAAGCGAAAAAAAGACTAATTCAACTAGGTGAATTTGAAAAATCAGTATTCATTTTAGGCTCACCAGATTTAGATTTAATGGATGAAGAAAAATTACCAGATCTTAAAAAAGTTAAAAATTATTACGATGTAACATTTGATGACTTTGCAATTGCAATGTTTCATCCAATTACAACTGAATATGAAAACATAAAAAGCTATTCCAAAAACTTTCTAAAATCATTAATTGAAAGTGACACAAATTATATTTTAATATATCCCAATAATGATCTTGGATCTAAGGAAATTTTGGAAGAAATTGAAAAAATAAAATCAAGTGCTAGAATTAAAATTTTTCCATCTCTGCGATTTGAATACTTTCTAAGATTGCTTAAGGAGTCTCAGTTTATTATCGGAAACTCAAGCGCGGGAATTAGAGAAGCGCCATACTACGATGTGCCAACTGTAAATATTGGTACTAGGCAAAATAATAGGGCACAATTAGATACAATATATAATTGTAGCTATAAAATTCTAGATATTCTTGGGGCTATTAAAAAGGTTAAAAAACTCAAAAGAGATAATGAAGTTAGTGAAAAAAATAAATTCCATTTTGGAAAAGGTCGAAGTGATGAATTATTTTTAGAATTATTGAATTCAGAAGAATTTTGGAGTATAAAACATCAAAAACAATTTCAAGAAGTCAAATATTTGTGAGAAATATTAGGATTATTGCTAGATTGGATATAAAAAGTAATAAAAGGAATACATTTAGAAAATTTAACATAAGTTGGTAACCCTAACAAAATGGAAAAAAGTATTATAATCAAGGTATAGATGAAATTATTTTTATTTGAAATATGTATTCATTTAGAGAATTATTAAAAACTGACAGAGAAGTTACGTCTTTTAAAAAGCAAGAAATAGCAATTTTGTCAGATAGCTCATGTCAATTTTTAACAAAAGCTATTCGTGGATATGGAATTAAACACTCACTTAATCTTTCTATTTGGGAATCTCCTATAGATCAGATTGAAAATCAAATATTTAATCCATTGTCTGAGTTTCACAAAAAAACATTTGACACCACAATTATTTTTGAATCATCCCACTCTTTATTGAATAAATTTAACTCAACTTCTTCAAAAGAAGAGTTTTCAGACACTCAATTCCAAATGACAAAGAATCGGATTGATAAATTACTTGAATCAACTCAATCCAAAATAATTTTATTTAATTACTATGAAATAAATGATCAAATATTTGGAAATAATTCTTCAAAAAACAAAATATCTTTCATCTATCATCTCAGAAGATTGAATTTTTTAATTAGTAAATTTACTACAACAAATAACGCTATTTCTATTCTAGACATCTCCTCCATACAGAACAAAATAGGATCAAAAAACATGTTTGACTCTTCTCTTTACGTTAATTATGGAATGGTTTTGAATTTAAATTCACTTCCTGTTATATCAAAGAATATTATAGATATAATATCGTCGTACAAATCTATTTTTAAAAAATGTTTAATATTAGATTTAGATAACACATTATGGGGGGGTATAATTGGAGATGATGGAATTGAAAACATTAAATTAGGAAATCTTGGGATTGGAAAATCATTTGTTGATTTTCAGTACTGGATTAAGAAATTAAAGGAGAGAGGAATTATAATATGTGTCTGTTCAAAAAACACTGAAGATGTGGCTAAAAATGTTTTCATTAATCATCCTGACATGGTTCTTTCATTAAAAGATATTTCTGTTTTTGTTGCTAATTGGGATTCTAAGGTTGATAATATCAAGAATATTCAAAAGACTCTGAATATTAGTTATGATTCGATTGTATTTATTGATGACAACCCTTATGAAAGGGATTCTGTAAAAGAAAACATACCTAGTATAACTGTGCCTGACCTACCAAAAGACCCATCAGATTATTTATCTTTTTTATACGAAGAAAATCTATTTGAAACTGTTTCTTTATCTAGCCTTGATAAGGATAGAACGAAACTCTATCAAACAGAATACGAAAGAGTAAAGTCAAAAAATAATTTTACTGATTTAACAGATTATATGATAAATTTAAACATGAAGTCTAAAGTAGAATTATTAAATCCTTTCAATATTCCAAGAGTTTCTCAATTATCACAAAGATCTAATCAATTTAACTTAAGAACTATTCGTTATTTAGAAGAAGATCTAGTTAAAATAATGAATTCAGATAATTTCTATGGATTGGTCTTTGATTTAAAAGATAAGTTTGGAGATCATGGAATTATTAGTTTTGTGATTTTAAAAATGACTTCATCCAATGAAGTTTTCATTGAAAACTGGGCCATGAGTTGTAGGGTTTTGGAAAGAGGGATGGAAAATTTCATCGTTAATTATCTCCAAGATTTTTCTATCAATAAAAAAATTAAAACCATAGTCTCGGAATATATTAAAACAAAAAAAAACTCATTGGTTGAAAATTTATTTTCAAAATTAGGATTTGAAAGGTTGGAAGAGAATTATTTTTTAAATACTTCTCAAGTAATGAAACTAGAAACTAAAATTAAAATATACGATGGAAAGAAATGAAATATTAAAAAGAGTTAATGAAGTTTTTATCGATGTTCTAGAAGAAGAAATAATAATAAAAGAAGAATATTCTTCATATGATATTGATGGATGGGATTCACTGACACACATAATCTTGATCGTTGAAACAGAGAAGAAATTTAATATAAAATTTCTTTCAAGTGAAATTATTACGTGGGAAAATATAGGGAAAATGATAGATTGTATTGAAGAAAAAATGAAATAAATGATAGACTATCAATGTCCTAAAGTATTGTTAAGAGTAAATCAAAATTTGAAACTAAATTCTAAATATAAAATGATTATCGATCATGAAAATTGAGGATATTATTGAATCTAACAAATCTGAGTTAATTAAAACTATAAATGATCATTGGAAAAATAACCACATTTTAGTTAGAAACTCTAAAGTATTTGACTTACAACACAAAAATGACAATACTTACTCTTTTTTAACTTTAAAACATGACAATAGAATAAAATCATTTTTAGGATATATCTATTCTAATTCCAATAAGAATAGTTTATGGTTAGCTATTTGGAAGTCTATTGATTCTGGATCTGGTGGAGTTAATTTATTATTTCACTTAATTTCAAATAATCCTGAGTTTATAGGAGTGATAGGTGTATCAGATTTTTCATCAAATATAACTAAAAAATTGGGGTGGGTTCAAGGTGAAATGGATCATTATTATCTTTCATTAAAAAAAAAGAATTCCTTTGGTGCCAATTCAAATAATGAAGAATATGTTTTTAGTGATAGCTTAAATTTAGACTTCTTAAAATTATCGTCAGAAACACTTCCCCTAAAGGATAAGGAATATTATTTAAAAAGATATTTAAAACATCCTGTTTTCGAGTACAAATATTTATCGATCAAATCGTTAGTATTCATTGGACGAATAGTAAAGTACCGAAATTCAATAATATTTCATGTGGTGGATGTTATTGGAGACCTGAAAGACATGACACTAAAACCTCAAATTTTATTTTTTCTGAAGAGGGAAAAAATCGATATATTTGAAATGATGTACTATGATTCAAGACCTATTAACATTGATTTAAACTTAAAGGATGAAAATGAAATTATTCCTATATACTTTAACCCATTAGAATATAGAAATATAAAAATTGAATTGGCATATAAAACGAATAAAGATTTACCAGTTAGGTTTTTTTTAGGAGATGGGGATCAAGATAGACCAAATTAATGCTATGGAGATTATGATTGATAGAATTCAATTATTTTAAAAAATTAACATGTTTAATTAAATTTTATACTAATTATGAAAAATTATTTTACAAAAGAATGGGAGTCTTCTTATGAAAGAAATGAAAATCATTTATTTTATCCTAGTGATGAAATCATAAGATTTTTTTCAAGATTTATTAGAAAAAAAAAAGGCATTAATTCCTTTGATAAAACTATAAATAAAAGTAATCGAATTTTAGATGCATGTTGTGGTATTGGAGGAAATATAAAATTTGGGACTGAAATGGGTTTTGAAATGTATGGATTTGATTTGTCAAAAAATGCTTTAGCTTTTTCTAATGAATGGCTTGTTAGAGACCTTAAATTAGTTCAAAAAAGTAATTTATCAGTTTCTAGTATTGATGAGTTGAGTTATGAAAACAACTATTTTGATCATGTTATTTGTAGTAACGCTTTGGATAGTATGCAATTTAAAATAGCTGTTGATGGAATTAGTGAACTATACAGAGTAACAAAGCCAGGTGCATTTTTCTATTGCAGTTTAATTTCAGGGAATGATTCAAAATTCTCAAAATCCTTTAATGGAGAAATAAATATTAAAGAAACACATGAATTCGAAACAGTTCAATCTTATTTTAATAAAACTAAAATTATTAGATTAATTGAACCTCTTTTCGAAATTATTTCACTCGAGTTACATAATATTACATGTAACGATGGTTTCATAAAAGGACGTTGGCACGTTATTTCTAAAAGAAGAAATTAATTTTAAAATTAAACAATGAGTTTGGTTAAATTTGTAATGTATCATTACGTTAGACAAATAAGGGAATCTAAATACAAAAACATTAATGGACTAGAATGGAGTGACTTTGTGGAACAAATAAATTTTTTAAATAATAATTATAATATCATTTCTTATAGTTATTTGTCCTCTCTTTTAAAAAATAATAAGCCCATACCAAAAAATTCAGTTGTACTAACGTTTGATGATGGTTATAAAGATCACTTTAAAGTTCATGAGTTTCTAAATAAAAAAAAAATTTCAGGAATATTTTTTCCTGTTGCTTCAGTTTTAAAAAACCGAACTATTTTAGATGTAAATAAAATACATTTTATTTTAAATTCTACTCAAAAATATTCCTTACTTATAAATGAAATACATTCATATTTAAAAGATTGGTATAGAGATGATTTTAAAAAATCTAAATTAGAATTAGAAAAAAAATTCATGCTTGCTAACCGCTGGGATCCTCCAGAAGTTAATTACATTAAGAAAGTTTTACAACTTGGAGTTTCTCAAGAAATAAGAAATAAAATTTGTGATCTTCTGTTTAAAAAACATGTATCAAACGACACTTGTGATTTTTCTAATGAATTATATTTAAATTCAGATGAATTAATTGAAATGTATAATAATGGCATGGAGATTGGATCCCATGGATATAGTCATTTGTGGCTTAATTCTTTAAACAAAGTTGATCAAGAGAAAGATATTGATTTATCTTTAAAATATTTTAATAGTTTGGGACTCTGTAAAAAAGAATTTTTATTTTGTTATCCATATGGTGGATATGACGAAAACACACTTGAAATATTAAATAAAAAAGGGTGTGACGGAGCATTTAGTTGTATTTCAGAGACTCATGATTTTTTAAATCACAATATTTTGGAAATAAGAAGATTTGACACAAATGATATAAACTATAAACTTTAAATGAAAATTGCAATTATAGATTATGGAATGGGAAATATAAGTTCAGTAGCTAATGCACTATCTAGATTAGATTGTAATGTTCAAATCACAAATGATATTAATGAAATCAAAATGGCAGATGGTTTGATTTTACCAGGAGTTGGTGCTTTTGGTAAAGCAGTAGAAAATTTGAAATCATTAAATCTTTTTGAATTCTTAAAAGAAATTGTAATAAAAGAAAAAAAACCAATTCTTGGAATTTGCTTAGGGATGCAATTATTGGCTGATGTTTCTCACGAAAGAGGAAAACATGAAGGTTTAGGTCTAATTCCTGGAGAGGTGAAAAAAATAAATACATATGGGAAAAATTTATTACTGCCTCATGTTGGATGGAACTCAGTAGATATCAAAGCTAAATCTCCACTTTATGATGAAATTGAAAATAAAAGTTCTTTCTATTTCGTGCATACTTATTATTATGAATGTGATGAAAAATATATTTTTGGGAAAGCTAGTTATGGTAGTTTAATAACAGCTTCAATTCAAAAAGACAATATTTTTGGCGTACAATTTCACCCAGAAAAAAGTCAAACTAATGGTTTGATTTTATTAGATAATTTTAGATCAGAAATTCATAAAACTCAAAATGGTTAAGAAACGGCTGATTGCAAGTCTAATAATTAAAGATGGTTTAATTGTTCAAAGTTTTGACTTCAAAAGGTATTTGCCAATTGGTAGACCTCGTTTTTCAATTGAACACATTTCGAGATGGGATATTGATGAAATTATTTTATTGGACATTTCTGCATCAAGAAATAAAACATGTATTGATTTTAAGCTTGTAGAAATGGTTTCCAAATATTGTAATGTTCCTTTAACAGTGGGAGGTGGAATTAAAAATATTGAAGATGCCACAAAATTAATTAGGGCAGGAGCAGACAAAATATGCATAAATAGTATAGTAATTAATAATAAAAAAATAATTTCTGAGTTAGCTGATAACTTTGGAAGCCAAGCTGTCATTGTATCGATTGATGCTAAAGAGCATGATGAAAATTACAGAGTGTTTTCTCATTTAGAATCTAAAGTAACGGATTTATCGCTAAAATTTTGGGCTAAAAAATGTGAAGCTCTTGGCGCTGGTGAAATTTTTTTAAATTCTATTGATAGAGATGGGTCAAGAAAAGGATATGATTTAAAATTAATTAAAGAAATAACCAGAAATGTTAAAATCCCAGTTATTGTTTGTGGGGGTGTTGGTAAGTTTTCGCATTTCACGGAGGGTTTTAAAAACGATGTGTCTGCGGTTTCTGCAGCAAATATTTTTCATCATATTGAACATAGTACTATTCTAGCTAAGGCATCTTTATTGAGAGATAATATAGATATAAGACTTGATAGTATTGCAAAATACAGCTCTTTTGATTTTGATGATAATGGAAGACTAATGATGATGAGTTCAAAAGAACTTGAAGAAGTTGAATTAAAAAAAACGAAATACAGGTTTTTATGAAATATTGTAGTCGTTGTTTGTATCCTGAGAATCATCCTTATGGTTTGATTTTTGATGAAACTGGGGTTTGTAGTGGATGTAGAATTCACGAAGAAAAGGATACTTTAAATTGGGATTTAAGATTTGAAAAACTTAAAAAAATTGTTTTTGAAAATTCTAAACGTATTTCTAAAAGAGGGTTTGATTGTATTATTCCTGTAACTGGAGGAGGAGATAGTTATTTTATAGTTCACACTGTAAAAAACATCTTGGGAATGAATCCCCTATTAGTTAATTACAATAGTCATTATAACACTAAAATTGGAATTAGAAATTTAGCAAATCTAGCAACTGTTTTTGATTGTGATATTGTACAGTCAACACTCTCACCAGCCTTAATCAAGAAAATAACAAGGACTACTATTAAAGAATTTGGCAGTATATATTGGCATGTTTTAGCTGGAAATTTAACTTTTCCAGTTCAGGTAGCTGTAAAATTTAAAATACCATTAATAATATGGGGGGTCCATCCTTGGTCAGACCAAAATGGTATGTTTTCACATTTAGATGAGGTTGAAATGACTGAAAGATGTAGAAAAGAGCACCCATTAATGGGAATTTCTGCAGAAAATTTGTTAAAATCAAACACAATAACTAGAAGAGATATACAGCCTTTTGTGTACCCTTATGACAATGAGATAGAGGCTGTTGGTGTAAGAGGAATATATTTAAGCAATTATTTAAGGTGGGACTCCAAAGCTCAACATGAAAAGATGATTAGTCTTTATGGATATGAAACAGCTAAACAACAAAGGACCTTTAATAATTATGAAGATGTTCATTGTTTTCATTCTGCAGGATTACACGATTATTTAAAATTTATAAAACTAGGATACTCGAAAGTAACTGACCATGCTTCTAGAGAAATTAGATTAAGAAGAATGAAGAGAGAAGAAGGCCTGAAGATGGTTAAAAAATATTCAAACGTTGTTCCATCTGATATGAAATTATTCCTGGACTGGATTGAAATGGATGAAAATGAATTCATAAATTATTTTTGGAATAAAAGAGATTTGAGAGCTTGGACTAAATCAGATTCCGGTGAGTGGAATTTAAAAGATTCGATTGAAAACCATGCAGATAATAAAAATATTGAATTGTCAAGATTAAATTTAACTGAAAAAAAATGTACATTTTTATTAACTAAATCTGCAGAACCTTTAGCTAAAGAAAACAACTATTTACTAATGGGTAGGGGCTATATTGATAAGTATAACTTCGGAGCAATTGATGATCAGCCCAAAAAGGGTGGTCCAACAAAAAGAAAATGGACTAAACCTAAAATTTAATTATAATGAAGTTTTGTAAAAATTGTGTATTACCAAATACAAAACCAGGAATTATTTTTGATTCTGAAGGAATTTGTTCTGCATGTAGATCAGTGGAGGAAAAGCATTGTATTGATTGGGAGAAAAGATCTGAAAACCTACACAAAATGTGTGATAAAATTAGAGGATCAAATGGAAATGGATATGATTGTTTAGTTCCTGTTAGTGGAGGAAAAGATAGTACTTATCAATTATATGTAATGAAAGAAGTTTATAAATTAAAGGTACTTGCTGTAAATGTAGTGGCTCATTTACAAACAATTGAGGGCATAGAGAATTTAAATTCAGCAATTGATAATTTGGGAATTGATTTAATTAAAGTTAACGTCAGACCCTCTTCTCTTCAAAAAATTCGTAAGACAGCCTTTTTTAATATTGGTAATCCTAATTATGCAGATCATAGAGTAGTTTTTTCAGCAGTAGCCAGAATCGCATTATTTTACAACACCCCATTAGTGGCTTGGGGAGAAGATATTGGAACTGAATTTGGAGGAAATATATCAGAATCTGTTTCGAGCGGATCTGCTGAAGATTTAATTAATAACGATCTATTTAGAGAATCAAATTTTTATGAATTAATTGATGGGATTATAAAACCTAATGAAATATTTTTCTATCACCACCCAGAAATTGAGGAAATTAAAAAAAGGAGTGTTAAAAGTATTTATTTGGGATATTTTCATTGGTGGGATGGATACAAACATAAATCATTGTCTAAAAACTTTGGTTTTAGGGGAAGAGATTTAGGGCCACTATCTGGAAACATTATTAATTATGATAACATTGACGAAAAATTATGTGAAGTTCATAAATGGATCCAATTTTTAAAATTCGGTTTTTGGAGGCCTCATGATGAGGCAAGCTATTTAATTTGGAATGGATATATAAGTAGAGAAGAAGGTGTTAAAAGAGTTAATGCTGTTCAGTATGAATTTCCAGAAGAATATTTGAAGGAGTTTCTAGAATATCATCAAATTAAAGAAAAAGATTTTTGGCTAGTTTTAGAAAAGTGGAGAAATAGAGAAATATGGCATAAAGTCAATGATAAATGGATATTAAAACATAAATTAATATGAATAAATTTAAAAGTATTTATAATAGCAATGTCAATATAAAACTAAAAGACTAGAAACCCCTTAAATAATTTTACAAAAATGATTTCATACAAAACAGTTAAAAAAAAATGTGTTGAGGAAAGATTTTTTCCTTATAATGACTGGAGGGATAGAATATTTGTAACTCCATCAATTTTTTTAACTTGGTTGTTTGTGAACGCAGGAATATCTGCAAATATAGTTTCATTAATTTCTGGACTTTTTGCTGTTCTAGGAGGGATAATGATAACCTCCGAAAATAATTACATTGCTTTAGTTGGATCTTTTGGATATATGCTATATTATTTATTAGACTATGTCGATGGAGGTGTTGCTAGATTTAATGGGAATATTGGTGTTGGAGGTCAATATATAGATTGGATAATGCATGTAGTATCCTCTGTTTCTGTTTTTACGGGAATTTTTATTGTAGCATTTAATATAGAAGGAAATTGGATAGTTCCTTTTGGAATATTAACACTAGTCTCAGTTTCATTAAGTCTTGATAAATATTCATTTGCTTGGTTTTCAATTAGTATGTACCATCAACAACAAAAGGAAAAATTATATCCAAATAAACCTAAACCAATTAAAATTAATAGTATTGATAGCCCAAGAAATAATGTAGTAAATTTTTTTAGAAAATTTACTACATTATTATTTCATGAAAATTATGTAATCTTTTACTTTCCAATACTTACATTTTTCACTCTATTCACTCCTTTTAGTTTGATTGATTTTAGAGTTATAATTATAATTATTGGTGGACTAATTTATTTTCCAATTATAATAAGTGATATTTTTAGGATTTCTAGGAATAGTAATATAGATAAAAGCTACAATGAAATTTTTTTTGAAAATAAAAAACCTAATCTACCCAAAGATCATTTTATTGAATAGAAAAACATATATATGAAAGCAATTATATTGGCAGCAGGAATAGGAAATCGTATGATGCCCTTGACTCAAAATACACATAAGACACTTCTAAAAGTCGGAGGCGTTTCAATAATTGACAGGATAATAGATTCCCTCAGAAAAAATGATATAGTTGACGTAGTAATTGTAACCGGGTACTTAAAAAATCAATTAATTAATCACTTAAAAAAGAATCATAATGATATAAATTTTGAATTTGTAGATAATCCAAGGTTTAAAGAAACAAATAATATATTTTCATTATCTATAGCATTTGAACAGATTGAAATAGATCAAGATATTTTACTAATTGAATCTGATCTAATATATAGTGATGAAGTCATTTCTAAAGCAATAAATTCAAAGCATCAAAACTTAGCATTGGTCAGTCCTTATAAAATTGGATTAGATGGAACTGTAGTTCAAGTTAAACAAAATCAAATTACAGGTATATACCCCCCTCACCTCCAGGATGAGAAATTTGATTTATCAGATAAATTCAAAACCCTAAATATTTATAAATTTTCAAAAAGTTTTTGCTCAACAGAGTTTAAAAAATTACTTATTTATTACGCAAACGCTATTGACGAGAACTGTTATTATGAACTTATTTTAGGCATTTTATTATATATGCAAAAAATGACAATCAACTGCGAAATAATAGATAACTCAAAGTGGGCTGAGGTGGACGATCCTAATGATCTTTCTTTAGCAGAATTTCAATTCAATAATAAAAGCAAAACCGATTTGCTTCAAAATTCTTTTGGAGGGTATTGGAATTATGACATAATAGATTTTTGTTTTATTAGAAATATGTATTTTCCAACTGAGGCAATGAATGCTGAAATTAAAAATTTTGCTCCTATACTATTATCCAATTATGGTTCAAGTCAAGAAATTTTAAATAAGAAGCTTTCATATGTCATGCAATATAATAAAGAAAGGCTTGTTGTGTTAAATGGTGCAACACAAGTTTACCCTATATTAAAAAATATCTTTAAAAATAAAAAAGCATTAATTCCAACCCCAACGTTTGGTGAATATGAGAAAATTTTTGAAAAGCATATTACTTATGATGATATAATAGGGTTTAAAAAACAAGAAATTGAAAGTAAAATAGAATTAGCAGATATTATAGTTTTCGTTAATCCAAACAATCCAACAGGATCGTTATTTTCAACAGATTGGTTGTTTGATGTTTGCCTCTCAAATCCAGATAAAACCTTTATAATTGATGAGTCATTTATTGAGTTTTCTAGGGAAAAATCAATAATTGAATTACTTGAAAACAAAGGACTGACAAATATCTTAGTAATTAGAAGTATGAGTAAAAATTATGGTTTACCTGGAGTCAGGTTAGGTTTTATCTATACAGCAGATAGTTTTTTATATAAACAAATTTCATCTAATATTCCAATTTGGAATCTAAATTCTATTGCAGAATTTTATCTAGAAATTATTTTGAAAAATAAAATTAGTTTAATGGAGTCATTTGAAAAGACTAAAAAAGATAGAGATGAGTTTATATTAAAACTGAATAAGGTAGACCTAATTGACAAAGTGTTCCCTTCAGAAGGTAATTTCATCTTGTTTGAAATAGATAAAGTCAAATTTAATTCGAAAGATTTTTTGGAGTACTTACTAAATAAGTATAATATTTTTGTAAAAGATATTTCAAGCAAATTTAAAAATGAAAAAAAATCCTATTTTAGAGTAGCTGTCAGAGAGCCTGATGAAAATAAAAAATTTATAATTGCTATGTCAAAATTTGGAATAAAAAATAAAATATTATGAAAGTTGTCTTATTGTGTGGAGGTTATGGCACCCGTTTAGGAGAGGAAACTCAATTAAAACCAAAGCCGATGGTTGAAATCGGTGGTAAGCCTATTTTGTGGCATATTATGAAAATTTTCGAAAAACATGACATACAAGACTTTCAACTTGCTTTAGGTTACAAAGCTGATATTATTAAAGATTATTTTCTCAAATACAATTCTTTAAATAATGATTTTTCTGTTAATCTAAAAAGTGGAAAAATTGAGTTTAATGATATTATAAACGAAAATTGGAGTATAAATTTAATAGATACCGGCTTAAATACTATGACTGGTGGTAGACTACTTAGATTAAAAGAAAGCTTGAAAAATGAAGAAACATTTATGTTAACTTACGGAGATGGTGTTTCAAATATTGATTTAACTAAATTATTACAATTCCATAAATATCATGGTAAAATTGCAACTGTAACTGCGGTTAGACCTCCTGTTCGTTTTGGTGAATTGATAATTAATACTAATAATAAAGTTGAAGAGTTTGCAGAGAAACCTCAGGCCGGAAAGGGATGGATTAATGGAGGTTTTTTTGTTTTTAATAAAGAGATTTTTAATTATTTAGAAAATGATTCTATAATGCTTGAAAGAGAGCCTTTAGAAAAACTCTCCCAGACTGGAGAACTAATGGCATACAAACATCATGGTTTTTGGCAATGTATGGATACAATAAGAGAAAAAGAAATTTTAGAGAACCTTTGGAGCTCTAACAATGCTGTATGGTTAAAATAAAATTATTAGATGTTTCAAAATTCATATGAAGGGAAAGTTGTCTTAGTAACAGGACATACAGGTTTTAAAGGAAGCTGGTTAGTTGCTTGGTTATTAAAATTAGGAGCCAAAGTAATTGGAGTTTCAAAAGACATTCCCACTAATCCATCAATGTTTGAGTCTTTAAATATTGAAAAAAAGATTCTACATAACTTCACTGATATTAGAGATTTAAAAAAGGTAAAAACAATTATATCAGATCATAATCCAGATTTTATTTTTCACTTGGCAGCTCAAGCAATAGTATCAAAATCATATTTAGACCCTGTTGATACAGTTTCTACAAATGTTGTGGGAACTATGAATATTCTAGAAGCGCTTAGATTTTCCAAAAAAAAATGTGTTGCAATTATTATTACTAGTGATAAATGCTATGATAATAATGAACAGTCAAAAGGTTATAAAGAAACAGATACAATAGGAGGTAAAGATGTTTATAGTGGTTCTAAGGGAGCTGCAGAGTTAATTATAAAGTCTTATTTTCATTCTTTCTTTAAAAAAGATCATTTAGTAAGCTTAGCTATTGGAAGAGCTGGCAATGTTATTGGAGGTGGAGACTTTGCTCAAGATAGAATTATTGTAGATACTGTAAATTCATGGAAAGACAAAAATGTAGTTGAAATTAGAAGTCCAAATGCAACACGACCATGGCAGCATGTTTTAGAACCTTTGTCAGGGTATTTAGCTCTAGGGTCTAAATTATTAGATAACAATGAGTTACATGGAGAGCCTTTTAACTTTGGTCCTGACTCTAGCCAAGATATAACTGTCAAAAATCTATTGCAAAGTTTAGCGGAAATATGGGGCTGGAGTGAAATCGATGATGCAATTAAAATTAATCATTCAAAAACTACATTTAATGAGGCAGGATTATTAAAACTAAATTGCAGTAAAGCTAAAAAACTAATTAAATGGGAGCCTAATTTAAACTTTAACGAAACATTAATTTATATTTCAGATTGGTATAAGGAATACTTTTCAGGTTCTAAAAACATGAATAACTTCACCATAGAACAAATTGATGACTATGAAAAGCTTGCGTTTGAAAGAAAAAGGGACTGGATTAATTAATTCTTCTTAATGAATAAATCAAAAATTGAAGGGATAAGAATTGTAAAACTTGATCAAATTGATGATTCTAAAGGCTCAGTTTTACATATGATAAAATCGAGTTCACCAGAATTTAAAAATTTTGGAGAGTGCTATATTTCAGAAATAAACTATAAATCTATAAAAGGATGGAAATTACATTCTGTACAAACTCAAAATATTTCAGTTCCTTCAGGAAAAATTAAGTTGGTCTTATATGATACCAGAGAAGAATCATCATCATTCAATCAGTTAATTGAGGTAAACCTTGGTAGACCAGACAATTATTTCAGAATAACAATACCACCAGGTATTATTTATGGATTTAAATGTCTCTCTAGTCCAAATGCTTTACTTGTCAATTGTACTGATATTGAGCATGACCCAGATGAATCAATAACTCTTCCCATAAATGACAATAAAGTTCCATTTCTTTGGGATAAAAAATAAAAAAGTTTGAAGAAAAAAATTTTAATAACTGGAGGGTCAGGGTATTTGGCAGGATCCATATCCACTTTTTTGTGTCAAAATGAAAACTATGAAATTTCAATTTGTTCAAGCTCTAAAATAAAATCAAAACATAAAAACATAATAACTCTAGGAATTGATTGGAAAAAACAATCTTCATTGAGAAATATATGTAAGGGAAAAGATATCATTATACATTGTGCATCACCTGATTCAAGTTTTTCAGAAAAGTATCCTTTACAGTCTTATGAATTTAGTGAAAAAATCCTAAGCTCATTTGTTGATGAAGCAATTTACAGTAAAGTAAAAAAATTTATATATTTCTCTTCTACTCATATTTATCAGTCAAAACTTGAAGGAATATTAAATGAGAAAAGCCCTGCAATTCCTCAACATCCCTACGGTATTTCTAAAAAAATTGCAGAACAAACATTATTGGAGAAAAAAAATCTAATCGAAATTAATATTATAAGATTATCAAATGCTTTTGGCGCTCCTTCCAATGCAAGTTTAAATTGCTGGAAACTGGTAGTAAATGATTTTTGTAAACAAGTAGTTTTAAATAAAGAAATTTTAATTAATTCGGACGGAAATCAAGTTAGAAATTTTGTGAGTTTAAATGAAGTCTCTAGATTAATTGATTTTATAATTAGCCAATTCTGTAAAGGAAAATTCATTCCAACTGTATTTAATTTTGGAGGAGATTGGACGTTAAGCATACTTGATATGGCTAAATTAGTTGCAAAACAATATAAAAAAAATTTTGAATTTAGTCCTCCTATTATCATTAGAAAAAAATCAACAAACTTGATCCCAAAATTAAACTTCAATTTTGATTTAATTGTTAAGAGTGGCTTTAAACCTAATAATAATAATATGGCAGATATAAATGAATTGTTTTTATATGTTAAAAATAATTTTTCGGATGTCAGATAATCCATTTTTTTCAATTGTTCTACCTAACTACAATCATGGACATTACCTTAAAGATGCTATAGATTCTGTTTTAAATCAAGATTTTGAAAATTGGGAGTTATTAATAATAGATAATTATTCCACGGATAATTCAGACAAAGTAATTTCATCATATAACGACTACCGAATACATATCTTTAAAATTCAAAATGAAGGAATAATAGCAAAATCTCGAAATCTTGGAATTCAAAAGGCAAAGGCAAAATGGATTGCATTTCTAGACAGTGATGATATTTGGTATTTTAATAAATTATCTACATTAATAGAACTGATTGATTTTGATTATGATATAATTTGTTCAAACGAATATAGACATGATTTAGCAAAGGGTAACAAAAAACCACTTTATTATAATCTTAAATCAAATAATTTTTACCGTGAATTATTAGAAAAAGGCAACAGTTTATCAACCTCTTCAACTATAGTGAGTAGAGATTTTTTGAACAAAAAAAAATTATTTTTTAATGAAAATCCTAATTTTATTACTGTTGAAGATTACGATTTCTGGATGCAAATTGCTTTAGAAAAAGGATCTTTTGGGTTTTGCAAAGAGTTCCTGGGAGAGTTCAGGATTCATCAAAATAATAATTCAAACAATTTTAAATTACACAGTAATAATTTGATAAAATTATTAAAGAATCATGTATATGAAATACAAGATTTTAGTGAAAAAGACGAGCTGTGGAATAAAATCAAACCTAGATTAACATTGATGTTAATAAGGGGACATTTTGAAATAAATTTTTTAAAAGGATTTAAATATTTAGTTTATAAATTAATGAATTCAAAATGGGAACATTTACATAAAGTTATTATTTTAATAATCTCAAAAAGTAAAAGATGAATTGGGTCAAAAACATTCTCTTTAAAATATTAGACATATCTTACTTTTTAACCCGAGGCTTTCATAAATTTCAAATATTCAATCAGGGGGTAAATGTTAGAGTCTTAATATATCATGATGTTAAAACTGAAGAACAAATTAAGTTATTCAAAAATCAAATTTTAAGTCTTAAAAAAGAATACGAGTTTATATCCCCTAACGACCTTCAAAAAGATTTTACTAATAGTTCCAATAAAAAAAATAAAATATTGTTGACTTTTGATGATGGATTTAAATCAAACAGGAGATTAGCAGAAGAAGTTTTAAATAGCCTAAACATTAAGGCATTATTTTTTATTATTTCTGACTTTATTGGAGCTCAAAAACAAAGTGAAAAATATAAAACTATAATTCAAAATATTTACCCAAAAGGACCAAGCAGAAATGAATTAAGCAATTCTATGGATCATGACGATATTAAATTTCTAATTTCCAATGGACATCAAATAGGATGTCACACCCGTTCACACCGAATGTTATCTAGAATATCTTCTTTGAATGAACTTAACGAAGAAATCGTTTCAAGTAAAGATAAACTAGAAAAAGATTTTTGTATAAAAATTAAACATTTTGCTTTTCCCTTTGGGACATTTGATAGCATAAATGAAAAGTCCCTTAAGATACTTGATGAAAACTATAAATTTATTCATTCAGGACTTAGGGGAAATAACAGAAAAACAACAAAGCTAATTTTTAGAGATGCAGTTAATCCTGAGATGAATATAACTCGTTTCAAAGCTTTTTTAATTGGTAATGTAGACTTTCTGTATAAAAGATATTTTAAAAAATTAAACAGATATTTAAATTGATTCCACTAAGCCCCGCAATTAACGCAACATATTTTTTTAGACCTAAAATGGGATTCTGGGATTCTAAATCAGATGAACATCTTTTCTATTTGTCAAGATCGTCATGGTCTATTTTATCAATCTGTCTTTTTAGATTAAAAAAACTAAACAAGCTAAGCATCAATATTTTCTTACCTGATTATTTCTGTAATGATCCAATACCTCTAATTAATCATAAAAATATTAATATAAAATATTATGAAATTGATGATCAATTTCAACCAAACATAAAAAGCATTAAGGATTTAACAGAAAAAACTAATCCTGATATTTTTCTTGGAGTTCATTATTTTGGAAAGCCATTAGTTTCAAATGAATTAAAAAATTTCTGTATTAGAAATAAGTGTTGGTATATAGAAGACGCTACACATTGTTTGAAAAGAGA
>Ga0308004_10000272_pt1 | contig 25147 bp, 27 predicted proteins | sample Neamet38_FD_203156 | JGI IMG/M metagenome (GOLD analysis project Ga0308004, IMG submission 203156) | Marine microbial communities from water near the shore, Antarctic Ocean - #38 | ecosystem: Environmental > Aquatic > Marine > Unclassified | place: Southern Ocean | collected 2014-06-06 | reverse complement strand
CAGAGGAAGATAGAGACGAGTTTTTAAATCATATCAATATATCAAATAATTTTCACCCTCACATTATGTTCATCGCAACACCAGAAGTAGCAAACAGTTGGTTTAATGCTCTATTTCCTTGGCTCATGAGATGTGAAAAAATTTTTGGATTTAAGAATCTTCAAGGTTATGATACTCAAAGATTGTATGCATTTTTAGCTGAAAGATATTTATCTTTCTGGTTTAGAAAACATACTAATTTTACTACTTGGCCATGGAAATTTTATGAAGGAAAGTAGATTATCGAAAGTATATTTATGCTCATTTGCTAGCCCTGATTTAAAACTAAGTGTAAATAGATTTATTAAACAATCTCATGAATTAAAATTTTATGATGAGGTAAAAGTTTTTGATTGGAAAGATTTAAGTCTTGAAAAGCAAAAACAAATGCAATCTATCTTTAATAAAGGCCAAAAAAGATTATACGGCTATGGTAGTTGGAAGGCTGAAATAATTTTATCTTATCTAGATAAAATACCTGAAAATTCAATTTTACAATATTCTGATATTGGATGTATTTTTAATCCAAATGGTAGAGAAAGACTAAAAGAATACATACAAATTACAGATAAAAAAAATATATTAGCTTTCAAGTACTCTGATCCAAAATTTAATATTCAAAATAAATATAAATTTCAGATTTATTATGAAAACCAGTATACCAAAGCAGATGCCTGGGAATATTTCAATATAGATGATAATTCAGATATTTTAAAAACAGAACAAGTTTGGTCAGGTACTATGTTTTTTAAAAACAATATTTATACTAAAGAAATTTTGAATAATTGGAAAAAAGCTCTTAATGTAACTAACTTAATAGATGACAGCCCATCTGTGAAAAAAAATCATCCAAATTTCATTGAACATAGACATGACCAGAGTATGCTTTCTTTAATTTGTAAAAAAGAAAATATTTTTTGTCTGTCAGCATCTGAATGTGAATGGGCAGAATTTGAGAATAAAAGAATGTGGTCACATTTAAAAAATTATCCAATTTTAGCCAAAAGAGACAAAAAATTTAATATTATAAAGAGATTTATTAATAGACAAAAAAAAAATATAGCCAGGTTTTTAAAAAAATGGAGAGATGGCCGAGCGGTTTAAGGCGCACGCTTGGAAAGTGTGTGTACCCTCACAGGTACCGTGGGTTCGAATCCCACTCTCTCCGCCACTATTATTTACAGCAAGTGTGTAAAAGCATTCACTTACAATGATAAATTAATCTAAATGTAAATTCATTAATTGATCTTTGCTATACATATAAAGGTAGCACAGCAAATTTTGATGTTCGTGTTCATCTTTATCTAAAATTTTTAGTAATGGATTAGGTAGTCTAAATGGAGGTTTAAGTAAATTAATGGATCTATAATCTCCATCTTGAATATCTTTGTTTTTATGACTAAACTCATCTTTTTTTGCTTCATAGGATGTTAATAATAGATATTTAATTTTACTATTTTTAAAGTTTTGAATAAATTTTTTTATACTTAAATTTGATAAGTGTATTAAACAATCTCGACATAGCATTAAGTCAGCATCTGGCAATTTGTCTTTTGTTATATCTAATGTAGCAAAACTGATATTTTTGCTTTTATAATCATTTATATTTTTTAAAATTAAATTTTCAACAATATCTGCTCCGATATATTCTAGTCGATCGTCTATAATTAGTTTAACCCAATTGAAATCCCCACATGGTGCGTCTAAAATTTTTTTTATATTATATTTATTAATTATATTTTTAATCTGATTTCTTATATTTTCAGTATTTCTAATTTCCGAGCCACCACCAGAGAGACTTTCTGTTGACCCCCAAAAGTTAGTTTTATAAATAAAATCGAATCTTTCTTTTGAACTTTTTAATGATAAGTGTGGATAATCTTTTTTTTTAAAAAATTTTTTTTTAACACGTCTAATTGGTGCCCTAAAAAGTCTTAAAATTGTTTTAGAGAATCCATTATCTATATAAAATTTTGTATATCTTTTTAGAATAAACATGCACTTATTATTTATAACTTTCTTTTCTCTATACCACAGTCAATAATTATTGTCATATTTAATTAAATTTTAGACTTCCTCTGTTAACAATTCAATTTAGTTTTTTTATCTTTAACATTTTTGTAAAAATGTTATAGTCATCTAATTTCCATTACAAAAATATGAAAAATAATTCTACATATCAGGCTGACTCCATCAAAGTTTTAAAAGGACTTGAGGCAGTTAGAAAAAGACCTGGAATGTATATTGGTGATACTGATGATGGAACAGGTTTGCACCATATGGTTTATGAAGTTGTAGATAACTCTATAGATGAAGCTTTAGCAGGACATTGCAAGAATATAGAAGTTAAAATAAATTCTGATGGAACCATTACTGTTAGAGATGATGGTAGAGGAATACCTGTTGATATGCACAAAGGAGAAAAAATTTCTGCAGCAGAAGTTATTATGACACAACTTCATGCAGGAGGAAAATTTGATCATGATTCTTATAAAGTATCCGGTGGTTTACACGGTGTAGGAGTTTCTGTTGTAAATGCATTATCGGAAAAATTAAAATTAGAAATAGATAGAGATGGAAATAAATATTTTATAGAATTTAAAGATGGGGATTCAAAAGCACCACTTAAAGTTATAGGAAAATCAAAAGAAACTGGTACACAAATAACATTCTTGCCATCAAAAAAAATATTTTCTTCAATAAAATTTACTCCAAATATAATAATTAAAAGAATGCGTGAACTAGCATTTTTGAATAAAGGAATAAAAATAACAGTTAATGACTTAAACCAAAAAAAAGAAAAAATAATAATATTTAAATTTGATGGTGGTGTTTTAGAATTTGTAGATTTTTTAGATGAAAAAAGAGAAAAACTTTTAAATAAAACAGGAAATGATTTATTCAAAAAACCGATTTATATTGAGGGTAAAAAAGAAAATATTGAAATTGAATGTTCATTAAAATGGAATGCAGGTTATGGAGAGGATATTTATCCTTATACAAACAATATTTATCAAAAAGATGGTGGCACTCACTTACTAGGGTTTAGAAGTGCATTAACTAGAGTAATTAACAAATATGCAACAGAACACAATCTATTAAAAAAAAATAAATTGAGTATTTCTGGAGATGATATTAAAGAAGGTCTCACTTGTGTCATATCTGCAAAAATACCAGATCCAAAATTTTCCTCTCAAACAAAAGATAAATTAGTCTCGTCTGAAGTACGAATGGTAGTAGAAAATATTGTTAGTGAAAAACTATCAATATGGTTTGACCAAAACCCCAGTACTGCTAAAATTATTTTAGCAAAGGTAATGCAGGCAGCTCTTGCAAGAGACGTTGCTAGAAAAGCACGAGAGAATGTAAGGAGAAAGGGAGCCCTAGAATTAAGTGGACTACCTGGAAAATTAGCAGACTGCCAAATAGGAAAACAAGAGGGAACTGAGCTATTTATAGTCGAAGGAGATTCTGCTGGTGGTTCAGCTAAGCAAGGAAGGAATAGATCTAATCAAGCAGTTTTACCACTAAGAGGTAAAATTCTTAATACATATGTGGAAGAAGTAGCTATCAAAAAAAATAGTAATAGAGATGGAAGTGAACATAGAACTAAAGCATTGTCAAAAATGATATCTTCTAACGAAATTGTAACCCTTATTAATGCTCTAGGTTTAGATCCTAAAACAGAAGTTTTAGATTTAAAAGATTTGAGATATGGAAAAATTATCATAATGACAGATGCTGACGTTGATGGATCTCACATTAGAGCTTTACTGCTAACATTTTTTAATAATAAACCTTTTAATAAATTAATTGAAAATGGACATGTGTATCTTGCTCAACCACCATTATTTAAAATCAACAAAGGTACTAAAGGAATATATATAAAAGATGAAAAAGAGTTAGAAGATTATATTTTAAGTCACAGTAAAGACTTAAAGAAAATAAAAAAAGGCACTAAAGAATTCACAAAAATTTATGATGAAGAAAAGTCAAAAATGAGCATTCAAAGATTCAAGGGATTGGGTGAAATGAACCCAGATGAATTATGGAGCACTACACTTGATCCTGAAACAAGAAACTTATTACAAGTTCAATATTCGAAAGATTTAAAAAAAGACCAACTTCTTATTCATACTTTAATGGGTAATGATGTGGCATTAAGAAAAGATTTTATTGTTTCAAATGCAATAAATGTTCAAAATCTAGATATTTAATAATGAAGTTTTTCGAAACTTCAAAATATTTTTCTTTAAAAAAATCTACATACATTAATTTAAGATGGATTGCTATTATTGGACAGCTAATGACTATAAATATAATATATTTTATCTTCAGTTTTAAGTTTAATTTAATTTTAGAAAATTTGATAATTTTAATAGGTATAATAAGTAATTTATATCTAGTGTACATTCATCAAAGAACTCAACTGTTGGATAAAGAAGCCTTTTCTTTTCTTTTAATTGATATCTTGCAGTTAAGTTGTTTAATTTATTTAACTGGTGGTATTGCAAATCCTTTTTCAATTTTTTTAATAATACCTGCTATTTTTTCTTCGTTGAACTTAGGATTTAGAAGTAATTCGTTATTGGTTATAATTACTTTATTAGTTATTGTGTTTCTTACTTTTTTTAACCAATCATTGCCTTATCCAGTTAATGAGCATTTTCACGTTGATACCTATTATTATTATTCAATTCCCACCTCACTTGTTATTGCTTTAATTTTCTTAAATTATTTCGCACTAACATTTGGGATAGAATCTAGACTAAGAAAAGAAGCATTGAATAAAATGCAAGAAATTATGGCAAAAGAGAATGAGCTTTTGTCACTTGGTGGACAAGCAGCTGCTGCTGCACATTCTTTAGGAACACCTTTTTCTACAATAAAAATTATATCAACAGATTTATTAAAACAATTTAAAGACCATAAAGAAGTTAAAAAGGATATTGAATTGTTAGCTAATCAAATAGATAGATGCAGTGAAATATTAAAAAAATTAACATTAAATCCTACTATTGAAGATAATTTTATAGATAAGGACCTATCAATTGCGGATTATGTGAAAGAGATTGTAAAATCTTTTGAAGGGATAAGTAAAAAAGAGTTTATCATAAACTATGATCAAAATTCTAATCCATTAAATATTACTAAATCTATTGAGATTGTTTATGGATTGAGAAATTTTATTGGAAATGCAAATAAATTTTCAAAAAACAAAGTTTTCATAAGTATAAAAAGTAACAACTTATTTACAGAAATTATAATTGAAGATGATGGTGAAGGTTATCCAAGTGATGTATTACGTAAAATTGGTGAACCTTATATTAAATCTTTTAAATCTTTGAATAAATCAAAATCTGGATTGGGGCTTGGAATTTTTATTGGAAAAACATTGCTTGAAAAAAATTATGCAAATATACTATGTAAAAATTCAAAAACCAGAAGTGGTGCAGAAGTTAGCATTAAATGGAAAAATAAAAATCTTTTAAATCTTTAGTGCAATTTATTCTTACCTTCAAACAGCCCACTTAACTGAGAAATCATTACATCACCAAGTTCATGAACATCTGTAATTTTAATAGCTTTATTATAATATCTTGATACGTCATGGCCAATCCCAATAGCTAAAATTTCTACATCACTTTTAGTTTCTATAAATTTAACCATTTTCTTTAAATGTTTTTCTAAAAAATCTCCAGAATTTACTGACAAAGTGGAGTCATCTACTGGTGCACCATCTGAAATTACCATAAGAATTTTTCTTTCTTCTTTTCTTTTTTTAATTCTATTAAATGCCCATGATATTGCCTCACCATCTATATTTTCTTTGAGCAACCCCTCTTTAAGCATTAGGCCTAAGTTATTTTTTGCTTGCCTCCATTGTGTATCTGCACTTTTATAAATTATGTGTCTTAGATCATTTAATCTCCCTGGACTTTTAAGCTTCTCTCCTTTGGTCCATGCTTCTCTACTTTTTCCACCTTTCCAATTTTTTGTGGTAAAGCCAAGAACCTCAACCTTCACAGAGCATCTTTCTAGTGTTCTTGATAATATATCAGCACAAAGTGCTGCAATGGTTATTGGTCTACCACGCATAGACCCAGAATTATCAATCAGTAAAGTTACAATAGTATCTTTAAAATCTAGGTCCTTTTCTTTCATAAAAGATAATGAATTGTAAGGATCCATAATAATTCTAGTTAGTTTAGAGCTATCAAGCAAACCTTCTTCTAAATCAAATTCCCACGCCCTATTTTGTTTTGCAAGCAGTTGTCTTTGTAGTTTATTTGCAAGTTTAGTTATTAAATCTTGGAAAACAACTAGTTGTTGATCTAAATTTTTTCTTAATCTAAGTATTTCTTTTGTATCCTCTAAAGTTTCTGCTTTTGCAATTTCATCAAATTCGTTTGTATAAATTTTATAATCTTGATCAAAATTGTTTAAGTTTATTTTTTGTAATATATTTTCTGTACTCTCTTTTGGACTCTCAGAATCTTCTATTTGTTCATCTACTTGTTGGTCATTAAGATCAAAACCAGCGTCCAAGCTGCTTTGCGCATCATTTTGTTCATCTTCATTGTCTTGTCCATCAGATTTATTATTATCATTATTTTCAGAATTATTGTCTTGTTCATTATCTTTTTCATTATCCTCTTCTTCATCTTTTTTGTTATTTGAACTTAACACATCCATACTCTCAAGAATTTTTGAAAATTTTGAGCTGTAATTATCTTGGTTTTCCATATTATTAGTTAAAAAACTGATATGTTTTTCTATAGACGAATTGAAATCTTTTTCCCAGAAATTAAGTATTTTTAAAGACTCAGAGTTAAGTTTTAAATTAAAAAATTTATTTAGCATATATAATTCAAATGCTTTTTCCACTGGAACATCCTCTTTATTTTTTATTTGATCCTTACGAATCACATTAATTTTTTGTTTATAATTTTCGTTTAAATTTTTTCCAATTCCCTTAAGCATTTTACCACCTAATATTTCATATCTAATTTTTTCAGCAATTTTATATAAAGACTTGCAAGAAGGATTTTTTGGTAAATTTTTATCAAATATTTTTTGATTAGAGAATTTTTTTTTTAAAGCACCAGAATCTGCTTCAGCTCTTAATCTAATAAAATCACCTCTATTTGATAAGTTGGTTACATCAAAGAAGTCAATTTTTTTTGAATCTAAAGTTTTATCAATCTTTTTAAAATCTATTTTATAGTCTTCAGAAATTACTTTTGCAGTTGAAATTAGAGCTTGTTTGAATTGTTCTTTTAAATTATTTTCTTTATTGCTCATTTAAATCTGAATATTTATCATTGATTCTGGCAACTCATCCCCAAAACATCTTTGATAATATTCAGCTATTGTATTTTTTTCGATGTCATCACATTTGTTCAAGAACGTAACTCTAAAGGCATAACCTGTGTCTTTAAAAATCTCTGCATTCTCAGCCCAATGCAAAACTGTTCTAGGGCTCATCACTGTAGATATGTCACCTGCTATAAAACCTTTTCTAGTTAGTGATGCTACTTTGATCATATTAGAGACTTTTTCTTTACCTTTAGGATTATTTAAATTTTTATTTTTTCCTAAAACAATTTCCATTTCTTTATCTAGGCTTAGATAATTTAGGGATGTTACAATATTCCATCTATCCATTTGCCCTTGATTAATTTGTTGTGTACCATGATATAATCCAGTTGTATCACCCAACCCAACAGTATTAGAAGTTGCAAATAATCTAAAAAATTTATTTTGTTTTATTACTTTATTTTTATCTAAAAGTGTAAAATTTCCTTCAGCCTCCAGTACTCTTTGAATTACAAACATCACATCAGGTCGTCCAGCATCATATTCATCAAAAACAAGAGCGACAGGATTTTGAATAGACCAAGGTAAAATACCCTCTCTAAATTCTGTTACTTGTTTTCCATCCCTCACTACAATTGCATCTTTTCCAATAAGATCAATCCTACTTACATGACTATCTAAGTTAACTCTAATACAAGGCCAATTTAATCTTGCAGCAATTTGTTCAATGTGTGTTGACTTTCCAGTTCCATGATAACCTTGAACTAAAACACGTTTATTAAATGTAAAACCAGAAATAATTGCAAGTGTTGTATCTTTATCAAACTTATAATCTTTATCTATTTCTGGAACATACTCACTTGATTTTGAGAATGCAGGGACTTCCATATTAGAATCTATCCCAAAACTTTGTTTTAATGAAAGCTTGATATCTGGTTGAATATTTAAATTAGGTGTCAATTTTTTCCCTATATGTGTTTTTTAGCTGGGTGTAAGCTAAAGTAATTAATTTAAGTTTTTCTTCGTATTCTTTATTTCCTAAATTAATATCAGGATGAAATTTTTTGACAAGAGTTTTGAATTTATCCTGTATTTGCTCCCATTTTAAACCAACTGATACACCTAAAATACTAAAAGCTTTAATATCATTGCTATCAAATTTAAATTGATTCATGTGGTTATATTCACCTCTTAGTTTAGTCTTATCAAACTCATCTTTTAGAGTGTTATTCCACAAAACTTTGAAAAAATTATCTGAAGAACTAAAGCTTTGTGTGGGTTTATGCCAAGTCATATCTGATTTTAGAAAATCAAATACCTGCTCATCATCCATTCCTTTAAAATAATTCCAATTTTTATTGAATTCTTTAACATGAATCAAGCAAAGCAGTCTGTAGCTTTTGCTATTATCCTTCTCAATTGGGGCCTTATATTCACCAATCTCAAAGCAATTATTCCAGTCACAAATGTTTTTCATGTTATATAATAATAAAATAGTATTTATGAATATAAATGAGTTAATTGCAATTGTTAAAAATAAACTTGAAACAAAAATTATCATTCAAGATCTCAAAATTGAAGATAAGAGTTTTTTACACAAAAATCATATAGGACAACAAAAGGGAAAGTTTCATTTAAAACTAACAATAAAATCTGATGAACTAACTAAGTTTAACAAAATAGTTTCAACTAAAAAAGTTTATAGTATTTTAAATATTGAAATAAAAGAGCATATACACTCAATTCAAATACTATTTACTTAATTCTTTTTTTAGAAAAAGATTAATTCTATTTTCGTCAAATTGTAATTTGTGTATTGGAGAACCGATTTTTTTGAGTAATATCAAATTTATTTTTTTTGTATCATTTTTCTTATCTTTTTTCATGAAAGATAAAATTTTACTTATATCTTTTTTTTGAAAAAATTTATTAATTTCTCTTGGTAGGTTAAGTTTTTTTAAATGATTTTCAATCAACATAAAATCTGTAAAGTTTAAGATTTTATTTACTAAGCTAAATTTAGTAGCTGTTCTAATTCCCAATATAACTGCTTCTCCATGATTTAATTTTTTTGAATATCCGAGTGTTGCTTCATATGCATGGGCAAACGTGTGTCCAAAGTTCAGAATTTTTCTTATATTAATTTCTTTTTCATCAGCCTCAACAACTTTTTTTTTGATAGAACAACTTTTGTAAATTGCTTTTTTGATTGAAGGACTTTTAAGGTTTAAAATATCAGCACCACTATTATTTAAAAATGTAAAAAATTTTTTTTCTGTAATCAGGGCATGTTTTAAAATTTCACCATATCCACACACTAATTCTCTTTTTGGTAGTGATCTTAGAAAATTAATATCTGAGATAACAAGACTAGGCTGGTAGAAAGCTCCAATTAAATTTTTTCCATGCTTGGTATTTATTCCTGTTTTTCCTCCAATTGAGGAATCGACCTGAGATAGCAGAGTAGTAGGAATGTTGATAAATTTTAAACCTCTTTTAAACATGCTAGCAGCAAAACCAGAAACATCGCCTGTAATCCCACCACCAATTGAAATTAAACAATCGTTTCTGCTAAAATTTTTTCTTAAAAGTATAGATAAAATCTTATTTATACTTTTTTGATTTTTATTTTTTTCTTTAGCATTAAAGTTATGAAGTATAACTTTTTTTTTCGGCAAACAGTTAAGAGCTCTATTTATTAATTTCTTAGGAACATTTTTATCAGCAACAATCAAGCATTGATTAAAATTAATTAAATTTTCTTTCAATAGTTTTTGAAGTTTATTTAAGACATTATTTCCAATGTGAATTGGATATTTTTGACTTCCAGTTTTTATTTGCAATTTAATTGAGCTCATTAATTTTTATAATTTTTTCCACTATTTCAGTTTTTGAAAGTTTATTACAGTTTATTTTAAATTGAGCTTCAGAGTATATTTTAGCCCTTTCTTTTATTAGTTTTTTTATCTCTAGGTCAGTGGCATGAAAAGCCAAAGGTCTTTTTTTACTATCCTTGATTCTTTTTAGTAAAACAGATTCATTCCAATTAAGCCAGAATGAAAAATTATTGATTAAAACTTCTTTTCTGATTTTATCATTTATAAAACCACCACCACCTAGTGATATAACTTTATTAACTCCCTTTAGGGCTTTTAGGGTAGTTTTTTCTTCTAAATTTCTAAAATAACCCTCTCCTTTTATCTTAAATATTTTAGAGATATTCATTCCACTCTGTTTCTCAATTAAATTGTCTACATCAACAAAAATCAAGTTTAATTTTTTTGAAACTAAGTAACCAATAGAAGACTTTCCAGAACCCATCATACCTAAAAAAATCAGGTTTTTTTTTAAAATCATAAGTTTTCTTTATTGAAAAAACACAAATATGTCTTAATTTGAAATTAATAGAGAATATATGCAATTGGACAAAAATACAAGCAGCAGCAAAACTAAGAGTCTCTTAATTAAAATCATATTAATTCTAGTTATTGTGATTGTGGCAATAGGTATGTTGAGTAAAGTAGATTTTCCATCACCTAATAAAGAAATTGAAAAATTTATTCCTTATGAAAACCTCAAAATTATTAAATAAAAAAAAATTACTAATTATTTTATTCTTTTCTCTTTTTGGATTTAAATCTTATTCCCAAGAGCCTGTTGATATTTGGAATGTTGATGTAAAATTGCCAATAAAAGAGATAATTAAAAAAGAAAAATTGAAAAAAGAAAGTGTCCCACAAAACAGTATTTATGAAATGCAGTCTCAAAAAGAAAGTGGTCTAGGCATAGAAGAAGATCAAACCCTAGCGTCAAAAGAAATAGAGATTGCAGGTCTTTATGACCCAGCAGAAAATGGACTAGACATTAATATGTGGTCAAATTCAAATGGAGATCAAATTTTGAATATTTTAAAAAGAATTAATAAAATAAAACTTTCACAAGACGCAACAAGCATTTTAGATATATTGCTTCTAACTAACGCTTATTATCCAAAATTAAATATCACAAAAGAGCAGTTCCTTCAGATTAAATCAAACTGGCTTATTAAGAATTCAAACTTTCAACTAATAGAAGATTACTTATTAAAGAATCAAATAATTAATGAAAACCCAGAACTCACCAGGTATTTAGTAGACAACTATCTTTCAAGGTCTGATGTTAAAAAATCATGTGAAATATTTTCTAAAATTAAAAACCCTATCGAAGATGAATACCTCTCAAAATTTAAAATTTACTGTCTAATTAATAGTAAAAAAAAAGATGAAGCTCAACTTCTAATCGATTTAAAAAAAGAAACAGGCTTCAAAGATAAATTTTATGAAAGTAAAATTAATTATTTGATGGGTTATGAAAATAAACCAGAAATAAGCATATCCGAAAAAACAATTTTAGATTTTCATTTATCCCACAGAACAAATCCTGAATTTAAATTTATTCCGCAAAAAATAACATCCAAAGAAATTTGGAAATACCTATCAACATCAAACTTATTAGGCAATATTCAAGAGGTAGATATTACTGATATTGAAAAAATAATAGTAATTGAAAAAGCAACCCATGAGAAAAATTATACAGAAAAAGAATTGTTTGAACTTTATAAAAGGTTTCAATTTAATATTAATCAATTACTAAACATTAAAGAATCAACAAAAGTTTTATCAAATGTAGAAGCAAGAGCATTAATTTATCAAGGAATTTTAATTACAAGTGAAGTTGAAAAAAAATTTGAATTGATGAATGCTCTAAAAAACTCATTTAAAAATAATGGTATAGAAAATGCTTTTAATGAACAGTTAAAAATATTTTTAAATGAGATTGAAAAAGAAGAGGTTCCATCAAATTATACAAGATTTTATGAAAACTATATTGAGTCATCAGAGGCTGAATTAACGAATATTAAGATTAACAATAAAGTTTTACATCAGTCAAAATTAATTAATTATTTTAAAGAAGATGCTTCGATTAAAAAAATTACTAAAGATTTAAATAATTCTTTAAAAAAAATAAAAAAAGATAAAAAATATTTTTTTTCAAAAAAGGATATTATTTTAGTTGAAACTTTTAAGTCAGATAATATTGATGTTTCAAAAAAATATAAAGATTTATATGAGATAAATGAATTTGAGATACCTTCAGACATTCAAATATTTATTAATAATAGAGATATGGCTGCTGCAATGCTTAGAATTGTTGAAATTATAGGGCAGGATCAATTAAGAAATATAGATGATGATACAATGTACTTTATTATAAGTACACTCAATCAACTTAATGTTGATTCTCTAAGAAATAAGATTCTTCTCGAAGTTCTTCCTTTAAAAATTTAAAATTTATAATAAAATATTCTTTAATTATGACAATTAGAAAAATTTTAACTGAACCTAATAAATTATTAAGGCAAATATCTCAATCTGTAGAAAAAGTTGGTATGGAAGAAAAAAAATTAATGGATGATATGCTTGATACTATGTACGAGGCCCCAGGAATTGGTCTAGCTGCAATTCAAATAGGTGTTCCCAAAAGAATAATTGTTATGGATGTTAATAGAGATGAAAACAAGAAAGAACCTTTATATTTTGTAAATCCCATAATTAAAAGTAAAAATCTTGAGAAATCAACTTATGAGGAGGGGTGTCTATCTGTACCAAATCAATTTGCGGAAATAGAAAGACCAAACTTATGTGAAGTTGAATATTTAGACTATAATGGAAAAATACAACTATTAAAAGCTGAAGGTTTATTGGCAACTTGTATTCAACATGAAATGGATCACTTAGAAGGAATTCTATTTATTGACTATTTATCAAAATTAAAAAAATCAATGATTATAAAAAAGTTATCTAAATTTAAGATTAATAGAGAAATCCTTTAGAAGGTGTTAAAAAAAATTGTCTTTATGGGCACTCCATTATTTGCAGTACCGATATTAAAGGCTTTATATCAAAACGGATACTCAGTATCAGTTGTATATACACAGCCACCTCAAAAATCTCAAAGAGGCCAAAAAATTAATAAATCACCTATTCAAGGAATTTCAGAAACTTTGAAAATAGAATATAGAATACCAAACTCATTAAAGGATAATAAAGAAGAATATAATTACTTAAAAGAATTAAATGCTGATTTAGCAATTGTAGTTGCTTATGGGCAAATCATTCCAAAGGAATATTTAAGTTTAGTTAAAAAAGGTTTTATTAATATCCACGCATCACTCCTTCCAAAATGGAGAGGAGCAGCACCCATTCAAAGATCAATAATGAATTTAGAGAGTGAAACAGGTGTTAGCATTATGAAGATAGGAGAAAAACTAGATACTGGACCTGTTTGTAATTCATACAAAATTAAAATTACAGATAGTGATAATGCGGAAACTATATCAGAAAAACTTTCATTATTGGCAGCAGAAAAAATATTAGATAATATTGATGAGATTTTAGATAATAAAATTCAATTTAAAGAACAAAATCATAATGAAGCAAGCTATGCATCTAAAATCGAAAAAAATGAAGGCCAAATAAGATGGAATGAAAATGCAGAAAATATTATTGGTAAAATAAATGGTTTATATTTAAGTCCTGGAGCTTTTTTTATTCACAAAGGTGAAAGGTATAAAATTTTAAAAGCAGAAATAACATCAGCCAGTGGTGAAATTGGTGAGGTGTTAGATAATTATTTAGAGATTAGTTGTGGTAATAAAAAGTCAATTAAAGTCCTAGAAATTCAAAGACAAGGAAAAAGACCACAAAACATTAATGAATTTATGCTTGGGTCACAGATTAAAAAAGGCTCAAATTTAAATAATGCATAGATATCACATTCTAATTGAGTATGTGGGAACTAATTTTATTGGTTGGCAAATTCAGTCCAAGGGAAAATCAATTCAAAAATTAATACAAATAAAATTATCCAATCTTTTAAAAGAAAAAATATCTTTGGTTGGGTCTGGCAGAACAGATTCAGGTGTACATGCAATTGAGCAATCAGCTCACTTTAATTGTAAAAAAGAAATTCAAAATCTAAACAAATTTTTAAAATCTGTGAATCACTTTGTTAATGATATGAATATTTCAATCATAGATATAAAAAAAAAAAATTTAAGTTTTCATGCAAGGTTTTCTGCTAAACAAAGAACTTATAAGTATATAATCTTTAATCGATTAAGTAAGCCTTCAATAGAAAAGGGAAGAGGTTGGCACATAATTAAAAAATTAGACATCTCTCTAATGAAAAAAGGTGCAAAAAAACTCTTAGGTACCAAAGATTTTTCAACATTTAGAGCCTCTAGTTGTAATGCTACAAGTCCTATTCGAACTATGAAATCAATTAGGATAAAATCAATTAAAGGAAGAGTTGAAATACAATTTACATCTAAATCATTTTTACAACAACAAGTTAGATCAATGGTTGGTTGTTTAAAATATTTAGCTGAAAAAAAGTGGAATTTAAAAAAGTTTGATTTAGTTTTGAAATCAAAAAAAAGGACAATTTGTGCTCCACCTGCACCAGCAGAAGGTTTATTTTTAGAAAAAGTTAGTTACTAGATTTTTATTTGCCAATACTGAATTTTTTATTAATCCGCCATCTTGATTCAGCTCGAACAATAAAACCACAACAGTTTTTAGAACGACATTTACATGGAAATTGTTTATAGTCTTCATCATAACCAAACCCATAATCAGCAGTTATTTCTTCACCTTTTTTAATATCTTTTATAGCAATCACCCATAATTTTAAGCCTATTCCATTATAATCACAATTATTAGAGCAAGAGTGGTTTATTAATCGTGCAGTGTTCCAAGTGACATCTCCATCCATGTCGTACTTTTTATTTAAATTAAATAAATAGATAGGTTTTGCATTATCAAATTTTTGAGAATTTTCTGTTTGTTTTTTAGTAATAATTTTCCCAATGTAATCAATAATTCTGGTGCCTTCTTTAATATCTTTTGTAGCATAAAGACCACGGCCCTTTTTATCTATGTTTGACTTTGTAATTTTATAAAGTTTCATTGAGAGTTCTTTAATCTCTATTGAGAAATTATCAATTAAATTCTAATAGGGCTTTTACGTGCATTTCAGTACTCTCTTGAAGGGCTAAAAGATCATAACCACCTTCTAGAATGGAAACAACTTTTCCATCACAATGTAATTTAGATAGCTCTAATGTTCTTTTCGTAATTTCATAAAAATCTTTACTTTCTAATTGAAATTGAGCTAAGGGGTCATCTTTATGAGCGTCAAAACCTGCGGAGAGCAATATAAATGAAGGTTTAAATTCATTTATTTTTTTGAGCACAAATTCATATGCATTTAGATATTCTTCAGACGTTGTACCAGCAGGTAGAGGTATATTAAATATGTTGTTATACCCTCCTTTTTCTTGTTCAGTGCCTGACCCTGGGTAAAAGGGAAATTGGTGGGTTGAAATGTACAAAACTTTCTCATTATTATAGAAAATATCTTGTGTCCCATTTCCATGATGAACATCAAAATCGATAATTGCAATTTTATTAAGTTTGTATTTATCTATTAGATAATTAGCTCCAACTGCTACATTGTTATAAATACAAAATCCCTTAGCTTTATTTTTTTCCGCATGGTGTCCTGGAGGTCTAACAGCACAAAAAGCGTTTTGAAATTCTTTCTTTTGAACACTATCAATGGCTGTAATAATTGACCCTACAGCATCTGAAGTTGCCTCCTTACTTCCAGGAGAGATAATGGTATCACCATCTAAAAAAGATAATCCTTTCTTTGGAAAAGACTCTTCTACAAAATTTATATAATCAGAATTATGAGTTATTTCTAAAAGAGACCTGTCAAATTTTGAAGGTTTTTTCCAAATTAAATTTTTATTACCTAGTTTTTTTAAATTATCAATAACTGCCGTCACTCTATCAATTCTTTCTGGATGTCCATCACCTGTATTGTGATTTTGATAAGTATCAGAGGTTATTAAACCAGTTTTCATTTAAAATAATTTTCTAAAATACTAAAATATATTTTTGTTAAGTTTTTTAAATCTGAAATAGATACCGCTTCATCTACTTTATGCATTGTTTTACCTACTAGACCAAATTCTAAACATGGAGCAATTTTTCTAATAAATCTTGCATCTGAAGTTCCACCTGTTGTAGATAGCTTAGGTTTAATTTTTGTAATTTTTTTTATAACTGCTTGAATCATGTAAGTAGTTTTATTAGGCTTAGTTAAAAAAGCTTCACCTGATACACGGTATTCTATTTTAAAATTAGATTTATCTTTTTTGGTAATTTTTTTGAAAATTTTATTTAATCTATTTTTTAAACTAGTAGATGAGTGTTTATTGTTAAATCTTATATTAAATGTAGCTCTTGCAAGACTTGGTATAATATTATCAGCAGTATTATCAATATTAATCTTAGTTACTTCTAAATTTGTTGGTTGAAAATCTTTTGTTCCTTTATCAAATTGTATTTTTTTTATTTTATCTAGTATTTTAATTATTGAAGTTGATGGATTGTTAGCACGATGAGGATACGCAACATGACCTTGAGTACCAATTATAATTAACTCTGCATTAATACTTCCTCTTCTTCCAATTTTAATCATTTCACCCAGTTTATTAGGATTAGTAGGCTCTCCAACTAAACAAAAATCTATTTTTTCTTTTTTCTTTTTTAAATAATCAACTACTTTTTTAGTACCGTTAATCGCGACACCTTCCTCATCACCTGTAATTAATAAACTAATAGAACCCTTGAATTTTTTATTGTTTGATACAAAATTATTTACTGCAACAACCCAACTTGCTATTGCACTTTTCATATCGTTAGCACCTCTTCCGATTAAGTGATTTCTTTTAATAGCAGGACTAAACGGTTTTATAGTCCAATCTTTCAAATTTCCAGGAGGTACCACATCCAAGTGACCTGCAAACATAAAGTTTGGTTGTGCATCACCTAATCTTGCATATAAGTTTTTAACGGGTTTAGAATTTTTATCTTTAAACTCTAAAATTTTACACTTAAACCCAATAGCAGTTAGTTTGCCAGCTAAGAATCTCATTATACCTGCATCGATAGGTGTGATGCTTGGAAATCTTATTAGCTCTTTTGCTAAAGTAATTTCATTATAAATTGACATTTAATCTCTCAATAGATCGTTAATAGAAGTTTTAGATCTAGTTTTTTCATCAACCTGTTTAATTATTACTGCACAATATAAAGCAGGGCCCTTACCATCTTTACTTGGTAAGCTACCTGGAACTATTACTGAGTAAGGTGGAATTTTCCCATGGATTATTTTACCAGTTTCTCGGTAAACAATTTTTGTGGATTGACCAATAAACACACCCATAGACAAAACTGATCCTTCTCCTACTATTACTCCTTCAACTATTTCAGAACGAGCACCGACGAAACAGTTGTCTTCAACAATTGTTGGGTTTGCCTGCATTGGCTCTAATACGCCACCAATTCCAGCACCACCAGATATGTGACAGTTCTTTCCTATTTGAGCGCAAGACCCAACTGATGCCCAAGTATCGACCATAGTTCCTTCATCCACGTAAGCTCCAATGTTTACAAATGAAGGCATCAAGACAACATTCTTCCCAATGAAAGATCCGTGTCTAACCACTCCATTAGGTACCATTCTAAACCCAGCTTTTTTATGTTCTTCTCTTCCCCAACCTGCAGTTTTTCCTCTAACTTTATCCCACCAAGTAGCGTATGGGCCAGCAAGTGTTTGCATTTCGTTAGTTTTAAAACTTAAAAGAATTGCTTTTTTGATCCACTGATGGACCACCCATTCATTATTTTTTTTTTCAGCAACTCTTAAGGCACCCTTATCAACAAGTTCAATTGTCTCTTTAATTGCATCTAATATTGATTGGTCAGATTGACCATTAATTGAATCTTTAATGTTCCAAGCTGTATTGATAATATTTTCAAATTCTTTCATAGTTTTAATTTATTGGTTTTAGGTTAGTTTTATTGTGTTTTTAATATATTAATTTCTTGAAGAAAAGAAGGCAAGCTCTTAATCTTATAATCAATATAGGGTTTATCAGCATCTTTTTTTGCAAATGCCTCATCATTTTCAAGCCAACAAGTTTTCATACCTAGATTTTTAGCTTGTTCTAAATTATGAGCAATATCTTCAATCAATATAGATTTTGTTGGATCTAGATCAAATTTTTCTATTATCTTTTTGTAAGGTTCAACTTTTGGTTTTGGGATAAAATTAGCATCAACAATATCAAATGCTCCATCAAACAAACCATCTATACCTAGTTGTTTAGTTACGTTGTCAACGTGAGCATGAGAACCATTTGTGAAAATATATTTCTTTTCATTAATCTTAATTAATTCTTCTCGTAATAGCTCATCTTTTGGAAGCCAACTAATATCTATATCATGAACAAATTCAAGAAATTCATGTGGATTAATTTTATCATGATTCATCAACCCAGATAATGTTGTTCCATATTCATAGAAATATTTTTTTTGAATTTCTCTTGCCTTAACTAAATCCACATCAAACTTCTTTGAAATGAAAGAAGACATTTTTTTATCAACCTCTGAAAAAACTTTTGTTTGACCACTATAAAGAGTGTTATCAAGATCAAATAACCAGTATTTTATATCGATTAAATTTTTCATTTTCTAATTAAAGTTCCTGAACCTTTATCAGATAATAGCTCAAAAAGAATTGAGTGATTTTTTCTTCCATCAATTATTACAACTCCTTTAACTCCATTACTTGCAACATTTAGGCAATTATTAATTTTGGGTATCATGCCACCAGATATTACCTCTTGATCAATTAACTCCTTCGTTTTGCTTGAATTAATTTCAGGAATTAGTTTTTTTTCTTTATCTAATACGCCTTCTACATCACTAATAATCATTAGTCTTCTAGCTTTTAGGGCCTTAGCTATTGCGCCAGCTACTGTGTCTGCATTTATATTAAAAGTTTGATTATTTTCATCCAACCCTAATGGAGCAATAACAGGTATTTCATTAACTTTAATAATTTCCTTTAAAACATTAACTTTTATATGAGTGGGAGTACCAACAAAACCTAATTCGTTACTTTCAGGTTTTACAGTTATCACGTTATTTTCTTTTGAGGTAATCTTTTTTGCCTTGCAGGACATCTCTATTAAAGACTCAACAATTTCTTTATTAAATTCAATCAATACATTTTCAACTATATTGATAGTATCTTTATCTGTAACTCTTAGTCCATTTATAAAATTACTTTTAATATTAACCTCTGAAAGTTTGCTATTAATTCTTTTTCCTCCACCGTGAACAATTATAGGTTTAAAACCAAGCTTGTTTAAAATAACAATATCTTTGATAAAATTTTTAAATAATTCTAAGTTAACTAAAACACTACCACCACACTTAATAACGATAAATTCGTCATTATATTTTCCTAAGTATTTTTTTACTTCGTTAACTGTTGGGCCATCTTCAGGTAAAATATTTATTAATTTCTCTTCTTTTAACAACAACATCTAAGTTGTTTTAATAGTCATTTTTCTTTGAACAATATATTGCTGTATCATTGTGAAAATATTGTTGAAACTCCAGTAGATAACAAGGCCTGCAGGAAATGGTGCAAGGATTACAGTTAGAAATATTGGAAAGAACATGAAGATTTTAGCCTGTATTGGGTCTGGTGGAGTTGGGTTAAGCTTTTGCTGTATGAACATAGTGATACCCATAATGATTGGCCATGCTCCTATTAGTAAGAAAGAGGGTGGATCCCATGGAACTAAACCAAAAACGTTAAACAAAGAAGTTGGATCTCTATCACTTAAGTCATTTATCCATCCATAAAATGGCATGTGTCTCATTTCAATAGTAACAAATAAAACTTTATATAAAGCGAAGAAAACTGGTATCTGAACTAGTATAGGTAGACAGCCACTCATAGGATTAACTTTTTCTTTTTTATAAAGAGCCATCATCGCTTGCTGTAATTTCATTTTATCATCTTTATGAATTTCTTTTAATCTAGCCATTTCTGGTGCTAAAAGTTTCATTTTTCCCATGCTCTTAAAACTAAAATTTGCAAGAGGAAAGAAGGCCAGTCTAATGCAGACTGTAACAGCGATAATCGCTAAACCATAATTGCCAAGTAATTTAAAGAAGTAGTCCAACACAAAAAATAAAGGCTTAGTTATAAAATACATAAAGCCCCAATCAATTGCTAGGTCAAATTTATTGATATCTAGGTTTTTAGCATAACCATCAATTACATTGACTCTTTTAGCAGCAATTATAATTTGAATTTTTTCTTCAATAGAACTGTTTGGCTTAACCTCAATACCTTTTGTAGATATATAGTTAGCTCTAAATTTATTTTTATAGTCAAAAGTTGTCTTAAATTCCTTACCCTTGGGTGGAATAACTGATGTGACCCAAAATTTATCTGAAATAGCAACAAATCCTTCTTGGGCGGTTTGAGAAAACTTTTTTTCCTGAATATCATCGTAATCTTCTTCAATTAATTGATCATCAAGTACAGATAGAAATCCTTCATGTAAAATATAAAAACCAGATATTTCTGGCAATTTATTTCTAATTATTTGCCCATATGAATAAAAATTATAAGATTTATTTGATGAATTGATTATTTTTTCTTTTACGGTAAATAAAAATTGATCATCTAAACTTATATACTTTTCAAATGTAATATCTTGAGAGTTGCTCCATGTTAGTTTTATAGGATTATTATTAGTTAATTTTTTATTTCCAGAAACTTTCCACACCGTAGAGGCATCAGGTATATCTATATTTTTGTTAGTACTTACAAAACCACTTTCTATTAAATAGCCATCTTCGACATTCCTCGGGTTTAATAGAGTTATTTGGTCGCTACCATTAAGTTCAACATTATATTCTTTGAAAGTTAAATCATCTATTGCCGCACCTTTTAAAGAAATTGATCCAATGACACTACGATTTTCAAATTGAATTCTACCATTTTCTTTTAAAGCATCTGTTCTTGAAAGTTTTGTTAAATTTTCATTCTTATCTAAGCTAGGAGTATCAGTGTTATTTTCAATTTGTTTTTGTTTAGTTAAATTTTGTTTAACAAGTTGAGGATCTGGTTGAAAAAAAAGAGAATATAAAATTATAACAGCTGCTGATAGTGATATGGCTGCAATTACATTTCTGGTATCCATTATTTTTTAGCCTTTAACTCTTTGTTTACTGGATCAAATCCTTCACCACCACCCAATATTTTTATAGAGTGACATGAAAAAATTCTTTTTAAACCTTTTGAGACACCCCTAATAAGCCCATATGTTCTCAAACACTCAATTGTATATTCTGAACAAGTTGGAAGATATCTACAAGAAGGACTTAAGTAGGGACTAATAACCATTTTGTAAAATTTGATTAGGCCAATTAAAATGTTTGATATAATTTTCATTATTTAATTTTTTTGATATCATGAAATATAGTGTCTTTTATTATCGTATATTCATTGTTTAGCATAGTTATTTTAGCAATCACAAGATAAGAATAACTTAAGTTTATTGATATTTTTTTTTCAGCTTCATTCATAATGTTTCTTAATCTTCTTTTAATTTTATTTCTTTTTACAGCACCACGGATCAATTTTTTTTTAGCCACAAAGCTAATGTTTAGTTTTTTGTTATTTTTGCCATCAAGGGAGCCAAAAAAGAGAGTGATATATTTGTTAGAGAATTTTTTTTGCTTAAGTAAATTTTTGAAATCCACGTTTTTAGAAAGAGCAACAATTTTGCTTTTCATTTAGTCTAGTTTATTTACCTTTTGGCTTTTTTTGAGTAGATGAAACAGTAAGATTCTTACGTCCTTTATCACGTCTTCTTTTAAGAAGTTTTTTCCCACCTTTGGTTTGCATCTTTGATCTAAAACCATGTTTTTTAAGACGCTTTCCAACTTTGGGCTGATATGTTCTTTTCATAGGAATTGTTTAAGTATTTATAAATTTCGCTCTTTATAGTAATTATATGTATAAATAGCAAATAGAAGATTTTACGGTACCATCAATATATTATGGAAAAATCAAAAAAAATTAAGATAACTTTAGGATTAATTTATCTTATAGTTGTTTTATCATTTTTGTACTTTTTTTTATCAAAATTCACTCTTGAAGAGTTAACCAGCTACGAATTTATCAAAAATAATAGAGATTATTTCTTTGATCTGAAGCAAACTAATTTATTTTTACTAACTTTGATCTTTATAATCTCAACAATTGTTTGGGTGTTTATGGCAGGCTTTGGTGTTCCTGTTTCATTATTAGCGGGATTTATCTTTGGTAAATGGCTTGGAACCTTTGTCTTGGTGATAGGTTTATCTATTGGAGCAACAATTTTATATGTTTTTGGAAACTACTTTTTAAAGGAAATTATTAAAAAAAAATTTTTAACAAGATTTAAAAACTTAGAAGAAAAATTTAAGAAATCAGAATTTATTTATCTTTTAGTATATAGAGTTATAGGAGGAATACCTTTTGCACTTTCAAATGTGCTGCCATGTATATTTAACGTAAAGATAAGTAATTTTTTTTGGGCAACATTAATAGGAATTACTCCTGCAACATTTTTAATTGTTTCAATCGGAAGTGGAATTGAAAAAATTATTGATCAAAATTTAGTGGCACCAGAAATTATAGACATAATATATTCACCTGATATATATATTCCAATAATATCTTTTCTTTTATTAGTTTTAATAACTTTTGTTTTAAAAAAATTTTTTTATAAAAAAAAAAATTAATTTTTTAAATATTTATAATAGATAATCTTTATTGCTTTTCTTGGTATTTGGTATCCAGGTTTAGATCCCACATCACCAGTTAGAGCAGTTTTTGGATTCCAACCAAAGCAATAAACAATAAAAAAAATTATAAAAATATTTTTATATTTTACAAACTTTAAATACTTATTATCTAAAAAATTTTTTCCAAGGACTACTTTATTATTTTTATACAAGTATAGATAAAACAATATAGAAAAAACATAACTAATATTTACCCACCGGCCCCAATCAAATCCCATAGCAAATAATAATAAAACTGGCGATAAGCAAAAAAGTATTGGGCTTAATAAATTTTTAAATCTTTTAAAAAATATTAGTTGATTATTCTTAAACGAAGAATTAAAAGTTAATAAAAATAGAGGTCCAAAGCCAATTAATATAATCAAAAAGTACCTAAAAAAAACCACAAAAGAATATCTATTAAAATTCCCATTAAATTGATCGTAAATTGTTGATTTACTCTGCAAGAGTTGACAGGACATGTAACAAATTTCATTAAAATTTATTAGTAGATTACTCGTCATGATTTTATGACCATTTATACTTAATGGGTTCAGTAAAATAAAAAAAACTAATATAGTAGCAGGAATATATGAAGATATTAATTTTATAAAATTAATATTTATTTTTTTTAATTTCTCTTCAATTATATCTACAGCTAAAAAAAAAGTAAAAAAGAATAACACAGGCTCCCAAATTAGAACAGCCAAAGGTAGAAAAAATAACCTATAATAAAATCTATGAGTATTTTTATTTAAGAAAAGGTAAAATAAGTAAATGCAAAATATTATAGTTTCTTTTCTTGCTAAAACTTCTATCTCTGCAATCGGATAAAGAATAAATATTGGAGTAAATATTGCTAATAATATAATTTTATTAATTTTTATATTACACAAAAAATAATAAAGTGAAATAAAGTAAACTATTAAAATAAAAACTTGTAAAATTAAAATTGAGTCCCTTAATCCCAAACTAAAATAATTTGCAAGATATATACTTAATTGTCCAATTAAACCTCTTTTAGTGAATCCGCCAGCATAGTTTATAAACCATTCAGAGATTGTAGAATCATTGCCATTATCATGTTTTTGATAAAGGTAAAAAATACCAAAAAGCAAAAGTGTAGTAAGATAATATTTTAAATAGATGTTAAAATTTTTTTTCATTTAGATAATATATATTTATTAACTTAGTAGTTCGAAACTCATCTTTATATTATTTTCTTTAAAGCATGAAGAATAATTATAATTTTATACTTTTGCTTTTTAAAGTAATTTTTCTTTATACTAGTAAATACTTTGTAATTTTTTTTATAATAATCAAAAAAAAGCCCAATATATTAGAAATTGAATATGATTTTTTGATGGATAAAATAAAACACAAAGATTTCTAATATAAGAATTGAGAATGTTAAGTATATACTTTCCACTCTCTGTAAATGATCATGCTGTAATTATTATTATAGACCTATATTTAACTGCAGTTTTATAATTATAATAATAAATTATTTTATTTAATAAACTATTATTGCTACTAATTTTTTTAATGTTATTACTAAATAGTGAGTAATCCTAAAAAAATATTAGTTTTTACAGCAACATATAATGAAGCTGAAAATATAAAAAAACTTGTCACATCAATTAATAATCAACCTTGTCAACCCGACATACTTATAGTTGATGATAACTCACCTGATGGAACAAGAAATATAATTCAAGTAATGCAAAAAAATTTTAAAAACTTATTTTTGATCAATAGAAATAAAAAGCTAGGACTGGATACAGCTCATAAAATTGCATATAATTATGCCTTATCTAACAAATATAATATTTTAATAACAATGGATGCAGATTTATCCCATGATCCTAATGAGATAGAAAATTTTATTAAACATCTTGATAATTTCCCGTTTGTGATTGGTTCAAGATACATGAGTGGAGGTAAAAATCTTATGAAAAAACAAAGATTAATTT
>Ga0308004_10000270_pt1 | contig 25240 bp, 26 predicted proteins | sample Neamet38_FD_203156 | JGI IMG/M metagenome (GOLD analysis project Ga0308004, IMG submission 203156) | Marine microbial communities from water near the shore, Antarctic Ocean - #38 | ecosystem: Environmental > Aquatic > Marine > Unclassified | place: Southern Ocean | collected 2014-06-06 | reverse complement strand
CTATGATATTCCACAGTTTACAGCTCAGACTAATGCTTTAGGTGTTTTAAATTTGCTGGAAGCATATAGACAATCTGCTCCGAACGCTAAATTTTACCAGGCTAGTTCTTCTGAAATGTTTGGAAGTTCGGTGGATGATGACGGTTATCAAAGAGAAACAACACCGTTTAATCCAGTTAGCCCCTATGGATGCTCAAAAGTATTTGGATATAATATTTGTAGAAACTACAGGAATGCTTATAGTTTACATATTGTAAATGGGATTTTGTTCAATCATGAATCTCCTAGAAGAGGAAGTAATTTTGTCACCAACAAAGTTGTTAAAACAGCTGTTGAAATAAAAAAGAGTCTTAAAGGTAAGCTTGAGCTAGGAAATATGGACTCCTTCAGAGACTGGGGCCACTCCAAGGATTATGTGCGCGCGATGCATATGATTATTAACCATGATTCACCTGATGATTTTGTTGTTTCAACAGGGAAAACCCATTCTGTTAGAGAGATGACCGATTATGTTTTTTCAAAACTTGGAATGGATTATAAAGATTATGTAGTTCAAAACCCAAAATACATTAGACCAGAAGAACTGAAATATTTAAAAGGAGATTGTTCTAAATTAAAAAGTACTTTTAATTGGAAGCCAGAATATGATTTTGAAGCTTTAATGGATGATATGATTGATTTTTGGATGAAAACTATTTAAAATGAAAAAGCTTCACCTTGGATGTTGGCATAGAGATTTTCCTGGTTTTATTAATGTTGATTTATGTGATATGCCTCACATTCATTTTAAATCAAGTATTAATGAACTTCCATTTATTAGTGATTCAGAAGTAGACTTAATTTATTGTTCACATGCGTTTGAGTATTTCGATAAAATTGAAGCTGAAAATGTTTTAAAGGAATGGAAAAGAGTTTTAAAAACAAATGGGATACTCAGACTAGCCGTTCCAAATTTTGAAGCACTTATAGAGGTTTATAATAGGACCAATGATATAAATAAAGTGTTAGGTCCCTTGTATGGAAGAATGGAAATTAATAATGGTAATGACAAATTATATCATAAAACCTGTTATGATTTTAACTCATTAAAATCTTTATTAGAAAATAGTGGTTTTAAAAATGTTAAGTTTTATGATTGGAGAGAAACTGAACATTCAGAGTATGACGATCATTCTCAAGCATACTTCCCTCATATGGACAAAGAAAACGGTCATTTAGTGAGTCTAAATATTGAATGTCAAAAAATATAGAAATATGGATTTTAGTACTGTTCAAACTTTTGAAAAAAAAATAGCAAGCTTTTTTGGGGCGCCATATGCAATTGCTTTCGATTCATGTACTCACGGGATAGAAGCGTGCCTTTATTTGACTAAAGCTAAAAAAATTATTGTTCCTAAAAGAACCTATATTTCAATTCCTTTTTTAGCTAAAAAAATGAATATTTCTCTTGAGTGGAAAAATGAAAATTGGCAAGATTATTATTATCTGACCGAAAATATTATTGATGCAGCTGTACTTTGGAAGCGAAATAGCTTTATTAAAGGGGCTTTTATGTCACTAAGTTTTCAATATCAGAAGCATTTGAGTTTAGGTAGAGGAGGTGCAGTTTTGTGTTCTAATTTTGAAGAATATGAAGCCCTTAAAAAAATGTCTTACGATGGTCGTTTACCTAATATTCCATGGAGGGAACAAAACATTCATTCATTTGGACTTCACTATTATATGACACCAGAAACAGCATCCTTAGGACTTAAAAAATTAAAAAATGCAATAGAAATTGAACCTAAAAAGTGGACTGCTAATGACTGGCCGGATTTAACAAGAATGGATGTTTTTTCAATAAAAAAATGATAAATAAAGTTGCTTTATTACCTTCATATCCACCCCACAATTAGAAAAGAATTTTAACAACTAATGGACAAAACGACTCTAACTTACCATTTGTTGAATTAAGAAAAACACTTTCCATAGAAGGAATATTATTTATAACACTAGATTTAGTAGATAATTACAGATCATTAGATCTAATAATTGTTTTAAGGTATGAAAGTAATTTTTCAATGTTACTAGATGTAATTAAGGTTAATAAAAAGATAAAAATGAAATTTTTTACAAAATATGATTTTGCTTTTATTTTTGAAAATTTGAATAATGAAATGGGTGCAATATCAGAAAAAATTTGGGATGCTTTTTCAGCTGGTTGCATACCAATATATTTCGGTGCACCTAACATAGCCGAGTACATACCTTCGAATTGTTTTGTATGCTACAAGTCATTTGAAAAACCTCATAATCACATTAGTTTAATGACTAAAAAAGAGAAGGAAAAAATCTGGAATCAAATTGTGATTTTTATGAATTCTTTTGATTATTTAAAATTTACTTCGAAAGAATTCTCAAAAAATATTTTAAGTCATATTAAAAGACTTGTAAAAACAAAACCGATTAATAATTCAATCTTTAAAATTAAAATTAATTTATTAAAAAACTCAGTTCACGGGAGGATATCGTTATTAAAACTTAAAATATTTTACTTTAATTTTTTCACATCTAGATACTTTTAAATTGAACAGAAAAAAAGCTATTGGTATTCAAAGTAAACTTGATGTAATTCAACTGGTATTGAATATTATAATTGGAATAGTCTTAATTCCGTATTATTTAAATTTTATATCATTAGAACTTTATGGATTTTGGCTAGCCACTTCAGGAGTTATTGTATTATTAGATCTTTTTGATTTAGGAATATCGACAGTCTTTCTTGAAAGAATAAGCAAGTTTTATGGTAAAAAAAGTTTTAAAATTTTAATAGATTACTTTTTTTCTGGAATATTTTTATATTTCATAATTGCACTTATAATCTTGCTATTTGGTCTAGCATTAACTCCTTTTCTTAGTTTTTATTTTGACCTAGGCACCAATGACTATATTATAGAAAATTGTTTTAAAATAGCAGTATTAACTTCAAGCTTAAAACTCCTTAATAGTGGTTTATCCAATTTTGGTTCTGCAGTATTAATGCCATTAAGTTATTCCCTTACTAGAATAGTTTCGTTAATTTTCAGTATAATTTTAGTAATAAATCTTCTTCAACTTAATTATGGTTTATTTAGCCTAGCATATGGATATTTAGGTCAACAATTATTTTCAATTATTTTCAACATTATTTTTTCATTAAAATTAATCATTAAAATTAATTCTAGTTTTTTAGGTAATATCAGGTATTATATTTTGAAAGACTTTATTTTAAGTCTTAAATATCTTTTTTTTGCTCGCTTTGGAGAGTCATTAATTAAGAATATTGAACCTGTTATTATTGGAAGTACTATTGGAGCGGAGACTACAGCAATTTATGTATTTGGGAAAAAGGTTTCAGATATAATTTATCAATTTGTTAATATTTTTACAGGAGCTGCTTATCCAAGTCTTATTAACATTTTTCAATTTAACTCATCAGAACGTAAGGATATTAGAATTGAAAATCTAAGCAAATTTATTTTTTATTTAGCAGTCATTTTTTTAAGCTTTTTCATTTCATTAAATAATGACTTTTTACATCTTTGGGTCGGCGAAGACTTTAAAATCCCATTATTTCTTACTGCTCTTTTTGCATTGTCGTCACTACTAATGATTTGGATTCAATTTAGAACAGTTTTTCATTTTTCAAGAAATTTAATTAAACATGTATCACTAGTATTGTTTTTGGAAGCAATCCTTAGATGTGTATTATTTTTTATTCTGATTAATGAATTTAATATTTATGGGGCACCTGCTGCAATTATTATTTCAACGTCTTTAGGAATATTATTTTTAGATAAAATTTTTAAAATAGATAAGTTTCGTTTAATTATATGTTTTTTATTCTTTTCAGCAGCTATTTTTTTGGCTAATATAGATATGCATTTCTTGCCATTGATAAATATTTTAATTAAAGCTTCTATTCTATCAATAGTATTATTAACAGTAACGATTTTATCTAAAAAATTTAGATTAGATCTACTAAGCTTAATAAATTACATAAAGTAAAATTTTAACTATATAAAAAATCAAAACCTATGAAAGCAGTTATACTAGCCGGTGGTCTTGGAACTAGACTATCAGAAGAAACATTGATCAAACCAAAGCCAATGGTTGAAATAGGTGGTAAACCGATCTTATGGCACATAATGAAAATATATTCATTTTATGGTATAAATGATTTTATAATTTGTTGTGGATATAAAGGATATATAATTAAGGAGTATTTTGCTAATTACTTTTTGCATCAATCTGACATTACTTTTGACGTGAGTAAAAATAAGATTAAAATTCATCAAAAGCGTGCTGAACCATGGAAGGTAACCTTAATAGATACAGGAGAGAAAACTATGACTGGAGGTAGAATTAAAAGAATTAAGAGCTATATAGATGAAGGAGAAGATTTTTGTCTCACATATGGAGATGGTTTGGCGAATATAGATATAGCAGAGCTGATTAAATTTCATAAAGGGCATAGAAAATCGGCAACTTTAAGCTCTGTATTACCGCCTGGGAGGTTTGGAGCTTTAGAAATTAAAGATTCGCAGATTACTAGTTTTTTTGAGAAGCCAAGTGGTGATGGTGCCCTTATAAATGGAGGTTTTTTTGTTTTAAATTCAAAGGCTATAGATTATATAAAAGGAGATACAACAGTTTGGGAACAGGAGCCGTTAAATAATTTAGCAAATAGTGGTGAGTTAATGTCTTTTAAGCATGAAGATTTTTGGCAGCCTATGGACACACTAAGAGATAAATATTATCTAGAAGAGCTTTGGGAATCAAATAAAGCACCTTGGAAATTATGGAGTTGAAAGAAGCATTAAATTATTATAAAGGTAAAAGAGTTTTTATTACAGGACATACCGGTTTTAAAGGTTCTTGGTTATCATACCTTTTAGATTCTGTGGGAGCCATAGTTACAGGTTATTCTTTAAAGCCTAGCACTGAGCTTTCGCTTTTCAATTCCTTAGTTTTTTCGAATAGTTTTAATTCAATTATTGCTGACATTAGAAATAAAGAAAATTTTAAAAGGGTAATTCAAAATTTCACCCCAGAGTTTATTTTTCATTTGGCAGCTCAACCACTTGTTCTAGAATCGTATATCAACCCAAAAGAAACTTTTGACATTAATTTTACGGGAACCTTAAATTTATTAGAGATAATAAAAGAGCTTAATTTTCCAGTACAGGTTGTGTTTATTACTACAGACAAAGTATATGAGAATTTAGAATTAGGAGTACCATTTCAAGAAACTGATAAACTAGGAGGCAAAGATCCCTACAGCGCGAGTAAAGCCGCTTCAGAAATCCTTATTTCTTCCTATAACCAGTCATTTTTTAAAGGTTCGGGTATTAATATTGCAACTGCAAGATCCGGAAATGTAATTGGTGGAGGTGATTGGTCAAAAAATAGATTAATTCCAGATATTATAAAATCTAAACAGCAAAATAAGCCTCTTTTCATTAGAAATTCCAGAGCAATAAGGCCTTGGCAACACGTATTAGAACCTATATTTGGATATTTAATGTTAGGAATTAGCCTATTTGAAAACCCAAAAAAGTTTTCTTGCTCTTGGAATTTTGGACCTGAAATTCAAGATGTTAAAACCGTAGAAGAAATTATAAATATTGGGAAAAAAGCAGGAATTGTAGGCGAGGTAGTTTATGAGAAAAGTTTACTTATTGAAGCACAAAGATTAAAACTAAATATTACAAAGTCAAAAGAAGAATTAGGTTTTAAACCAATCTGGAAAGCAGAACAGTCCATTGAGATTACATTTGAATGGTATAACGCTTATTACTTTCAAAGTTCAACAGCAAATGAGTTAATTAATAAAGATCTTCTTAACTACTTAAATTAGATATAATGATTAAAAATATAAATCAAACTTTAAAAGAATCTCTTAAGCCAATAATTGACAAAAATATTTCAAAAAAAATAATTCCAGGTTTAGACTACATATCCGTGACAGGAAAAGTTATAGATCATAATGATATTTTAGCAGGAGTAGACGCTACTTTAGATGGTTGGTTAACCACAGGAAGATATGCAAAAGAATTTGAATCCAATTTAGCTACCTATATTGGGGCTAAAACTTCTTTGTTAGTTAACTCGGGTTCCTCTGCAAACCTGGTAGCCTTTTATGCATTAACATCTCCCTCTTTACGTTCAAGGGCTATAAAAAAGGGTGATGAAGTAATAACAGTTGCCGCAGGTTTTCCAACTACTATAAATCCATTAATTCAATTTGGTTGTATTCCTGTATTTGTAGATATAGATATTCCTACTTATAATATTGATGCAACTAAAATAGAAGCTGCAATTTCTTCAAAGACTAAGGCAATTATGATTGCTCATGCCTTAGGAAACCCTTTTAATTTAGATGTTATATGTGCTCTAGCAAAGAAGTATAATTTATGGCTAATAGAAGATGATTGCGACTCATTAGGAGCAACTTATAATGATAAAAAGACAGGTTCTTTCGGAGATTTAGCAACTTTATCTTTTTATCCAGCTCATCATATAACTATGGGAGAGGGAGGAGCAGTATTAGTAAATAACAGAAGACTACAAACACCTGCTTTGAGTTTTAGAGATTGGGGTCGTGATTGTTATTGTGAAACAGGATGTGACAATACATGTAATAAAAGATTTGGTTGGAAATCAGGAGATTTACCAGAAGGGTATGATCATAAATACATATATTCTCATATTGGGTTTAATTTAAAAGTAACAGATTCACAGGCAGCAATAGGTTTGAGTCAACTAGCAAAAGCTGATTCCTTTATTGCTAAGCGTCGTGAAAACCATAAGTCATTATATGATTTATTTAAACCTTTAGAAGAATATTTTATTTTACCAGAAGCAACTAAAAATTCTAACCCAAGTTGGTTTGGGTTTATGCTAACTATAAGAGACCCTAAAAAAATCAATAGAAATAAGCTTGTACAATATTTAGAAAACAACAAAATAGGAACTAGACTTTTTTTTGGAGGCAATATGATAAAGCAGCCTGCCTACATTAATATTGAAAAAAGAATTGTAGGTACTTTAGATAATTCAGATAAAGTGATGAATGATTCTTTTTGGATTGGTGTTTGGCCAGGTCTATCTGAAAAACACTTAATTTATATAGTTGATAAAGTAATTTTATTTTTAAAAAATGAAATTAATTAAAACAAAGATAAAAGGAGCGTTTATTGTTTTAGATCAATTTAAAGAAGATTCAAGAGGGGCTTTTTGCAAATTTTATAATGATGAAAAATTTAAATTATCTAATTTAAATTTTTCATCAAAAGAAATATATTATAATATTTCTAATAAAAACGTAATTAGAGGAATGCACTTTCAAATCCCTCCATATGATCACTCAAAATTAATAAAATGTATTTATGGAGAAATATTAGATGTTATTTTAGATATTAGAAAAGAATCCTCAACATATTTGAAGTATGACACAATTAATTTAAAAGAAAATGATGGTAAATCCATTTATTTACCAAGTGGTGTTGCTCATGGATTCTTAAGTCTTAAAGAAAAGGCTATAGTACTTTATAACGTTTCATCTATCTATAGCCCAGATCATGACAAAGGGATACTTTGGAATAGCTTTGGATTTAAATGGCCCTGTAGCTCACCAATTATTTCTAAAAGAGATCAAAATTTTGAAAGGATTAATCTTTTTAAAACCCCTTTTTTATGAAATTGTTTGTTACCGGTGCTACAGGGTTTATTGGCCAAAATTTTATTATAAAAGCATTAGAATCTGGACACCAAGTTTATGCATTAACAAGAGAGAGTTCTGCTCAATTTAAATTTGATTTAAATCCAAATCTAAATTGGATAATAGGAGAATTAGACGGTGATTATAAAAATGTTTTTGCGCAATGTGAAGTTTTAGTTCATTTGGCATCACATGGAGTTAGCCCTCAGCCGGGTAATTGGGTTGATTGTATAGAAATTAATGTCAAAAAAAGCACACAGTTAATTCTAAATTCGATAAACTCAGGGATAACTAATTTTTTAGTTTCTGGAACATTTGCAGAATACGGAGAATACGGGACTAAATATGAATATATCCCTGCGGATTCTTTATTGAAACCTTTAGGACCTTACGCAACATCTAAAGCAATGTTTCATCAAATTTGCATGCAATTATGTAGAGAAAAAAAAATTAAAATTATATATACAAGACTTTTTTCAGTTTACGGAGAGGGTCAAAATAAAAATAATTTATGGCCCTCTTTAAAACATGCTGCTCTTAATAATTTAGATTTTCAAATGACGAAAGGAGAACAAATAAGAGATTTTATTTCTGTTGATAATGTTTGTGTGAATTTTTTAAAGCTTATTGAAAAATTCAGTACTATTGATTACAAAAATCAAATAACTATAAATATTGGATCTGGGATATCAAAAAGTGTAGCTGAATTTTCAAAATATTGGTGGAATAAATTCGGAGCAAAGGGGAAACTTTTATTAGGATTTAAGCCTTACAGAAAAAATGAAATCATGAGATACGTACCTAAAATAGATAATGACTTAATAAACTTACAATGAGAAAAATATATTAAAGCCTTGAATTGTTTTAATAAAAAAAACAATTGATAGATCTTTTAAAATTTTTAATGTAAAAAATCATTCAACTCAAAAAAACATTAATTGGAATTACTAAATAAATATTCAAAAAATATATCTTCTCAGTATGGGGAAGACGGAATCATTGAGTTTTTAATCAAAACCAGTTTGATTCCAATCAAGGAGACATGTTTTGAATGTGGTGCTTCTGACGGAATAACAAATTCTAACACATATAATCTTTGGGCAAACTACAATTTTAAAGGTGTTTTAGTTGAAGCAGCTAAAGATCGATTTAAATTATTGAACAAGAAATTTTCTAATTTTGAAAATTTAACTATTGTTAATGAGTTTTTAACTTCAAAGGGATCAAATTCAATTGATCACATTTTGTCAAAATGTGAAAACACTTTTCAGGATTCATTAGGAGTTTTATCTGTTGATATAGATAGTTTTGATTATTACGTTTTAAAATATTTGAAGAATAATGCTCAAATAATAATAATAGAATTTAATAATTCTATCCCCCCTTTCATAAATTACAAAGATCCAGAAGGTGAAATCTACCTTAGATGCTCAGTAAAAGCAATTGAAGATCTAGCTACTTTAAAAGGTTATAAAATAGTTGCGTGTACTGTTACAAATGCAATTTTATTAAGAGATGATTGTTTTGATAAATCGTTTCACCCAAATTTACCTGTAGAAAATTTAATTGATTATAGTCAGTTGCAAGAAACAAACAATATGTATTATTGTGTGATTAATTCTCAAATGATAACTTCTAAACCATTATTTACAAGAAAGCCAAATTTTTTAGACCGTCTATACTTCAACATATCCAGATTTCTTTTAGTGTTATTTAAAAAGAGAATCGAGCCATACAAAACTCCCTCAAGGAGGGTAAAAAAGGAACTGGAAAAGTCTAAAATTTATTTTTGATGAAAAAAGGATCTTTTGTTGTGGAAAAGTATTATCAAAATAATAAAGTTTTTAATGAAACATTGAATGATACAATTTTTGAAGGCAGAACATTTAAAAGCATTAAATTAAAGGAATTATTTCAAGAACATAATATAAATTTTAATACTCATGATGTCAATAATATTAATGAATCTGATATTGTTATTTATAATGATATGCCTAAAATTCTTCCAAAGCAAAAAAATAAATTCAAGTCTTTTTTAATTATTAACGAGCCCCCTTCTGTTTATCCTAAAAATTTCAATAAAAGTCTCCACAGTTATTTTAATAAAATTTTCACATGGGATGATGATTTAGTAGACAATAAATTATATTACAAGATTAATTTAAGCTTTAATTTAAAAACTAATCACTTTAAGCACATAAACTTTATTGACAGAAAGTTTGTTTGTATGATTGCTGCTAACAAAATTAGTAACCACAAGAATGAAGCTTATTCTATGAGAAGGCAAGTAATTAGTTGGTCTTCTAAAAACAATAAGAAATTAGATCTTTTTGGTTATGATTGGGATAAAATTTTATTTAAAAAGTTTCCTTTTACTTATCTAAATAGATTTAATATTTTTCCCCCATTCATTGAAAAAAAATTCGCTCTTTATTCAAAACTTTACAAAGGAACTTTAAATTCAAAATTTGATGTTTTAGGTAAATATAAATTTTGTTTTTGTTTTGAAAATATTAAAGGAATAAGAGGATATGTAACGGAAAAAATATTTGATTGTTTTTTTTCAAATACAATCCCCATATATATTGGTGCAGATAATATATCTGATTATATACCAAAGAATGTTTTTATAGATTATAGAGATTTTGAATGTATAGGGGATTTATATCAATACATAGAAAGTATTAATGAAGAAACTTTTAATGTTTATTTAAATAACATTAAATCATATTTAACAAGTGAAAAAGCAGAACTCTTTGATGCCAGATATAATGCAGAGTTAATAGTTAATCAAATTGTAATTTGATAATACAGTTAAATTGAAATGACAAAATTAGATTTTAATAATAAAACAATTTTTACTTTTATTTTAAATGATCTAAGTTCAAGTAATAAGTGCAATATGTAAGTTTAAAATACTTGGGGCTAGCCCCAAGTATTTTAGGTTCAATATTTATATTGATTTTGCATGAAAAAACACAAACAGCTGACCTTTGGTCAAAGATATCAAATTCAGAGTTTATTACAATTAGGCTTAAATCAGTCTGCCATAGCAACTCATCTGGGAGTACATAAGTACAATTAGTAGAGAGCTCGAGCGTAACACTCCTAAAAGAGGCGGGACAGCCACTCAGTATATAGGAGAACATGCGCAAGTCAAGACGGATCATCGACACTGTGTAAAAGCAAAACAAGTTTTACTAAGTGAAAGTCTCAAGGCAAGAATCGCTGGTTTGATGCAATATGAGAAGTGGAGTCCAGAACTTATATCTAAGCGTTTGAACAAGACTGGTGAATCATGTGTAAGCCATGAGACTATTTATAAATGGATATGGAAGGCAAAACATAGTAATCATAGAGATCATCGATTATATAAACAACTTCATAAAGATTTACGTCACAATGGGCGCAAACAAAAACGCGGAAATATTAAAGATAATCGTGGAGCCATTAAACAACGAGTAGATATAGGCCAACGTTCAAATGTTGTTGATCAAAGATCTAGGATTGGCGATATTGAGGTAGATTTAATGATGGGTTCTCATCATAAATCAGCATTATTAGTAATGACAGATAGAACTACACTGGTAACTATGATTGAAAAACTTGAAAGTAAAAATACAGATGAAATAAATAGTAAAATGATCAAAAGACTAACCTATTTTGACAGCTCATGGATAAAGACCATTACATATGACAATGGAAAAGAGTTTGCTAAACATTATGAGATATCTGAGATACTTAAGGTTAAAACATATTTTACTAGACCTTATACTTCTCAAGATAAAGGAACTGTAGAGAATCGAATTGGTGTGATCAGGAGATTCTTCCCAAAGAAAACAGACTTAAGAAAAGTCTCAAATAATAGAGTAAAAGAAGTTGAAAGATTACTAAATTACAGACCTATTAGAAAATTTAATTATAATAACCCAATAGAAGAACTAAAAAACAAGTGTGTTGCACTTATGGGTTGAACTCAGCTGATTTAGTTTAAAACATTTGATTTAGATGATGTTTTCATAAAATAATTTACAAATGGGAGAAGATAAAATAACAGTTTTAATTAGTAGCTGTGATCCGTATAGAATCCTTTGGGATGATTTTGAAGTATTTTTTAAAAAAAATTGGCAATTAGATTGTGAGGTTATTTTGGTTTCGGAAACTATTAAAAATAATTCTTTCAAAACAATTACACCTGGTTCAATTTCATGGGGATCAAGGAATTTAGAAGCAATTAAAAAAGTGAAAACTGAATTAATTTTTTGGATTCTTGATGATTATTTTTTGTGTGATCCTTTTTCAAAGGACAATTTAACTAGATATATAGATGACTTTTTAGAACAAAAAATGGATCGACTACAACTAAGCCCAAAAGGGTTTAAAAAAGAAGTTTATTCATTTGAGGAACCTAATTTAGATTCTACGCCTAAATTTAAATACAAAAAAATTAAAAGTAATTCGGATTATTCAATTTCAATGCAACCATCAATCTGGAGAAAAAGCTATATAATGGAAGTTCTAAAACCTGAATACTCACCCTGGCAATTTGAAGTTGAGGGTAGCAATTATAATAGTTCCAATAATGTTTTTGTTGATGAATCTATTAAATTTCATCCCTATTTTAATGCCGTTAGAAAGAAAAATATTATTAACCTGACTAGAATGATTAGACTTGTTGACAAGTTAATTGAAAAAGTGTTTTATGATGATCTCCCCTTTAAGTACTCTAAGGGTTATAAAAAGTTTATGAAGACTCAAAAGCCCAAATAATGTATGGAAAAAGGAAACAAGGCTCGTTTGTAAACATCAGTAAAAAAAAGATTTACTAATTATTTCTCACGATCCGAATGATTTGATTTATTGTAATAAAATTTATGAAATTGAAAATAGAAAAATAATCAATTAGTTTTAATAATGAATATTAAAAGTTTAATTGAAGAATTTTATATAAATGATGATTTTGATTTTGAGCAAAAGATTCAGTGGTATAACTCTTGGGATCTTCTTAGTGTAAACAGATTTGACATTGCTTTTAAAATCTTCTATTTAAATTATAAAGACAGATGTCCTGGGTTATCTGAAAAATTATACAAAACTCATATTTATGCAATTACAAATGGGACATTCGAAGAGTTTGGTAATTCAGATAAGGATTCATTTAAATCATTTATAAGTGAATTTAATAGAATATTTAGTTCACTTAAAAATAATCAATTTGATACAACTATTTCATTAATACCTATAACTAAAGATGGAGGTGTATTACTTAATGGAGCCCATAGAATAGCAGCGGCTATTAATTTAGGAATCAAAGTCCCAACAATAAAAATTGAACATAAAAATCCTAATTACAATTTAAATTTTTTTAAAACACGTGGTCTTTCTAACTTTAACATTGAATTGGCTCTGTTTGAATATTTGAAATACAAAAAAAATATTTTCATTGCTTGTATTTGGCCAGTAGCTCAAAAAAAACGAAATCAAATTTTTCAAACCATAGGAGAGAAAAATATTTTGTACACCAAAAATGTGAATTTCTCTCCACAGGGTGGACAAAATTTAATTTCAATTTTATATGAGGGCCATTCTTGGCTAGGAAGTATTGAGGAAGGTTACAAAGGTGCAATTTCTAAATATGCTGAGACATTTACAGCAAGCGGTGAAGTAACTTTTATTTTTTTTGAAGAAAATAATCTAAATGATGTACTTAATTTGAAATCTAGCATTAGATCAGAACTTAAACTAGGAAAACACTCAATACATATTAATGACACTTATGATGAATTAATAGATTTAAGTAAATATATCCTAAATGAAAACTCAATTTATTTTCTTAATAATTTCAAACCTTTAAATATTAAAAGTAAATATTCTTTGCTCAAAAAGTATAGAAAAAAAATACTTTCAATGAGATATAATCCGAATGATTTCGTTGTAGTTGGGAGTTATCCACTAAATATGTTCGGAATTATAGAATCAAATGATTTAGATTATTTATCAAAAGATGATATCATAATAGATGATGATGAAATTGGATCTCACAATAAAATTGTTGATTATTACCAAAAAAGTGTAAATGATCTAATTTATAACCCACAAAATTTTTTTTATTATAAAGGTTTAAAATTTTTAAGTTTAGATAGAGTAATGAACTTTAAAGAGAAAAGGGGTGAATTAAAAGATAAAATTATCGTTGCAAAATTCTTGAGAAAAGATAAGACACTTATAAATTATTTCAACAAGCTTTTATATTTAATTCAATTACTAAAATATAAATCAATTTCGTTAATCATTAAATATTCAAAACCACTAGGCTTGTATAATTTTTTTAAAATGATTTATAAAAAGTTCAAATAAAATGAGGAAACAATTTAATCTGTATAATTATAGAATAAAATGAACACAAAAAACATATTAATAACAGGTGGTGCTGGATTTATTGGAAGTCATTTAGTAAATAGCTTAATCAATGAAAGCAATGTTATTGTTATAGATAATCTATCAAATGGAACATATGAACTGATAGAAAAACATACATGTAGCGAAAACTTCTTTTTTTATAATAAGGATATAGCTAAAGATTTTCTGGATGATATTTTTGAAAAGCATTCTATAAACAAGATTTATCATTTTGCTGCAAACTCTGATATTGAAAAGAGCCATAAAAATCCTGATATAGATTATTTAAATACATTTTTGACTACATTTAATATTCTTAAATTAATGGTTAAATTTAATATTAAAGAAATTGTTTTTGCATCCACCTCAGCTATTTATGGCGACACTTTAGACTTACTTCATGAAAACTATGGACCACTATTACCTATTTCTCATTATGGAGCAAATAAATTAGCTAGTGAATCAGTAATTTCATCATTTACTGCTAATTATAATTTTAAAGCAATAATTGTAAGATTTCCAAATGTAATTGGACCCTTTTTGACACACGGGGTCATTTATGATTTTAATGCAAAGCTATTGAAAAATAAAAACGAATTATTGGTGTTAGGTGACGGTAATCAGCATAAACCATATTTATACATTGAAGATTTACTAAATGCTATTTTTTTAATTGAAAAAAATAGTACATCAAGTCTGAATATTTTTAATATTGGAAATACTTCAAGGTCAAAAGTTAATTTCATAGCAGACCAAATTCGCCAAAAAATAAATTTTAACGCTAAAATAATTTATACTGGAGGTAAAACAGGATGGATAGGAGATGTACCAGAATTTAAATATGATATATCAAAGTTATCTAGTTTAGGATGGAAACCTAAATTTACTTCAGATGAAGCTATAATAGAAACAATTAAATCACTTTAATATCAAAAACCTAGTAATATTAGCAGGAGGCAAAGGATCAAGATTAGGGTTAAAAAATAAACCTAAATCTCTGGCTTTGATTAATGGAAAACCAATAATTGCTCATCAGCTTGACGAAGCAATAAAACTTAATATAAAAAATGTATATGTTCTTTTAGGCTACAAAGGAGATTTAATAGAATTATTTGTAAATAAAAATTACTCTAGCTTTTTTAAATTAGTCTTTATTACAGAGAAAATACCTCTTGGAACTGCAGGAGCAATAAAGCAACTTGAAGGACTGATATCTGATAGATTTATGGTTTTTTATTCAGATACAATTTTTAATATTAATCTTATGCAATTTATTGAGTTCGACAAAAAACAAGATTCAATAGGGTCTTTAATTTCTCACCCAAATGACCACCCATTTGATAGTGATTTAATTGAAACAGATGAGTCTAATAAAATAATTAAATTTCATTTATATCCACATGATAAATCTATTTATTTAGCTAACAATGTTAGTGCTGCTCTTTACATTTTATCCCCCACAATTTTTAATTATATCACAAAAAATCAATTTTCAGATTTGACAAAAAATATTTTTACAAAAATATTAGAAAACGAAAGCTTATTTGCATACAAAACCATTGAGTTCATAAAAGATATTGGCACTCCTGAAAGAATTAATTATGTAAGGAAGCTTTTCAGAAGGAACAGAAAAAATCATCTGCCATTAAAATCTAAAGTGGTTTTTTTAGATAGAGACGGAGTTATTAATGTTGAAAAAGATAATTTATCATCTATTAATCAACTAGAATTAATCGAAGGTGCTTCAGAAGCTATAAGGTTACTTAATCAAAATAATTTTTTGGTTATTATTGTTACAAATCAACCCCAAGTCGCCAAGGGCTTTCTCAGTTTTAAAAACTTAAAATTAATACATAATAAATTAGAACACCTATTAGGAATTGATAGAGCATATGTAGATGATATTTTTTATTGTCCTCACCATCCAGAAGTTGGATTTAATAATGAGGTGAAATCTTTAAAAATCAAATGTAAATGCAGAAAACCTGAAACAGGTATGCTACTTCAAGCTAAAACGAAATATAATATTGATTTTTCACTTTCTTGGATGATTGGTGATAGATATTGTGACGTCGAGGCAGGTTTTAGAGTTGGATCAAAAACCATTTTAGTGAAAACTGGATTATCAGGAAATGACAAATTATATTTTCAAAACACAAATCCGGATTTTATTTTTCAAGACATCAAAGAGGCTGTTAATTATATTTTAACTACTTATGATAATAACTAAAACACCTCTTAGAGTAAGTTTTGCAGGAGGAGGATCTGATTTGAAAGAATATTACATAAAATTTGGTGGATCTGTGTTGAGCACTTCAATCAATAAATATATTTATTTATCAGCCATTAAGAATTTTAATAAAAACGAAATCTTATTAAAATATAGCACTACAGAAAGAATATTTAGTGTAAACGATATAAAGCATAATATTCTACGTGAAGTTTTAAAATATTATAATATTAATAATTTGGATTTTAATTCAAGTGCAGACTTACCTTCAGGGACTGGTTTAGGTTCTTCGTCTGCTTTTACATCTGGATTAATTTTACTATCAAATGCTTTTAAAGGTATAGATGTAGATAAAGAATATATAGCTTCAAAGGCTTGCGAAATAGAAATAGAACACCTAAATCATCCAATAGGTAAGCAAGATCAATATGCATCAACCTATGGAGGATTGAATTTCATTTCATTTAAAATGGATGGATCGGTAGAGGTAGAAAAAATAAATCTTAAAAGTGATATTAGAAAACAACTTAACAATAGACTATTACTTTTTTATATTGGTACAACCAGGAGTGCAAATAATATTTTAGAAGAGCAAAAAAATAATTCTAATAAAATTGATAAAATTACTTCACTTCATAATATTGTTGAACTAAGTGAACTTTTGAAGCAAGATTTAAAACACAATAATATTAGTAATTTTGGAGAGATTTTAAATGAAGGTTGGGAGGTTAAAAAAAGCTTAGCCTCTGAAATTTCTAATTCAAGAATTGATTATTATTACAAATTGGCAATTCAAAATGGAGCAATTGGAGGAAAACTTCTTGGTGCAGGAGGGGCGGGGTTTTTATTGTTTTATTGTTTAGAAGAAAATCAGGAAAAATTAATAAAGGCCTTAAAAGAATTAGATTTAATTTCTTTTGAAATGGAAAATGAGGGGTCAAAAATTATTTATAAAGACTAATTAGCATGAAAAGCAATATAATAAATTACATTGAAAAATTAACAAAATCATTAAATTCTATCTCAATTAAAGAGATTGAAAAAGTAGCTGAAGTTTTGTTAGATGCATATGAAAATGAAAAAAAAATCTTTATTTGTGGAAATGGAGGAAGCGCATCAACTGCATCTCATTTTGCATGTGACTTAAATAAGGGAGTTAGGGTTAATCACGATAAAAAATTTAAAATTATTTCTTTATGTGATAATATTCCTATTATCACTGCTTACTCCAACGACTTAAGTTATGAAGATATTTTTTTAGAACAGTTAAAAAATTTCTATCAAAAAGGTGATATTATAATTGGTATTTCTGGGAGTGGAAATTCGGAAAATGTTTTAAAAGCTTTAGATTTTGTTAATTCAAATAACGGAATTTCCATAGGTTTTACTGGCTTTAATGGTGGTAAACTAAAGCAAATAACTCATTATTCTATTAATTCGAATACTGACGACATGCAAATATCTGAAGATATTCATTTGATATTAACGCATATTTTCATGAAGCTTTTTAATTCCAAATTCAGATCATGAACTCTAATATTCTGGTTTCTGTCATAATGCCAGTCTACAATTCTGAAAAATTTATTTCAGAGTCAATAGAAAGTATTATTTCACAAACACATAAAAATTTAGAGTTTATTTTAATCTATGATGAATCTAATGATAATACATTAAAAATTATTAATGATTATTCAAAAAAAGATAATAGACTAAAGCTAATAAATAATAAATATGGTAACGGGATTATAGGAGCTTTAAACACGGGAATTGATTTTTCAAATGGGGATTTTATTTTAAGAATGGATTCTGACGACATTTCATTTCTATCTCGGGTAAAAGACCAGTTAGATTATATCATTTTAAACAAACTGGATATATGTGGCTCGTATTATTTTACAATTAATGAAAGAGGCAAAATTAAATCAAACAGGAAAGTACCCATAAGTAATAATCTTTGTAAGATTGCATTATTTTCTGTTGTGCCTTTTGCACACCCTTCTGTGTTAATTAAAAAGGCGTTTTTAATTAAACACAATTTAAAATATTCTTCAAATTTTAAAAATTTTGCAGAAGATTTAATTTTATGGCAAAAAATGTTTGAAAATGGAGCCAGATTTGGCAATATCCCAAAATTTTTATTAAAATACAGATTGAATCATGATTCAATTTCTTTTAATAATAAAGAAATAATTAAAATAGCAAATAAATTAAATTCAGATTTTTTTATTAAGCATAAATTAATTGGAAAATCATTAATCAATTCAAAATATAAATTTCAAAATTTTTTTGAGAAATATTTATATTACTTATTACTATCAAAACTTGTAAAAACTGGAGTAATTAAATTTAATTTAAAAACTCATTTAAACTCTTCAGCTATTTTATTTTACTTAATTATCTTTTGGAAAAGCAGGTGCCTTAAAGCTTAATGTATTTTTAAATATTAACATAAATGATTTTATTAGATGCAGTTTACATACATAATTATGGAGGTAAAACTATTTTAGATTTATTAATCAGATATTTAACAGATAAAAATTTAATTGATTTATTTTATTTTTTACTTGATAGTAGATATAAAAACAGTTTTAAATCAGGGAGTAAGTTCAAATATGTAAATGCTAGTGAAAGAGAAAGATTGCGATTTTATAAAAAACATACATCTACTTTTTCAAATATTTTATGCCTTGCTAATGTTCCTCCACCTATTAAAATTAAATCACCGGTGTTAATATACTTTCACAATGATTTATTAATCAATTATAATGAAGCCAATTTAAGTTTAAAATCAAAATTTCTTTCTTTTTTAAAGTTTAGTTATATTAAATTTAAATCCCAAGAAGCATATTTTTGGTCTGTTCAAACGGATATAATGAAAAAAAAAATATTTGAGCAGGAATTTATTAAAGTAGAAAAAATTAAAATTTTTTCAATTTATGAGGATAATATATTTCCTTCCTCTAAAAAAGAGAAGAACACATTTATATATGTTTCAAACTCTATGCCCCATAAAAACATAAAAAATCTAATTTTAGCATTTGTTCATCTATCCCAAAAAATAAATTATGAAATACAATTAAATTTAACATCTTTAAAAGAGGACTTTAATTATGAAAAACAAAAAAACCTAAAGATATTTTGGCATGGTGAAATCGAAAAATCTAAACTTGAAAAAATTTATAAAAAATGCGAATTTTTGATTTACCCATCTTTAAAGGAAAGTTTTGGATTACCACTAATAGAGGCAATTCAACATAACTGTAAAATTCTTGCCTCTGATTTGCCTTATGTTCATGAAATCATTGAACCCAGTTTAGTTTTTAACCCAAATTCTTATAAAGACATTTCAAAAACTATAGATTTGGCTTTAAACTCAAAAAAACTAAAGGAAAGCAAAATAAAAATAAAGAATAGACTTCCTGAAATGATTGATTATTTAATAACAAATAATAAATAACAAATTGAAAAAGAAAGCACTTATAACAGGAATAACTGGACAAGATGGAGCTTATTTGTCTGAGCTTTTATTAGAAAAAGGTTACGAAGTCCATGGTTTAAAAAGAAGAACCTCAAGATTTATAACTGATAGGATTGATCATTTAATCAAAAAACATCAAGATCAAGATAAAAATTTGGTGTTGCATTATGGAGACTTAACAGATAGTTTGAATTTGGTAAGTATTATAAATAAAATTCAACCTGATGAAATTTATAATCTTGGGGCAATGAGTCATGTCCATGTAAGTTTTGAAAGTCCAGAATATACAGCTAATGTTGATGGTTTAGGAACCTTAAGGCTTTTAGAGTCTATAAGAATACTTAAAATGGAAGACAAAGTTAAATTTTATCAAGCCTCCACCTCTGAACTATTTGGTAAAGTTTTAGAAACGCCTCAAACTGAGAGCACTCCATTTAACCCTCAGTCACCCTATGCAATTGCTAAGCTATTTTCATACTATACAACGGTGAATTATCGCGAAGCCTATAATATTTTTGCTTCTAATGGCATTCTATTTAATCATGAATCACCTTTTAGAGGAGAAACCTTTGTGACTAGAAAAATTACCATAGCGGTTGCTAAAATCTTTCATGGATTAGAGAAAGTAATTTATTTAGGAAATTTAAACTCAACAAGAGATTGGGGACACGCAAAAGATTATGTAGAGGGTATGTGGAGAATATTGCAACACGAAAAACCGGATGACTTTGTTTTAGCAACAGGTGTTTCAAGCTCTGTAAGAGACTTTGTGACTTCAGTTTTTGAATGCATTGGAGTAACAATTGCTTTTGAAGGAGAAGGCGTAAATGAAATAGGAATAGTTTCCAAAAATTCTGAAAATGCAAAGGTGACTATTGGTCAAGAAATCATTAAAATAGATCCTAGATATTTTCGCCCAACAGAAGTAGAAAGCTTATTAGGAAACCCAAAAAAAGCTAAAGACCTTTTAGGATGGAAACCACAATACACCCTGGAAAAGCTTACTAAGGAAATGATTGAAAGTGATATAAATCTTTTTAAACCTAATAAAAGTTGAACAAAGTATTAATTATTGGAGCTTCTGGTTTTTTAGGGAGTTACTGTTTTAATAAATTTTTAGAAGACAATCGGTTCGAAGTCAAAGGAACTCGTTATAGTAGTTTAAATAAAAACCTATCAAAAATTGATTACACTGATAGTTTTGCTCTTTTAGATTTTATAAGAATGAGTAGGCCTAATTATATTGTTTGGTGTGCGGGCTTAAAAAAGTTGTCATTAACAGAAAAAGATTCGAAACTAGCGCGGAAACAAAACTTTTATCCAATTAAAACTATTGTGAAATATCAGAAGGATCATAAGGATGTTTCTTTAATTTTCGTTTCAACAGATTATGTTTTTAATGGATTAAAAGGAAATTACAAACCATTAGACCCAACTAACCCCTCCACAAATTACGGAAAGTCAAAAGCTTCAGCAGAAAATTATATAATTAAACAAAGCCCTAATTATTCTATTTTGAGAGCAGGGGCGATAATAGGACCAGGATCTATTTTTTTAAATTGGTTGGTTGATAAAATAAAATCTAATGAAACTATTGAGCTTTATGATAATTTTTTTACACCAACACCAATTAAAAATATTTTTAAAGCAATTAATGTTTTAATAAATTCTTCTAAAAATGGTATTTATCATGTTTCAGGAAAACAAAAACTGAGTAGGTATGAGTTTGGTATTTTAATTAAAAAACACTTTAAATCTTCAAGCTCAGAATTGATTGAAGTAAAAAGCAGCAATAATAATTTGAACTTACATAAAGATTTATCTTTAATTTATTCTAAAGAATTCGAAAAATTTGAATCAATCGAAAAATATATTTCTAAAGCTTTAAAACATGATTAAATTTTATAAAAACTATTTTGTCAATGAGGATGAAAGAGGCAGATTTGTAGGACTTATAAATGATAAAAATTGGCAAGAAATAAATTATTTTCATACCAAAGAAAATCAAATCAGAGCTAATCATTACCATAAACATACAGATGAATTATTTATAATTTTAGAAGGAAAAATTAAAATCACTTTAACAAAAGTGCTTCCTAATGGTAAATTAGACAAAAAATCAAGTGACTATTCAATAACAAAAAATGATGTTTTTGTTATCGAGAAGATGACTTATCATACCTTTGAAATCATTGAAGAATCAACTTGGATAAATGCGCTCACCATTAAAATGGATAATAATAATCCTGACATCATTTCAATTTAAAATTAATAGTTAATGTTCTTCACAACACAAAGAGTTAAGCTAGTCAGATTTTTAATAGAGATTAATGAATCTATTTTCTTCTATAAAAGATTAAAGAAAGTTTTCAAAGAAATATTTAAAAATTCACCTTTAAGAAAGGTTATTGATGTGGGTGTAAATAGAGGGCAGACCATAAAATTTTTAAACCAATTTAGTGAAGATATTGAAATTATTGGTTTTGAGCCAAATAAATCTCTTTTTGAAAAAGTCAGAGAAATGAAATTAAAAAATGTATCACTACATAATTATGGTTGTTCTGACTCTGAAGGAACCTTGGTGTTTAATGAAAATATATTAGATGAATCTTCCACCTTTGAAAACGTAAATTCTAATTCTAAGTGGTTAATGAAAAAAGCTAACATATTAGGGGTTAAACCAAAAAACCTAATTAAGCAGTCCTATCCGGTGAAAGTGATACAGTTAGCTGATTTTATTAATGAACATATGAGAGAAGACACCATAGATTTAATAAAGATTGATGTTGAGGGTCATGAATTAAAAGTACTGAAAGGGCTATTTTCTAATCCATTGAGATCTAGAATCAAATTTATTCAAGTTGAGGTTCATAATGATGACCTGTACGAGGGGCAAATCAAGAATGAAATTATTGATTTATTGGAGTTTAATAACTTTTCTATTTATAAAGAAATTAAACACGGCTTTGGAAGCTTTTCAGACATTATTTTTATTAACAACAATCACTGATATGATCAGCAATATAAAAACCTCATATTTTGAATAAAAAACTTAGTATCATAATGCCTACTTTTCAAGAAGAAAAGTCAATTAAAGAAACATTAATTTATTTGCATGATTTTTTAGACAACCAAAAAATTTATTTTGAAATAATAGTAGTTGATGACAACTCTAGTGACAATACACAAAAAATTGTAAACAAACTTATTGAGTCCTATAAAAACATAAAATTTTATTTAAACACAAGTAAAAAGGGTTTTGGGAATTCAATTGTAAAAGGGATTGAGCATTCCTCCGGAAAATATATTTCAATCATGATGGCTGATAGATCAGATTCAGTGGAAGATTTAATGGCTTATTATAATTTTCTTAATTCGAATCCAAATTTTGATTGTGTTTTTGGGGATAGGTGGCAAGAAAACAAGACTAAAAATTATCCAATAGTAAAGAGAATTATTAATAGAATTGGAAACCGAATTATTTCTAAGTTATTTAGGGTCAACTACACAGATTTTACAAATTCTTTTAAGATGTATAAGAGAGATTTATTAATAGAAATTTCTCCTGTAATTTCTAATCATTTTAGTATTACACTTGAACTCCCTTTAAAAACTATATCAAGAGGGTTTAAATATAAAGTTATACCTAATTCATGGGAAAATCGAGAACACGGAGTTTCAAAACTTAGGATTATTAATTCACTAATTACTTACTCATTAGTAATACTCTATTGTTTAATTGACAAATACTTTTGGAATAAAAGATATGTAAGTAAAAGATAAAATATATAAATAGTTGTATTATAGACTGACATATGAAATGCAAAAACAGATATTGCAATTTGATAACCAATCACTAACAGCAGCAGTATTATAATTTTGTCTTTGAAAAGATTAAACCGAAACCTATAAAGTGAAAGAATTAAACTGATTAAAAAACTTATAAATAAAATAATCCCCAAGACTTTAGTAAATAGAGTATAGAAAAATTGAAACACCTCTTTATAGGAGAGTCTCCAGTCAGTTTCAGAAATAAGTTTTTTAGCTTCAACGAACTTAAACCTATAAATCAAGTTTTCTAATTTTCTAATTTCTTTAACATTAGTAAACCCATTTTGCTGAAAACTACCAATATTCCCAACATAAAATGGATCCAAAACAAGCAACCTAAAGGCAAAAAAACATTTTTTTATCCACTCTGTAGGATCTTCTTTGATTAATTGAACAAATTTATTTTTCAAAAAAATATTTTCATGGTATTTATCGCTTTTATAAGAAGACCCAAATCTTTCTTTTAAAGTCCTGTCCATAACTTGATCATCATCCCTAGGCAAAATCCCCCAATTATTTTCCGGTAATTGTCCTAAACCAATAAATAATACATGACCCCCATTTGTTGAAGTAAGCAAAGGCTTTCCAGTTTGATTATTCGTAAAGATCATCCATGGAGTTAGTAATATTAGAATAATAACTGGAAAAATAGATTTTTTTAAAGTGTTTTCATATCCAAAAGGTTTTGAAAAATATATATACAGGACAAGTAAATAAAACAAATAGATGTAGTCAGATCTAAAATTTTGCATTACACCAAAGCAAATAGCTGATAAAATGAGATAAATAAATTTTTTTGATTTGAAAAAATGATACAACAATAAAAATGATATAATAATTAGATTAGAAGTAATACTTTTGGGCCACATTTGAGTGTGAAACAAAAACCAAGGTGCTGAAAAAATAATAAGAAATCGAAGATATTCAATTTTATGAATAAGCTTAAATCTCATTAGCTCTCTGTCTAAGAATACTAAGGTTATAAAAGTTATGGATTGTTGTATTAATAAATTTAATAAAATACTTTTTCCAAAAAAAAGATAAAAAAATCCATAACCCCATATGGGGAAAGTCAAGTAGGGATCAGAAAAACTAAAAAAGTCAAGGCTTTTAAAAAAGTTACCATATTCTTCGTAAACACTATTAAAATATAGGCCAAAAGTTATATTTTCAAAACTTATTACACTATGAAAAATTATTGATGCAAATAGTAATAAATAATATTTATTTTTGTTTTGTAAGTGCTTAAACATTTTTTAGTAAAAGTAAAAAAAATAGATGAAAAACAAGATTTTGATATGTAAGTCAATAGAATTAGATAAAAGCACCTATTTAAAAAAATGGATTGAAGATTGGAAAGATGAAATAATAATTTTCAAAAAAGACAATAAAATCAAATTGTTTTCATCTATATGCCCTCATTTTGGTGGTGAAATAGTTTTTGACAATAAATTGAAGAGTTTAAAATGTCTTTGGCATGATTGGAAGTTTTGCCCAAAATCTGGAAAATGCTTAAGTCACCCAATAAGAGGAAAGCTTAATCCATATGATTTTGAAATAA
>Ga0308004_10000269_pt1 | contig 25269 bp, 22 predicted proteins | sample Neamet38_FD_203156 | JGI IMG/M metagenome (GOLD analysis project Ga0308004, IMG submission 203156) | Marine microbial communities from water near the shore, Antarctic Ocean - #38 | ecosystem: Environmental > Aquatic > Marine > Unclassified | place: Southern Ocean | collected 2014-06-06 | reverse complement strand
CATTTTTAATTCTTCTGCTTTATTCGTCATACTATTTATTTTCCTATTTGTTTGTTTGTTTTATTAAGTTTTCTATTTTTTCCGCATATTCAAAAGAGTCATCTTTAGCAAAAAGTATCTTTGGTATGTATTTCATAAATACTTTTTTAGATAAAACTTTCCTGATTAAAAAAGAATATTCTCTTAATTTTTTAATAACTTTCTCTGTGTCTTTTCCTCCTAGAGGCAATACATAAGCTTTTGCAATTTTAAGATCTTGACTCATTTTCACTTCTGTAACCGTAACAGTGTTAGTTTCTAAATTCGGCACCTTAGCTTCATTTCTTGCAAAAATCATACCTAAAGATTGCTTAATCAGCTCACCAACACGCAATTGCCTTTGCGATACAGGTTTTCCTGTTTTATCAACCATTACACCATTCTCTCCGTAGATGTCGTGCTATAGGCCTCTATTATATCATTTTTTTGAAAATCGACAAAATCTTTAAGTGTTATTCCACATTCCTGTCCATTACTAACCTGCTTGGCCTGATCTTTTTCTCTGAAAATTGTACTAATCTTGCCCGTATAAATGATTGCTCCATCTCTAATTAGCCTTGCATACGCCCCACTAGCAATTTCACCTTCTGTCACCTTAGAGCCTGCAACTTTTCCTGTTCCTGAAACTTTAAAGATTTCTAAAATTTGAGCTGTTCCATTAATTGTTTCTTTAATATCTGGAGTAAGAAGCCCTGACATTCTTAATTTAATATAATCTAGAACTTCATAAATAATATTATACGAATTAATTTTAATTTTTTCATTTTCTGCTAATTTTTTTGCTTCTTTACTTGGCTTAACATTAAATGCAATTAAGGTAGCATTAGATGCTTTTGCTAAAGTTACATCAGTTTCTGTTACCATTCCAATATCTGATAGAATAATCTTAGGCTTAACTTCATCGTGCGTAATTTGATTGATTGCACTCTTAATTGCTTCAGAAGACCCATGTACATCTGATTTTATAATAATATTTAATTCTGCAGCAGATTTATCTGCAAAAGCAGAATCTTGAGTTGCAAGATTCAAGGGATTCCCTCCAGTTTTGGTTTCGTCTGCTCTATTTTCACTCAATGTTTTGGCTTCTTTTTCAGAATCTAAAACAATAAAGTCATCTCCAGATTTAGCTGCTCCATTAATTCCTAAAATTTCAACTGGCATTGATGGAGGTGCTTCGTTGATATTTTTTCCTTTATCATTAATTAATGCTCTTACTTTCCCCCATTTTAATCCACTAACAAAAAAATCACCTTTTTTAATAGTTCCTGAAGTTACTACAACAGTAGCTACAGCTCCTCTGCCTACATCAATTTTTGATTCTAAAACAATTCCTGTTGCTTTAGATTCAAAATCTGTTTTAAGGTCTAAAATCTCTGCTTGTAACACAACAGCTTCTACTAATTTATCTAAGTTCTTTTTAGTTTTTGCAGATATCTCAACCATCAAAGTATCTCCAGATAAATCTTCTGCAATAAGTTCATACTCTAGAAGTTGGTTTTTAATTTTTTGTGGGTCTGCATCTGGCAAATCGCACTTATTTATCGCAACAACTATTGGTACATTTGCAGCTTTTGCATGTTTTATAGATTCAATCGTTTGAGGTTTAACACCGTCATCTGCAGCAACAACTAATACTACTACGTCTGTTAGTTTTGATCCTCTGGCTCTCATCTCAGTAAATGCTGCGTGACCCGGTGTGTCTATAAAAGTTATTTTATTTGATTCATGCTCTATTTGATAAGCACCAATGTGTTGTGTAATTCCACCAAACTCTCCAAGCACAACATTTGCACTTCTTAAAACATCTAATACTGAGGTTTTACCATGATCAACATGCCCCATTACTGTTACTATTGGAGGCCTGTTTTTTAGATTTTCAGATCTAGACTCTTTAATCTTTTTAATAATCTCTTCCGCTTTTGTTTCTCTTATAGGATTGTGGCCAAATTCTTTTACTAAATACTCAGCAGTATCTGCTGCTAATGTTTGGTTTATGGTAACTGTTACTCCCATTCCAAACAAATGTTTTATAACATTATTAGACTGCTCAGCCATTCTGTTAGATAACTCTCTGACTGTAATTGCTTCTGGAATGTTTATGTCCCTTTTTATTGGTTTTAAATTCTCCTGAATCTCTTCTTTGGTAAGTTCTCTATTTTCTTTTAATTTTGCTCTTTTAAGTGAAGCCATACTTCTTGATCTTGCTTCAATTTCATCACTTAAAGCTCTTGAAACTGTTAATTTCAATTCTCTTTTTTTTGTATCTGGTTTTCCAGACTCGCCCTTAAGTCTTCTGGTAGCTCTTTGCTCAGCCAGTTTACGTCTTTCACGATCATTGGTAATTGGTGACGATGTTTTTTGTTTGGGTTCAGTAGTAGCTCTTGGTGTAAAGCTTCCTGCGGGACTCACTTCTGGCTTGGACCTTACACTCAGGGGTCTGCCGGAGTTTCCTCCTCTTGGAGAAAATTTGTTTGGTTTTTTTTCAATTACAACTGAGTTTTTACTTTGAGTTTTTGCTAACTCTATATTCTCTATCGATTTCTTGGCAATGCCAGAAAGTGTTAATTTTGTTTTTTTGTTGTCCATATTTCATTACTCAATCTTTATAAGCTATATTTCTTGCAGACATAATCAGTTCGTCTGCCTCTGTTTTTGATAACGCAAAATCTTCTAAGTATCCTTGAATTTTAATTCTTTCACCTTTTACAACATCATAGCCACCAGTTAGTTCATCAGAAGCAAGATCAGCAAAATCTTCTAATTTTAGAATTTTTTTCTCACCTAGAGTAACCAGCATACCTGGTGTTAATCCTTTGTGATTTATAAGGTCATCATGAAGTCCTAAATCTTTAATTCTTTTTGTAATATCTTCTTGATCTTTTTGATAAAAATCTTTTGCCCTCTCTATCAAAGCTTTAGCGGTATCCTCTTCTATTCCTTCGATCTTCATTAGACTTTCGGGCGTGCTGTCTTTAATGTCTGAAATTGAAGAAAAACCTTCGGCTACAAGTAGTTGCCCTAATGTTTCATCTAATTCTAAATTTTTAACAAAATTTTCTGTTTTTTCTTTAAACTCTAACTGTCTTCTTTCAGAATCTTCCGCATCAGTCATTATATTAATTTCATAATTTAATAACTTTGTAGCTAATCTTACATTTTGACCTCTACGGCCAATTGCTTTACTTAAATTTTCTTCAGTTAAAATTACATCTAGTTTCTTTGCAACACTATCTACGTTAACTCTTTGTACTTCAGCTGGGGATAGTGCATTTGAAACTACTATAGCTGGATCTTCAGACCAATTAACTATATCAATTTTTTCTCCTTGAAGCTCATTAACAACAGCTTGAACCCTCGAGCCTCTCATTCCTACGCAGGCACCTACTGGGTCTAATGAAGTGTCAACTGCTTTAACACAAATCTTTGCTCTACTTCCAGGATCTCTAGCTGATGATTTAATTTCAATTAGTCCATCATAAATTTCTGGGACTTCTTGAATAAAAAGTTTTTCCATGAATTTAGTGTGAGCTCTCGATAAAAATATTTGCTGCCCTCTTGTTTCTCTTCGCACATCATAACAGTAAGCTTTAATTCTATCTCCAGCTTTAATATTTTCTCTAGGTATCATTTCATTTTTTTGAATTATTGCCTCTGCTCGACCTAAATCAATTATTACATTTCCAAATTCTAGACGTTTAACAATACCACTTAAAATTGAGTCTTTTTTATCTATAAAATCATTATATTGTCTTTCACGTTCAGCCTCTCTTACATTAAAACTAATAACTTGTTTTGCTGTTTGTGCTGCAATTCTACCAAAATCAAAAGAAGGTAGTGGTTGTAAAATTTCATCACCAATGTTCTTAGTCTTATTTTCTTCATTAAGAATAATTGCATCTTGAAGGTTAATTTCTGTATTAGTGTTTTCGGGGTTTTCAGCAATAATTAATTTTCTAAAAATTCCAATGTCACCACTTTCTCTATCAATTAAAACTTTAATTTCATTCTCTTGACCAAATTTAGATTTGGCTGCTTTTGCAATTCCGGTTTCCATAGAGTCAATAATTAGTTCTTTGTCTATAGATTTTTCTAAAGCAACAGCTTCTGCTATTCTTAGTAATTCTAATTTATCAGATCTTCTATTTAACATAATTTTATTAGTTCCAAAAAAAAATGGGCTGCAGCCCATTCTGTAATCTCAATAATGTAAGGGCAATATATAAAGAATTTTTTTTAATTCAATAGTAACTATTTAGAAAAAATACCCTTTTTATCTGTTTTTTCCCAAGAAAATGAACCATCGGCCTCTGGTATTCTTCCAAAATGACCGTAAGCAGCTGTTTTTTCATAAATAGGCTTATTTAAGACCAACATCTCTCTAATTCCTCTGGGGCTCAGATCAAAGTTTTGCGTAATTTTTTCTAAAACAAATTTATTTTTTTCTAAATCATTATCAAATAAATCTACGTAAATAGATAAAGGTTTTGAAACACCGATCGCATATGCCAGTTGAATTAAACATTTGTCTGTAATATTTGAGGCAACTATATTTTTTGCTATATATCGTGCTGCGTAAGCTGCTGATCTATCTACTTTAGTTGGATCCTTACCAGAAAAGGCTCCACCACCGTGAGGTGCTGCCCCACCATAAGTATCGACAATAATTTTTCTACCTGTTAAACCACAATCCCCATCTGGTCCACCTATAACAAAGTTTCCTGTTGGGTTTACATAAAATTCTTTTTCATCAAAATCTTTTAAAAATTTTTCTGGAATTGATTTTAACATATAGGGTGTTAATAATTCTCTTACTTTTTTCTGATCTATATCTGCAGAGTGTTGAGAGGATATAACAACTGATTTAACTTTAGTTGGTTTTCCATCAATATATTCAAATGTGACTTGACTTTTTGAATCTGGTTCTATATTTTTTAATTTACCAGACTTTCTGTCTTCTGCCATAAGTCTTAAAATTTTATGTGAATAGTGAATAGGCGCTGGCATTAATTCTTCAGTTTCATTGCAAGCATATCCGAACATTATTCCTTGATCTCCAGCTCCTTCATCTTTATTTCCAGTTGAGTCCACTCCCATTGCAATATCTGTAGATTGGGAATGAAGGTGACTTTCTATTTTAGTAGCTTCTCTCCATGTAAAACCATCTTGATCATAACCAATATCTTTAATACATTCTCTAACTTTTTGAATAAGTTCTTCTTCTTTGATTTCTGGGCCTCTCACTTCACCGGCAAGTATAACTTTATTTGTGGTGGTTAATGTTTCACATGCTACTCTAGAAAAAGGATCACCTGAAAGATAACTATCGACTACCATGTCTGAAATGCGATCTGATACCTTATCAGGATGACCTTCAGATACAGATTCACTTGTAAATAAAAAATTTTTTAAATTACTCATTTGTAAGTTTAATAAATGAAAATGTTAAAAAAATATATAGTAAAATTAATATTGAAAAGATTTTATTTCCATAAGTTGCAAATGGTGTCAATTTTATGGTCTTACTTTCTAGTAATTCGACAAAACCAGCAGAACCAAATTTTGTCCCTTGTTCCACAATACCTAGAGGATTTACAACAGCTGACATTCCATTATTAGCTGCTCTAATTATATATTTGCCACTTTCAATAGATCTAAAAATACTGTGTGAAAAATGTTGCTTAGGACCAATAGAATTTCCAAACCATCCATCCTCTGAAATATTAATTATGTAATCAAAACTGTTATCCATAGATAGTTTCCCTGTATAGATTATTTCATAACAAATCAAAGGAAGTAAATTTAAATCAATTTTATCATTTTTTATATTTATATATTTTCTGTGATTACCTCTAGTGAATGATTGATACTTATTTGTAATAGTTTTAAATCCTATTAAACTTAAAATATTTTCAAATGGAATAAATTCTCCAAAAGGTACGAGGTTAATTTTATTATATTTTTTAATTAAATCTAGCTTGTTATTAAATACAGCCATAGAGTTAAAAAATAAATCTTTACCCTCTTTTTTCTCAATACTGTTAAGACCCATTATGATTAAATCATCATCACCGAAACTATTAGAAAATAAATTTTTATATATATTTATATTTTCTATATTACTGTCTGGAATGATTCCTTCTGGCCATATAAAAATTGTGGGTTCTTTTTTTGTTGATGCACTTAGCTCTATAAGCTCCTTTATTATTTTTAATTCATCTTGTTTTGAATAAAATCTATCTAGACTAATATTTGGTGATATGGCCTTAATTCTAAAAGTATTTTTTACACTTTCAAAAGAATTAAAATTATCAATTCTTATATTACCAAAGATTAAAAAACTAACAGTCATTAAAATAAATAAAAAACAAACCATAATTTCTTTTCTAGAGTTTCTTAAAAAAAGTACAGCAGGAATAGTGAACAAGGAGATACAAATTAAATTAAAAGAATAAGTTCCAATAATAGAAAGAATTTGAATAAAATAAATACTTTCTGAAAAACTAAATGCAATCAAATTCCATGGAAAACCTGTAAGTATAGATCCTCTTATAAGTTCAACAGTACCAAATAAAATCGAAAAAATAAAAAATGAACCAACAACATTTTTCGAATAAAGAATTGAAAATAAATATGTCATTAACCCGTAAAATATAGCTAAAAAAGCTGGCAATAAAATTATAGCTACTGGAATTAATAACTTAAAGCTTTGATCAAAAGTTAATGAGATTACAACCCAGTATAAGCTAAATAAAAAATATCCCAAGCCAAAACACCACCCATACTGAAAAAAATATTTATTACTAGGTGTGCTTTTTTTTTTATTAAAAATAAAAACAAAAAATAAGGAAAAAGTAATAAAATTAATTATAAAATAATTATATGGGGGTAAACTATAAGAACTTAATGCTCCTAAAAAAACAATATAAAGGTAATTTAAAAAGTTTTTTTTAAACAATTTAGACAATCTTTTTCTTAATAGTTTGATAGATTTTTTCTTCTTCAATTTGCATCACTTTAAAATCTTTTAATTTGATATGGTCATAACCTAATAAATGAAGAAAACCGTGAATAAAAATCCTAGTTACTTTATTCTTAAACTCTACAGTGCTTAATGTTTTTGGTTTATTCATAAAATCATAACTAATAACAATATCTCCAATATATCTTGATTTTTGTATATTCATTTTTTTTTCGAATGGAAAAGATAAGACATCTGTTGCTTTATCTTTATTTCGAAATTTTTTATTTAATCTTTTTATATTTTTATTATTTGAGAGCAAAATAGTTAAACTAACCTTTTTTTTAATAAATCTGTATTTTTTAGGAAAAACTTTTACTAAAGACTTAAAAAAAACATCAGCATTTTTAATTTTTTTACTCCAATGATTACTCTCAGAAACTGCTTCAATACTAATCATTTTCTTGGTCTGAATAAGCTTTTACGATCTTAGAAACTAGTGGATGCCTTACTACATCAGAGTGATCAAAATCTATCACAGAGACTTCATCTAAATGACCTAATAATTTTTTAGATCTATTTAGTCCAGACATATTCTTATGAGGTAAATCAATTTGTGATGGATCACCGTTTATAACAATTTTTGAATTCTCTCCAATACGCGTTAGAAACATTTTAATTTGTGTATCGGTTGCATTTTGTGCTTCATCTAAAATTGCAAAAGAATTTTTTAAAGTTCTGCCTCTCATAAATGCTAGTGGTGCTATTTCAATATCACCAACTTCAATCATTCTTTGAATTTTTTCAAAGTCAAACAAATCATAAAGAGAGTCGTATAAAGGTCTTAGATAAGGATCTACTTTTTCCTTCATATCCCCTGGTAAAAAACCTAATCTTTCACCTGCTTCTACTGCCGGTCTTGATAAAATAATTCTTTCAATCTTCTTATCGAGTAATAGTGTCAAACCAACCGCAACAGCTAAGAAAGTTTTTCCTGTTCCTGCAGGACCTGCTGATATAACGATATCACTTTGTCTTAAGGCTCTAACATATTCCTTTTGTCTTTCTGATCTTGGAATAACTGATTTTTTAGGAGTTTTAATTATATCTGAGACATTAGAATTTTTTTCCTTTTCTTCAATCATAAATTTATCTACTGAAGAGATTATATCTTTTTTTTCTATACTGCCATTATTTATAAACTGGTTGGCTAAAAATTGAATTGCATTTTTTGCAACTTCGTTTTGTTTGGGAGTAGATTTTACTAAAATAGAATTACCCCTAGAATATAAATCAGTATTCGTAATTTTCTCCAGTTCTTTTAAATTTTCATTGAATTCACCAACCACACCCATTAACAAATCATTGTCTTGGAATATAACACTTAAAGAATTTTTATCAGAATAGACAAATTTTAAAATAGAGTTAATTTTTTTTGATGCTATGTTCTTCAACTTTTAAGCTACCTTCTGTTTATAATCTTCTTTTAGTAAACCAAATAGGCTATTTTGATTACTACTTGTTATTTCTATTTGCACAACTTTTCCTATACAATCAATATTACCATCAAAAATTACTGATGTCATGAACTCAGTTCTACCAAATAATTTAATTCCATCTTTCATTTTATTTTCAACTAAAACATTAAGTATCTTACCTTCTAAAGATTTATTTTTATTTGTCTGATTTTCAAATAATGTATTTTGAATTATCTCTAGTCTTTCTTTTGACTTAACTTTATCAACTAGATCAAGGTCAGCAGCTACAGTACCTGGTCTTGGGCTAAAAATAAAAGAATATGAATTAATAAATTTAATTTTTTTAATTAATTCCATCGTACATTTAAAGTCTTCATCATTTTCCCCTGGGTATCCAATAATAAAATCACTAGAAAACTCAATCTTGGCGTTAATTTTCTTTAACTTTTCATAAATCATTAAATATTCTTCAATAGTATGTTTTCTATTCATTTGTTTTAAAATTTTGTTTGATCCGCTCTGCACTGGTAGATGGACTAAAGGCATTAGTTTGGTTGATTTTTTATAAACATTTATTAAATCATCAGTCATGTCTTTAGGGTGAGATGTTGTATACCTAACTCTCTTCAACTCATTAAAGCTTTCTAGTTCTAATAATAAATCAGATAATCTATATTTCTTATTTTCATCTTTATAGTTATACGCGTTAACATTTTGTCCCAAAAGTATAATTTCTTTAGCACCACTTTGGACTATCTCTTTAGCTTCATTAATAATTTGATTAAATGGTCTGGAGTATTCGGGCCCACGTGTATATGGAACAACACAAAAATGACAAAACTTATCACACCCTTCTTGAATTGTTAAAAAGGAAGATATTTTACTATCTTTATTTTTGATTTTACTTAAATAATTAAATTTTGAAATGGTATCAAAATCTGTTTCTTCTTCTTTTTTCTTATCAATTGTGTGTTTTTGTATGGCATCATTAATTTTATGATATGATTGAGGCCCAATTACTATATCTATATAGGGCTCACGCTTTAGCATTTCTTGATTTTCTGCTTGGGCAACACACCCAGCTACAATCACAATTGGTTTTTTTTTTGATCTAAAAATTTTTTTAACTCTACCAATTTCATGATAAACTTTTTCTTTTGCTTTATCTCTTATGTGACAAGTGTTTAAAAGATAACAATTAGCTTCCTCATACTTATCTGTTTTTTCAAATCCTATCTTTCTTACCGTATCAAATATGCGATTTGAATCATATTCATTCATTTGGCAACCAAAGGTTTTAATAAATATTTTTTTCGGCATTAAGTTAGGGTTTTTTTTTAACCCCATACAATTCTAATTTATGGTCAACTAATCGGTAACCGTATTTATCTGCAATTTTTTCTTGTAATTTTTCAATTTCTTCATCAACAAATTCTATAATTTCTCCTGACTTAACATCTATTAAATGATCATGATGACCTTCATTTAATTCTTCGTATCTCGCTTTTCCACCTTTGAAATCATGTTTTGCTAAAATTCCAGATTCTTCAAATAATTTTACCGTTCTATAAACTGTTGCAATACTAATTTTTGAATCAATTTTTGAAACCCTATTATAAAGCTCATCTACATCAGGATGATCATTTGATGCTGACATAACTTTAGCAATTATTTTTCTTTGCTCAGTAAGTTTAACTCCTTTGGCTACACACTTTTGTTCAATATTTTCTGACATAGTTAATTTTAACTTAAATAAATAGGGTTAATCAAATTCTTTTTAATCTTATATCTTTCACATAATTCTGGCACATCTACATATTTAGTAGTCTCAGATCGCTCAAAATCATCAAAACTAAAGCAAAAATAATCAATTTTTTTTGTTAAAAATAAAGCTTTCACTGTCGATAATGAGTTCCTGATACCCGCATAACTACCTGGGCCCCTATTAACGTAAATAGTTTCTATATCACTTAATGATCTTTTGTTAATTTTTAAAAATTCATCAATTAAGATCATCAGTTTTTCAAAATTAATTTTACTATTTTCATGACTACAAGTATAATTATTTTTACCAACAATGAATACTAAAATTATTTTATCTCTAGTGGCATCAATTATTAAATTACTCATTTTAATATCATTATTTACTTTCAACTCTAAAGCAGAAGAACCAAATATCAAATCTTATTCTGAAGATAAGGGTATTTTATCGCTTATGTACCATAGGTTTAACGAAAATAAATATCCATCAACGAATATCCAAATGGATATTTTTATAAAACAAATCAAAATAATCAAAGATTCAAAATATAACTTTTATAATCCTAAAGATTTAGAAAAGAATTTTTATATTTCAAAAAAAGAAAAAAAAATACTTATTACTATAGATGATGCCTTTTCTTCATTTTATCAAATTGCATGGCCATATTTAAAAAAAGAAAAAATTCCTTTTATTCTTTTTGTTTCAACTGAGGCTATTGGTAAAAATGGATATATGACTTGGACTCAAATTAAAGAATTAGAAAAAGAGAACATTGTATATATAGGTAATCATTCTCACACGCACGAGTATTTAGTGGATCTCAAAAATGATGACTTTATAAAAGATATTAACATTGCTAGTAAAATTTTTATAAAAAATATTGGGTATAATCCTATTTTTTTTTCTTATCCATTTGGTGAATACAGCAATCTTATTAAAGAGCATATAGCTAAAAATTTTAAATTTTCCTTTGGCCAACATTCAGGTGTAATCGATGTCAATAAAGATAAATATGAACTTCCCAGATTTCCAATTAATGAGAAATATGGAGATTTAAAAAGGTTTAAATTTTTAATCAATCTTCAACCCTTACAATATAAAACTTTATATCCAAAAGATAAATATCTAACTAAAAATAATCCTCCTAATTTTTCTGTAGAATTTTTTGACAAACAAAATAACTTAGATAACATCAATTGTTTTTCTGATGAGGGCAATCAATGGGAAAAATCTAATATTTATTTTAATAATAATATATTAAATATAAATTTCAGAGAAAAATTTTTATTTCGTAGGGGTAGAATTAATTGTTCTTTAAATGATAATGGAATCTGGAGATGGTTTGGAGTTCAATTCTCTGTTAAATTAAATTAGACTTTCTAAATCAATACTATTAGGTAGTAATTTAGCATCATCAAAATCTTCTAAATTATTTTGTCTTATTATTTGCTGTAAAATTTTAACATACTCTTTTCCAGTCTCTGCGTATTTATCCAAGTATTCTGTAAGAGCCATACTATTAAGTTTTTGACCACTGTCTCTTAATTCGGCCCTAGCACTTCTAAAACCCTTATAAGTAGAATGTGTATTTAAATTTCTTTGGTATGCCTTTACGGAAGCTTGTAATACTTTAAATTTCATCACTTTGTGAGTACTGCCATCATCTGCTCCAGCTGGTTTAATACCATCACCAGACCATGTCCATTGTCCAAATAGTGCATTTCCCTCTTGGGCAAATCTTGAAGTACCCCATCCAGTTTCTTTTGCTGCTTGCGCTATAGCCATAGACACTGGGATCTCATCCAGTCTAATCTTTAATGTGGATAAGTCTTTATTTACGACACCATATTGTTTAAATTTTGCGTTTAACCAATTATTTTCAGTTGCTGTATTTTGGTTTTTATTCAAAATACTAAAAAGTTTTTTTCTATCAAGCTTGATATAGTTATTTTCTTTAATTATTAATGGTAAAATAATTTGAATAAATAAGTCTTTCCTTTTTTTTGTATTTTCTATTTGTTTTATTTCTTCTGGCAACAACGTGAGTGTGATTGGTTTAACTAATTTAGTTTTTCTTACATCGTTCAAATTATAATCAGTTGATTTAAATAGTTCTTCAATTGTTAAGGCACTCAATCTTACAGTGTCAGATGGTTGTTCATCGAATTGCAAAACATCTTCAAATAAAAATTTTTGATTTAATCTGTCATCTAAATTTGGATCTAGTTTTTCAACTAACTTCTTTAGATTTTTTTTTGACTCATTTTCAAAATCTTTAGAAAAATTCACATTTTTTTTTTTAAGATCTATAACTAATGGAGTAATAAAGAATACCGATATAATTATCAGACTTGTTAAAAGAGTTCGAGGTAAACTTCCAAGATTACTTTGTTTTTTTTTATTTTTTTTTTTGCTAATTACAAATCCTCTTTTTTCTAAAAAATTTTTAATATCTAAAATTGAAATTTTATTTTTCATCTTATACTGCGACCACTTCTTTTACTTCAGGAAGGTAGTGACATAAAAGATTTTGAACACCTTGTTTAAGGGTCATGGTTGAGCTTGGACAACCAGAGCAGCTTCCTTGTAATTCTACCATAACAACACCATCTTTAAATTCTCTAAATTTAATATCACCTCCATCTTTTGCAACGGCTGGTCTAATTTTTGTTTCTAAAATACTTATGATTTTTTTTTCAATTTCACTATGCTCTTCTTTCTTTTCTTCAGTTAAACTATTTGTAATAATAGATTCTTTTCCTGTTGAGTAAAAATCATTAATTAATGAAATGACTATATGTTTAATTTCTTCCCAATTTATTTCTTCATTCTTATTGATAGATAAAAAATCTGCTCCCAAAAATACTCCTACTACACCATTTATAGATAAAAGATTTCTCACTAATTCACTATCTGTATCCTCTTTTTTAGTTACCTCAAAAGAACCAATATTTGATACAGACTTTCCCGGTAAAAATTTAAGGGAATTTGGATTTGGTGTTACTTCAGTTTGGATAAACATAATTTTATATATAGTGATTAATACTAAAATTAAAACTAATTAATATATTTGTTAAAAGCCTACCAGTTCTTTAATTTCTTTAATTTTATTAGAGGCAATTTTGTCTGCTTTTTCAGAGCCCTTTAATAAAATTTCATCTAAATACTTTTCATCGTTTAATAATTTTTTTACCTCTTTTGATATTGGCTCAATTTTTTCGATTAGAACTTCTGACAATTTATCTTTAAATTCCGAAAATTGTTTTCCATTAAAGTCGTTTATTGAATCTTCTAATTTTTGATTTCTTAGACTTGAATATATTCCCAATAAATTTTCTGCTTCTGGTCTTTCAACTAAATCTTTAATGTCTGCTGGCATTGGCATAGTGTCTGTTTTGGCTTTCTTTATTTTATTATATATTTCATCTTTTTCATCTGTAAGATTTATTCTGCTTAAATCTGAAGGATCTGATTTACTCATCTTTTTCATTCCATCTTTAAGACTCATTATTCTAGAAAATTGTTTTTGTATTAAGGGCTCTGGAACTTTTAAAAAATCTTTTGCATTAAAATCATTATTAAATTTTTGTGCTATATCTCTACAAAGCTCTAGGTGTTGTTTCTGATCATCACCTACAGGAACATGTGTTGCATCATATAATAAAATATCTGCTGCCATTAAAACCGGATAAGAATAAAGACCGATGCTAGCTTTTTCCTTATCTTTGCCAGCTTTTTCTTTAAATTGTGTCATTCTATTCAGCCATCCAATTCTTGACACACAACTTAAAATCCAAGCTGCCTGTGAATGAGCCGGAACCATAGACTGATTAAAAATAATATTATTACTAGGATCTATTCCACTTGCTATAAACGTAGCAGCTGTCTCTCTTATATTTTTTTTTAATTCCTTTGGGTCCTGCTTAATAGTTATTGCGTGTAGATCTACGACACAAAAAATACATTCATTTTCTTTTTTGTTTTGCAATTCTACAAAGTTTTTAATTGCTCCAAGATAATTTCCTAAATGAAGATTTCCCGTTGGTTGAACGCCTGAAAAAATTTTTTTACTCATAGTTAATACTTTAGATGAATATCACTTGTTTTAAAAGCCTTGATAAGTATTGCTACCAAAATATAAAATGTTAATCCTAATATCACAGCACCTACAAGGTATGCGGATTTAAAAATTTCTTCATATTTTAGCTTGTCATTTAAAAAACTAATTAAGAAATCAAAAAATATTCCCATGATTGTTGAGGCAGCTAAAATTTTAACAAACCTTTCTATAAAGATTAAATTAAAATTAAATAAATTTTTTCTTTTTAATAAGATAAATAAAAAAATAGCATTCAACCAAGAAGATATTGAGGTTGCAATGGGTATAATTATGAAACCAATTTCTTTGAAAAAAACGACACTAATAAAAATATTTACTAGGACGGAAATTAAAGAAATATAAAATGGGATTTTTGTATTGTGTCTTGCAAAAAAAAATGTTGAAAAAACTTTGATTAGAGAAAAAGCAGGTAGTCCTACTCCAAAATAAAATAGAGCCTTTGCTGAATTATTAACACTTACTTCATCAAATGATCCATAACCAAACAATGAAGATATAATTTCTTCAGAGGCAATTAATAATGCTATTGCTGCAGGTATACTTAAGAATAGGCTTAGCTCTAGGGCCTTGTTTTGTATCAAATTTATTTTATTTTCGTTATTATTTTGAACATACCTAGAGAGCTGAGGAAGTATTACCGTTCCAATTGCAATACCTGCAATTGCAAGGTTTATTTGATAAACTCTATCTGCATAGTAGAGATAGGATACTGCGCCAGCCTGGAAAGAGGCGATGATCGTTCCTACTAAAATATTTATTTGAGTTACACCAGAAGAAAAAATGCTTGGCAATAGTTTTTTAAAAAAAATTTTTATCTTTTTATCAATTTTAATATTGAAATTTAATTTAGGTGAAAAATACTTTTTTATAAAAAAATATAAAAATATAAATTGCAATATTCCTGAGACTGTGACTGCATAAGATAGATAATACACCAATTGGTCATTTAAAGTTACTCCAAAAAATAACACTCCTATTAAAAGAATATTTAAAATAATTGGTGCTGCTGATGCAACAGCAAATTTGTTGTGAGAATTTAAAATTGCTGAAAAGAATGATGCTAAGCTTATAAATAGTAAAAAGGGAAAAGTAACTCTTGTTAAGGTTATAGCTAATTCCATTTTTTGTGAATCTCCTTCAAACCCTGGTGCAATCAAAAATACAAAAAAAGGCATCAGTATTTCAATAATTATTACTAAGAAAAATAATCCTAAAACAAGTAGATTAAAAATATTATTAGCAAAGTTTTCTGACTGTTTTTTTTTTCCTAATAATGCCGAATAGCTAGGCACAAATGCAGCGTTAAATGTTCCTTCCGCAAACAATCTTCTAAATGTATTTGGAATTCTAAATGCAACAAAGAAAGCATCAGCTAAAGGTCCTGCACCAAGAAACACTGCTATCAATATGTCTCTTACATAGCCGAGTAACCTGCTTATTATTGTAAAAAAGCTAAATGTGCCTGTTGACTTAATAAGGTTCATAAATCATATTAGTCATAAATTTGCTCCATTTGTATATCTAATTATCATAAATGAAAAAAACTAAAATAGACCATTATACTGATAAAGAAGCTTTAGAATTTCATAGCCAAAACAAGCCTGGAAAAATAGAGATTAACTCTTCTAAACCGATGACCACGAAGAGAGATTTGGCCTTAGCTTATTCACCTGGTGTAGCAGCTCCAGTTAGAGCAATTTCTGAAAATCCTGAGGCAGCCTATGACTATACCTCAAAGGGAAATTTAGTGGCTGTTATAAGCAATGGATCTGCAATCCTGGGTATGGGTAATTTGGGAGCATTGGCCTCTAAACCAGTGATGGAAGGGAAAGCTGTTCTGTTTAAAAGGTTTGCTGATATCGATTCCATCGACTTAGAAATTGATTCTAGTGATGCCGGTGAAATCATCAATAGTATTAAAAACTTTGCATGTAGTTTTGGAGGAATAAACTTAGAGGATATAGCTTCTCCAGATTGTTTTGTTATTGAAGAAAAATTAAAAGAAATTTTAGATATTCCAGTTTTTCATGACGATCAACATGGCACAGCAATCATTACAACAGCAGCATTGATCAATGCACTAGATATAAGTGGTAAATCAATAAAAGATATTAAGGTTGTTGTTAATGGCGCAGGCGCCTCTGCAATAGCCTGCACAAATTTATTTAAAAATAGTGGTGTACCTAATGAAAATATAACAATGGTTGATCGTAAGGGAGTAATTTATAGAGGTAGAACTGAAGGAATGGACCAATGGAAATCTGCTCATGCCATTGATACGAAGAATAGAACCTTAGCAGAAGCTATTAAGGATGCTGATGTGTTTTTAGGGTTATCTGCTAAAGGTGCCTTAAAAAAAGAACTAGTAAAAACAATGGCAAAAAATCCAATAATTTTTGCTTGTGCCAATCCAGACCCAGAAATAACACCGGAAGAAATAATGGAAGTTAGAGATGATGCTATTATTGCAACTGGAAGATCTGATTACCCTAATCAAGTAAATAATTTAATTGGTTTTCCCTATATATTTAGAGGAGCTCTTGATGTTAGAGCAACTACAATTAATGAAGAAATGAAAGTTGCAGCAGCTAATGCTATTGCAAAATTAGCTAGAGAAGATGTTCCTGATGAGGTTGTTGCTGCCATGGGTGGTGATCGTCCAAAATATGGTAAAGACTATATAATTCCATCTACTTTTGACCCACGACTTATTAGTGTAATTCCTTCAGCAGTTGCAAAAGCTGCGATGGATAGTGGCGTTTCAAGGAAAAATATAAAAGATTTTGAAACTTACAAAGATCAGCTTAAGCAAAGGCTTAATCCATCTGTTACCATTATGCAGGGTATTAATTCTCATATTAAAAAAAATCAAAAAAGAATTGTTTTTGCAGATGGTGAAGATGAAAACACACTTAAAGCCGCAATAGCATTTAAAAATTCAAAGTTAGGAATTCCGATCCTGGTTGGTAAAAAAGAAAATATTAAAGAGAGAATTAAAGAAATTGGTTACAGTGAAAATTTTGATATTGAAATAATAAACTCTCAAGATTCTGAAAAACGAGAAAAATATGTAAATTACTTATTTAAAAAGATGCAAAGAGAGCAGGGACTTTTGCAAAGAGATTGTGACAGGCTTGTAAGAAATGATCGGGTTATATGGGCTTCTTGTATGGTTGCCTGTGGGGATGCGGATGGTGCTGTTACTGGTAATACAAGAAGATTTGGAGCATCATTAGATAAAATAACTCAAGTAGTTGATGCACGTCCTGGGGAAATTATGTTTGGTTTAAATATGGTTATTGCTAAAGGAAAAACTATTTTCGTTGGAGACACCAGTGTTAATGAATATCCAAGTTCAGAAGAGCTTGCGGAGATTGCGATATCATCAGCTAGAGTAGTAAAATTATTTGGTTTTGTTCCTAAGGTTGCTTTTGTTTCTCACTCAACTTTTGGTCAACCTCTCACTAGTAGAACAAAACACATTAAAAGAGCTGTTGAAATTTTAAAAAGTAAAAATATAGATTTTGATTTTGATGGTGATATGCAACCAGATGTAGCACTTAATGAAGAGTACAAAGAACTCTATCCTTTTTCGAGTATCGTTGGTAATGCAAATATTTTAATAATGCCAGGACAGCACAGTGCTGCTATTTCATATAAAATGATGAAAAGCTTAGGTGGCACAAAGGTTATCGGCCCTCTACTAATTGGTTTGGGTCAACCAATTGAGATTGCACCCTTAAGATCATCTACTTCTGAGATAATAAATTTAGCTTCAGTTGCTGCTTACTCAGCTGATGTGATTGATTATAAAAAAAACTAATTTTTTTGAATTCTTAAGTCTTCAACTAAAACTATACTTGCTATAACTATTTCAACATCAAGTATTTCTTTTGCTTCTTTTATTACTTCTTTTCTCTCGTCTGAAGTTAACGAAATTCCATAAATAAATATCTTCTTTTTATAAGTGTCTATTTGATAATTGGTTGCTTTGATCTGTCTATTAAATATCATTGCCGTTCTTAATTGTGATGTTATTAATAAATCTTTAGCTGATTGTTTAAAATTAAATGCTTCTTTTATTTTGATATCATTTTTAACAGACCTAACACCCTTAGTTTCCCAGGCTAATTTGGTAAGTTGAAGTTTTTCTTCAGGATTATCTACTTTACCTGTTAAGAAAATTCTACCGTCTAAAACATTTGTACTTACTGATATTAGATAGGTTTTATCTCTTATAATCATTCTTGCAGATAGATTTTTTTGCATTACCGAGTCGTCAATTTGGGTCCCCAAAGATCTTGGGTCAAAAGCAATACTAACACCCGAACCAAAAAGGCCTTTTGAACTAATTCCTATACATCCTGTAAATATCAAAAAAACTAAGCTTATTAAAAAAATTCTATTTTTCATTTTTTAACTTTAAACAATAGTTATAAATTTCTTTTTTTGGCACACTCGAGTTTTGACAAATTAAATCAGTTATGTCTTTAATGCTTAATTTTTTAATCAACATTTGAATATTTTTCTTATCAGATTCATTTAGCACTATCGATAACTTTTTTTCAGTACTTTTTTCAGATATAACTAGTGTTAATTCTCCTTTTGGGTCAGACTCAAAAGGTTCAAGATTATCAATGTCACTTCTAATATATTCTTCATAAAACTTTGTCATTTCTCTACATATTAAAATTTTTCGTCCAGAAAAATAATGCTTAATATCTTTTACAGACTTATTAAATTTCCGAGGGGAAATAAAAAAAACAATACAACCATCTAAATTAGATAATTTTTCAAAATCCTCTTTTAATCTAATGTTTTTCTCTGGGAAAAAACCATAAAAAAAATATTTTTCATTAAATCCGCTAATGGAAACTGCTGTTGAAACTGCCGATGCTCCAGATATAGGAAAAATATCTATTTTATTTACCAAGCATTCATTAATTAGTATTGCACCTGGGTCAGAAACTGATGGTGTTCCCGCATCAGAAATTAGTGAAACAACACAATCAGATTTTAAAATCTCTATTATCTTTGATAAATTTTTTTTTTCATTAAATTTATGATTTGAAATAAGCTTTGACCTAATTTCGTATTTATCCAGCAAGTTTTTAGATGTTCGTGTGTCTTCACAAAGTATATAATCAGACTTTTTTAGTACCTCTAGGGCTCTTAGCGTAATATCACCTAGATTACCAATTGGAGTAGCAATAATGTACAGGCCATTTTTAACATTATTATTTTTATTTTCAGTATGTAGAATCATCAAGTTATAGTTGTTATAATAACATCAAAATGAAGAAAATTATTAAAATTATATTACTTTTAACTTTAACCTTGTCACCTTCTTTGGGAAGCGTGTTTGCTGAAGAAAAAATTAAGATTGGATTACTTGTTCCATTGACAGGTAAAAATTCTGAAATAGGACAATCAATAATTAAAGCTGTCCGACTAGCAATCAATCAAATAGATAATTCATCAATAGAGATTATTCCAAGAGATACAGCCTCTAGTCCTGAAATTACTTTAAGATCAGCAAACGAATTGAGCTCATTAGGTGTAAAAATAGTTATAGGTCCAGTGTTTAATGAAAATTTAATTTATCTTGATGAATTAAGCGAGTTGATGTTTTTATCATTAACTAACAAAAACAATAATTGGTCAAAAAATATTATTAATGCTGGCATAAATGCTATCTCTCAATTAAATGCAATTAAAAAATTTATCAAATTGAAAGAAATTAAAAAAACAATATTTTTAACTCCTGATGTAAATTATAAAAATGAAATTGCACAGGCTATATCTCACTCTAAAATAAAGATAATAAAAAACTATATATACAATACTGACCCAACAAAGCTTACGGCACAAATCGAAATAATTACAGAATATAAAAAAAGAAAACAAAATCTAGAAGATGAAGTAAAAAGACTTGAAGAGTCAGATGATGTTGGTAAAGAAAAGTTAATAGAAAACTTAAAAAAAAATGATACCCTTGGAAATGTTAAGTTTGATTCTGTAATAATTGCAGATTTTGATGAAAGCTTAAAAAGTATAACAACATCATTATTATATACTGATGTTTCACCTAAAGAAAAATATCTCATAACACTCAACCAATGGTTTGATGAATCCTTGCTTAAAGAGATAAGCTCACATCCATTGTATTTTCCATCTATAAATAAAAAAAATTACGATAATTTTTCATCTGAATATTTTCAAAATTACAATCAATATCCCAATCAATTATCCTTTTTAAGTTTTGACTTGGTTGGACTTATTTATTTTTTAATTCTTCAAAATGATTCCATTATAGATAAAAAAATTTTTACTAAAAAGACTTTGTTTAAAGGGAAAATTGGAATTTTTGAAATTAAAGATAATAAAATTAATCACATCTTACATTTTTATAAAGCAGAAAATAATGAGTTTAAAAAAATTTTTTAATTTTTTGATAAGCTTTAAACCTGTGGTCTATTTTATATTTGTGGCTGGGCCTCATTTCTCCAAAAGTAGATTTTTTTCCAATAGGTATAAAAATAGGATCATAACCAAATCCATTTTCTCCCTTCATAGAACTCGAAATGCGTCCTTCAATTTTGCCAGTGGCATTTATAGTCTTTTGATTGGGTCCATAAATAGTTAAAGCACAAACAAATCTAGCTTTAATTATTTTTTTCTTCCAGTGTTTGTCCTTTTTATCTAATTCTTTGAAAATTCTATTCATCGCTTTAACAAAATCTCCTTTTTTTCCACCCCACCTAGCAGAATAGATACCTGGGTCTCCCTCTAAAATATCTATCTCCAATCCAGAGTCATCGGACAGACATATCATTTTTAATTTTTTCGAAAAATACTTAGCTTTAATTAAAGAATTTTCTTCAAAAGATTTGCCATTTTCAACTGGGCTTTTAATCTTAAAATCTGAGATGGAGAAAATTTTAAGGTTTTTAGGCAATAAGTCTCTAATTTCCTTTAATTTTCCCTTATTATTTGTGCCTATTAATAATTTTATAATTTTTTTTTTTAACATCTAGCAATTATTAATTTTCATACCATATAAGTCACAATGGAAAAAGATCAAAACATGAATAATGAAGAGACCATTAATGAGCCAAATGAAATTGACTCCGAAAATCAAGATAATGGAATTAAAAAAGATGATTCAGAGAATACTGACATAATAAAAGAAATTGGTCCCGAAGAAAAAATTTTAGAGCTAGAGGATAAACTGGCTAGAGCTTTTGCTGAAATGGAAAACCAAAGAAGACGATTTGAAAAAGAAAGAGACGACGCCTTTAATTATGGTGGTTTTGCATTTGCAAAAGAAACATTAAACTTAATTGACAACCTAGAAAGATCAAAACTAATATTGGAAAATGATGAGTTATTAAAAAATTCTGAGGCTTTAAAAAAAACTTTAGAACATTTTGATATCATAAATAAAGATATGGTTTCTATTTTATCAAAAAATGGCATTACCCCCATAGATTCTATCGGTAAAAAACTTGATCCAAACCTTCATCAAGCGATGATGGAGATTGAGGATAACCAAAAGGAACCTGGTTCAATTGTTCAGGAAATTCAAAAAGGATTTATGATGAAAAACAGACTTCTCAGACCCTCTCTAGTAGGGGTTTCAAAAAAGACTGAAAATAAAGAAGAAAAAAGTGAGGAAAATAAAGAAAATTCGGACAATTAATAATATTTGTCTGAACTTGTAGATTAAAAATTAACACTTATATGAAGGATAGAATTTAAATTATGAGCAAAATTATTGGAATAGATTTGGGAACAACAAACTCTTGTGTATCGATTATGGAGGGTAGTCAGCCCAAAGTTTTAGAAAATGCAGAGGGTGCGAGAACCACTCCTTCTGTTGTTGCTTTTACTGATGATGGAGAGAAACTTGTTGGACAACCTGCAAAAAGACAGGCTGTAACTAATCCTGAAAATACTATATTTGCTGTAAAAAGATTAATAGGAAGAAATTTTGAGGATCCAACTGTAAAAAAAGATATTGCAGCAGCACCTTTCAAAATTGTTAATTCTGAAAAAGGTGATGCTTGGATTGAAGCTAAAGGTGAAAAATACTCTCCTTCACAGATTTCAGCTTTCATTCTTCAAAAGATGAAAGAAACAGCCGAAAAATATTTGGGTCAAGAAGTAACTAAGGCAGTAATTACTGTTCCTGCTTATTTTAATGACGCCCAAAGACAAGCTACAAAAGACGCAGGTAAAATTGCTGGTCTAGAAGTTTTAAGAATTATTAATGAACCAACTGCAGCTTCTCTTGCTTATGGTTTGGATAAAAAGAAAGAAAATAAAAAAATTGCTGTATACGATTTAGGTGGTGGAACCTTTGACGTATCTATTCTTGAATTGGGTGATGGTGTATTTGAAGTTAAGTCTACTAATGGTGATACATTTTTAGGTGGAGAAGACTTTGATAACACAATTGTTGATTATTTAATTGGAGAATTTAAAAAAGACAATGGTATTGATTTAAGGACTGATAAACTGGCTCTTCAAAGACTAAAGGAAGCTGCTGAGAAAGCGAAAATTGAACTTTCTTCAGCTGAACAAACTGATGTCAATTTACCATTTATTACTGCAGACAAAACGGGCCCAAAACACATTAATTTGAAAATGACCAGAGCTAAATTAGAAGCTTTGGTTGAAGATTTAATTTCAAGAACATTGCCTCCATGTAAGACTGCACTAAAAGATGCAGGCCTTACTGCAAATGAAATTGATGAAGTTGTAATGGTTGGTGGCATGACGAGAATGCCAAGAGTGTTGGCTGAGGTCAAAAATTTTTTTGGAAAAGAACCTAACAAAAGTGTAAACCCAGATGAAGTTGTTGCAATGGGTGCTGCTATTCAAGCTGGCGTACTTCAAGGAGATGTAAAAGATGTATTGCTTTTAGATGTTACTCCCTTATCACTTGGAATTGAAACATTGGGTGGAGTTTCAACAAAATTAATTGAAAAAAATACAACAATTCCTACAAAAAAAAGCCAAGTTTTTTCTACAGCAGATGATAATCAGCCTGCCGTATCAATAAGAGTTCTTCAGGGTGAAAGAGAAATGGCCTCTGACAATAAGATGTTAGGAAATTTTGAATTAGTTGGTATTGCACCAGCCGCAAGGGGAATACCTCAAATTGAAGTAACTTTTGATATCGACGCAAATGGAATTGTTAGTGTTTCTGCAAAAGACAAGGGAACTGGAAAAGAACAAAAAATTCAGATTCAAGCTTCGGGTGGTTTAAGTGACGAAGAAATTGAAAAAATGGTTAAAGATGCAGAAGCAAATAAAGATGAAGATAAAAAGAAAAGAGAATCAGTGGATGCAAGGAATCAAGCTGACACTCTAATTCATTCAACAGAAAAAAATCTAAAAGAACATGGTGCTAAAGTTTCAGATGCAGACAAAAAAGCAATAGAAGATGCCTCATCAGCATTAAAAGAAACAATTAAAGGAACTGATATCGAAGATATTAAGAAAAAAACAGAAACTTTAGTCCAGGCTTCTATGAAGTTAGGTGAAGCAATTTATAAGTCTCAAGAAAAGAAACCGGATTCATCTAAAGATGGTGACAAAAATAGTGAGGGTAAAAAAGATGATAATGTAGTTGATGCGGACTTTGAAGAAGTGAAAGATGAAAAAGATGAAAAAGAAGTAAAAGAAGTAAAAGAAGAAAAAGAAGAAAAAGAAAAAAGCGCTTAAGACTTAAAACAACTATCATCTTAGAGTAACTTATGGCTAAAAGAGATTTTTACGACGTCTTAGGTGTTAAAAAAAACGCAAGTCCCGAAGAATTAAAATCAGCATATAGAAAATTAGCAGTAAAACATCACCCCGATAAAAATCCAGGTGACAAAACTTCCGAAGATAAATTCAAGGAAGCTGGTGAAGCATATGGTGTTCTTTCTGATCAAGAAAAAAAACAAAACTATGATAATTTTGGTCATGCTGCCTTTGAAGGTGGTGGTGGAAGACAAAGTAGTGGTTTTGGTGGGGCTGATTTTTCAGATATTTTTGAAGACTTTTTTGGAGATTTTGGAGGTGGTGGAAGGTCTGGTGGTAGAAGAAGTACTAACAATAGAGGGTCTGATTTAAGATATGATTTATCAATTACCCTTAAAGAGGCCTATGAAGGTAAAAAACAAGATATAAAATTTTCCACTACAGAAAAATGTGATACTTGCAAAGGCAATGGATCTAAACCAGGCTCTTCTCCTGACAGATGTACAGTGTGTGGAGGAAATGGTAAAGTTAGATCTAATCAAGGTTTTTTTACAGTTCAACAAACATGTCCTCAGTGTCAAGGATCCGGAGAGGAAATTACAAATCCATGTACAGATTGTAACGGTCAGGGTAATAAGCAAGCATCAAAAAATATATCCGTAACAATACCAAAGGGTGTTGATGATGGAACAAGAATAAGATTAGCAGGTAAGGGTGAGGCTGGTGCTAAAGGTGGCGCTAGTGGTGACTTATATCTATTTATCAATGTTCACTCACATGATCTTTTTAAAAGATCTGATGAAAATTTGTTTTTTGAATTTCCAATTTCGTTCGCAGACGCTGCATTAGGTACTACAATTGAGATACCTACAATCGATGGTGGAAGAGCAAAGATTAAAATACCAGACGGAACGCAAAATGGAAAACAATTTAGATTAAAAGGTAAAGGAATGCCATACATGCGTGGTAGTGGAAATGGTGATCTTTATGTTCAGGTAAATACAGAGGTTCCCATTTCATTAAATAAAGATCAAAAAGAATTACTTGAAAAATTTAGAAGAATTGAAAATGAAAAATCAAACCCAAGTATTAAAAAATTCTTTCAAAAAGCTAAAAGTTTCTGGAAAAACTAAAAGACTAATTAAGTAAAAAAGGTTAA
>Ga0308004_10000263_pt1 | contig 25385 bp, 25 predicted proteins | sample Neamet38_FD_203156 | JGI IMG/M metagenome (GOLD analysis project Ga0308004, IMG submission 203156) | Marine microbial communities from water near the shore, Antarctic Ocean - #38 | ecosystem: Environmental > Aquatic > Marine > Unclassified | place: Southern Ocean | collected 2014-06-06 | reverse complement strand
TGACGGTGTTATTACTTACGAAATGCATTTTCTACCTGATGTGTTTATACCTTGTGACACTTGTAAGGGCACGAGATACAATAGGGAGACATTAGAAGTTAGGTTTAAAGACAAGAACATTGCTGATGTCTTGGATATGACTGTTGAAGAAGGATGCGTATTTTTTGAGAATATTCAAACAATTAGATCAAAACTAATAACATTAAAGCATGTAGGTTTAGGCTATATAAAAATTGGTCAACAAGCAACAACCCTATCTGGGGGCGAGGCACAAAGAATAAAATTAGCTAAGGAATTATCAAAAAGATCAACGGGAAGAACTCTCTACATATTAGACGAACCTACTACTGGACTTCATGCCCATGATATTAAAAAACTTTTAGAAATATTACAGGCATTTGTAAATACAGGTAATACGGTCGTGGTAATTGAACATAATTTAGATGTAATTAAAACAGCTGATTGGGTTGTTGATATGGGGCCTGAAGGAGGTGTAGAGGGAGGTGAAATAATAGCAGAAGGGACTCCAGAAAAAGTTTCTGAAACAAAAGGAAGTTATACAGGTCAATTTTTAAAGGATATTTTGTTCAAAGATACAATGAAAAAAACTGCATAGTTAATTAATTATATGCTATAAGAGAATCATGGGAAATTTGCTACAATCTTTATCTAAAACCATTCACGCTTCAATTATTCTTACGGTACTACTTTTTCTCAGCTTGCATTTTTTTGGTGATGGTTTCGCATTCGATAGAATATTTTGGAGTTGGTTGTTCAGATACTTACATGTTATTGCTGGTATTATGTGGGTTGGATTGCTTTGGTATCTAAACTTTGTTCAAATTCCTTCTATGCCAAAAATCCCAGATGATCAAAAACCTGCAATATCTAAAGTTATAGCACCCGCAGTTTTATTTTGGTTTAGATGGGCTGCTTTAGCAACTATCATTACAGGATTAATTGTAGCTACGTTGAATGGTTACGTTCACCAAGCAATGACACTTGGAATTGGAAGTGGTTTTGGAAAAAATGCTGCAATTGGAATTGGGATGTGGCTTGGAATAATAATGGCTTATAATGTTTGGTTTGTCATTTGGCCTAATCAGAAAAAAGCCCTTGGCATGGTAGAATGTACCCCAGAAGAAAAAGCAAAATCAGCAAGAACTGCAATGTTGTTTTCAAGAACTAACACATTACTTTCTTTGCCAATGTTACTTTCAATGGTAGCAGCTCAAAATCTTTATTAAAAATTATATATCGTCGTCTTTTAAAAGCGTTTTTTGAGTTACCTTAAAATAATTAAGAACTGGACTTGCAACAAAAATTGAAGAATAGGTTCCTATTATAACGCCTAGTATCATTGCAAAAGAAAAACCTTTTAAAATTTCACCACCTAAAATAAATATTGAAAATAAAGCCAGTAGCGTAGTTAGAGAAGTGATTACCGTTCTAGATAAAGTTTCGTTTACAGATATATCAGCAATTTCATTGGTTTTAAATTTTGAATATTTTAATAAATTTTCTCTAATACGATCAAATATTACGACAGTATCATTCATGGAATAGCCAACTATTGTCAATACCGCTGCAACTATGGAAAGATTAACTTCAAAAGAAAGAATAGAGAAAATGCCAAGTGTAATAATTACATCGTGCATAAGTGCGATAATTGATCCAAGACTAAATTGCCACTCAAATCTAATCCAGATATAGAACAACATAGCACTTAAGGCTAAAACTATAGCCGTAACACCCTGTTTAAGAAGTTCACTACTAACTTTTGGACCAACAGTTTCCACCCTTCTAAAATTTACTGTTGAATTAATTTTTTTTGAAACAATATCTTTTAAGTCAGATATAAATTTTTCATTTTCATTTGCGTTTTTTTCAAACTTAATTAAAAAATCACCTTTTTCACCAAATTCTTTAACACTTACATCTCCTAGTTCGGGTATATTTAGCGAGCTCCTTAAGGATTGAATTTGGATATTTTTATTCTCAATTCTAATTTCTAATAAAGTACCACCTTTAAAATCTACACCGTAATTTAATCCCTTAAAAAATAAAAACATAATACTAATCAATACAGCTATTAGTGAGAAAATATTAGCAATATTAAAAAATTTAGAAAAATTTATTCTATTATTCATTATAATTTAAAATATTTACCTTCTTTGTCGTTTAAAACAATAACTGAAGTTAGGTGTCTAGCAATAAAATATGCAGAAAAGAGTGTTGTAATTATTCCTATTCCAAGGGTTACCGCAAAACCTTTTACTGGGCCTGATCCAAAAATAAATAAAATCACTGCAGCTATTAAAGTTGTAACGTTAGCATCGATAACAGTAATTTTTGCTTTATTATAACCTGTATCGAATGCATGTATAATTGATTTTTCTGTTTTCAATTCTTCTTTAATTCTTTCATAAATTAATACGTTTGAATCCACAGCCATACCCACTGTTAATATAATTCCCGCTATGCCTGGTAATGTTAAGGTTGCTTCAAGGATGGTTAAAATCCCAACCATCATGACTAGATTTGCAATAAGTGAAATATTAGAAATTAAACCAAAAATTCTATATTTAATAAACATAAATATAATAACAAGAATAAAACCAATAATTAGAGAGAAAATTCCTGCATCTATTGAGTCTTTACCTAGATCGGGGCCGACAGTTCTTTCTTCAACAATATTAATTGGTGCGGGTAAAGCACCCGATCTAAGTAGTAGAGCTAGATCTGTAGACTCTTGAAATGAAAATCCACCAGAAATAGTTCCTGTACCACCTGTGATAGATTCACGTATTTGTGGTGCACTTATTACTGAATTGTCGAGAACAATCGCAAGTCTACGACCAACATTCTCTGTTGTAATTTTTCCAAATTTTTGTGCACCTTGTCTGTCCAGAGTGAAAAGAACAATGGGTTGATTGGATTGATTGTCAAACTGTGGTTGAGCATCTACTAAATTGTCACCACTAATAACAACTCTTTTGTTTACTATAAGTTCTTCGTTGTTTTCAGATAAAATTAATTTTTCAGAACCAAAGCCATCATCTTCTGAAACAAGTCTAAAAGTCAATTGAGCTGTTTTACCAAGAAGTTCTTTCACTCTTTCAGGGTTGTCTATCCCTGGTAGCTCAACTAAGATTCTTTTATCTCCTCTTTGAAGAATAGTTGGTTCTTTTGTTCCGACATCGTCGATACGTCTTCTAATAATTTCTATAGATTGTTTTAAAACTGAATTATTTAAACTTACAAGACCAAAATTAGAAAATTTTATTATAGCTTTGTTTTGATTAAAATTTATATCTAATTCAAATTTATTATAATCAGTAATAAAATTATTAACTGTGTTTTTTGTTTGTTTAAAAAAAAGATTTTTTAATTTAGTTTGTTTTTTAATGTCAACGGTTAAAGAAATACTTTCTGGTGAAATTATAAAATCTTTAAAATTTATTTTGTTTTCGTTTAATAACTTTTTTATTGGAATTACTTTAGCTTGAAGCTTTTGATTAACTAAAGGTTTTGTGTCAATCTCTAACAGAATATACGAACCGCCTTGGAGATCTAAGCCTAAATTAACATTTTTATCTATTAGATTGTTATTCTTAAGATTTAAAGATGCAAAAAAAATAGCTGATATTAAAATAAAGTATATTGATAAAACTTTAATTTTTGTAAAACTAAGCACAAAAAAAAATTTATTTGACTTCTGATTTTTTTAGCAAGCTTGTGATTGTAGATCTAATGATCTGAACTTTGACATTATCACACAATAGAACTTCAATTCTGTCATCTTCCATAACTCTGTCAACGGTCCCAATTATTCCACCTGACGTTATAACTTCATCACCTCGTTTAAGTCCAGCCACCATAGCTAGATGATCTTTTGCTCTCTTTTGTTGAGGTCTAATTAAAAAAAAGTAAAAAATTACGAAGATTAAAATTAGAGGTATAAATTGTGCTATTCCTTGTCCGTTCATAATTCAATCTTAATTATAATATCTAGAATATTTTAACAAGAACATAATTAGAAAAAACTATATTTTTTCAAGATTGTTCATATATCTTCTTAATACAGACGGTATCGTTACTGTACCATCTTCATTTTGGTAGTTTTCAATCAAAGATATCATCAATCTACCTACCGCTAGTGCTGATCCATTTAAAGTTGAAACGAAGTTTGTTCCACTTGAAGATTTATATTTTGCATTCATTCTTTTAGCTTGAAAAGTACCACACGATGAACAGCTAGATATTTCTCTGTATTTATTTTCAGAAGGAATCCAAGCTTCAATATCAAATGTTTTTTCTGCACTAAACCCCATATCTCCAGAGCTTAAAAGAATAACTTGATATGGAATTTCTAAAACCTTCAAAATTTCTTCAGCACTGTTGAGCATTCTGTCTAGTTCGGCTAAGGAATTAGATGGCTCAACTATACTCACCAACTCAACTTTATAAAATTGATGTTGTCTCATCATGCCTTTAGTGTCCTTACCATAACTTCCGGCTTCTTTTCTAAAACAAGGGGTTGAAGCAACATATCTTAAAGGTAAATTTTTAACTTCTAATACAGATTCCCTAACAAGATTTGTTAACACTACTTCAGCAGTAGGTATAAGAAATTTTCTCTCTTCACCTTTGATTAGTTTAATTTCAAACTGATCTTCTTCAAATTTAGGTAATTGACCGGTTCCAAACATTACATTTTCATTAACAAGTAATGGAGGAGAAATTTCCTCATACGAAAATTTTTGGACGTGTATATCCAACATAAAATTGATTAAAGCTCTTTCTAATAAAGCGAATTGTGAGTTTAAAATTACAAAACGAGAACCAGAAAGTTTCGCTGAAGTTTTAAAATCAATTTGACTATTTTTTTCACCAATCTCTATATGTGACTTAATTGAAAAGCTAAATTTTTTTATAGCACCGTTTTGCCTGATCAATTTATTTGATTTTTCATCTGCACCTACAGGCACTTCATCTCTCGCTATATTTGGTATATTTGAAAGAATTGAAGAAATTTTATCTTGTGAGATAATTTGATTCTTTGCAATCTCATCTATCTCTTTACTGAGAATTTTTGATTTATTGAAATTGGTAGGGTCTTTTGATTTAGATAATAGTTTTTTTTCTTGTTCCTTTATTTCTTTTTGCTGTATCAATTCTCTATTTTCTTTATCAAAGAGAATTAAATCGTCAAAATTTATTAAACTATTTCTTTCAGATATTTTCTTCTTAAAAAAATCTAAATCTTTTCTAATATCTTTTATATTATGCATCTTGTTTTTTTTCTATAAATTTAACAGTGAGTATAGATAACTCATACAATAATAATAAAGGAAGTGCTAAGCCAATTTGGGTAATAGGATCTGGAGGAGTTAAAATTGCAGCAATTGTAAATATTATAACCACAAAATATTTTCTTCTATGACGCAAGTATTCAGAATCAATCAAACCTATGCGAGCTAAGAGACTTAAAATAACTGGTAATTGAAAACTAACACCAAAGGCAAAAATTAGTCTCATTATTAAAGACAAATATTCATTAACTTTTGCTTCTAACTGTATTGCTATTATGCCAGGTTCTGCAATTGTTTCGAAACCCAAAAAAAACTTTATAGCTAATGGCATTATTAAATAATAAACTATACATCCACCTAAAATAAAAAGTGTAGGCGTCGCTATTAAATATGGAAGTAGAGATTTTTTTTCATTTTTATATAAACCTGGTGCTATAAATTTCCATAGTTGAGTGAGAAAAAAAGGGCTGGATATAAAAAAAGCTGCAAAAAAAGCAACCTTTAGATATGTTAAGAATGCCTCGTGCAAAGCTGTAAAAATTAATCTTCTTTCTAAATTTTCAGCTAACACTACATCTGCGTATGGCTGTACTAAAAAACGATATATATCAGTGGAGAAAATATAGCAAATAATAAATAAAAATATTAAAAAGACAAATGATTTAATGAGTCTAGATCTAAGTTCTGTTAAGTGTCCTACAAAACTTCCAGTGTTATCGCTTTGATTATTTTTTTTTATCATCTCGACTTTCGTTTCTACTAGATAAAAAATTTTTATTTTTTTTAGGCTTAAAGTCTTGATTTATATTTTCGTCAAGATTAGTGATGTCGTTAATGTTAGATTGAACGTCTGAAAAATATTTTTTAACTGTACTTGACCACGTACCTAATTTTCTAAGAACTATTGGAAAATCTTTTGGCCCAATTACTAAAATAGCTATTACAACTACAATTAATAGTTCTAACCATCCAATTTGTGGCATTAAAATTAATTCTTATTAGAATTCTCTTGGTCGTCAGTTTTCTCTGAGTTGTCATTAGGCGTTTCATCAGACAGACCTTTTTTAAAACTTTTTATACCTTTAGCGACATCACCCATTAAAGAAGAGATTTTCCCACGTCCGAACAAAAGGACTACTAACACTACTACTATTGCTATTTGCCAAAACCCTGGAACCATAACTTATTATATACATAAATTTCCTATAAACAAATGCATAAAATTAATCAGAATTAGGTGTTTCGTCTATAGCCTGTTCTATATTTGAGTAAATATCCTCTTTTTTATTTTGAGACTGTTCTTTATAGAATTTTCCAGTGCCAAAAATTGAAGCATCAATAGTAACAGTATCAATTAGCCCGGCAGAACCGAGTTCCTCCACAGTTGGAAGATCTGTTAATTTTTGTATGTTAAAATGATGTAAAAAATTTTCTGTTGTAGCGTATTGAATTGGTTTTCCAATAACATCTTTCCTGCCAGCCGGGCGCACCCAATCAAGTTCAAGTAAAATTTCTAAAGTGTTAGTTCCAAACGCAACACCACGTATCTCTTCAATCTCAGATCTGGTAACTGGTTGATGATATACAATTATCGCCAAAGTTTCCAATGTTGCTTTCGATAGCTTTTTTTCTGTAGACTTTTGTAGTGACATTAAGTTTATTAAGTCCTTAGATGTTCTAAATGACCATTTTTCTTTAATACAAACTAGGTTTACTCCTCTGGTGCTATACTCTGATCTAAGTTTATCTAGAACTTTTTTAATATTACTCGTGCTCTGAACTCTTTTTTCAATTGTTTCAACGTCAAGTGGCTCCGAAGCTGCAAATAAAATAGCTTCAACTTGTCTTTCCAATTTGTTTGAGTTTTTTGGAAATTTTACAATATTGTTTAATTTCTTAATTATTTTTTTCATTTAATCTATTTTTTTAATTAGAATTTTTTCAAAAAGTTTATTTTGCATTATGTTTGTGACGCCTTGTTTTGTTAATTCTAAACTTGCAGAAAAAATACCTGCTAAACCACTTTTTCTAAGTTTATTGTTAATGAAAAAATTTTCTGGAATCAATTCTTCAATATCTTTCCAGTCAGTAATTTTAGAAAGATTATCTTTAATCTGCTTTATCCCCTCCTCTGTAGTAAAAACTGGAAGTTTTGGTATATTAATAGTTTGAAAAGCTTTCTGCATTTTTATTGTAGAATAAGTTTTTAGTAGTTCGTACAGACTAACTTTATAAGTTGGGGTGTTGATTGATTTGATCCCACCTTTAATGCCTCTATAAAAAATATTTACTCCAATCCTGTCTTTTTTAATCAACTGATCAGATAATAGTCTTATAAGTTCTAGTTTTTTTAACTGGAGTTTCAATTTTTCAGCAACTTCCAGAGCTTTAAAATCATCTTCTTCATCTTCAGGCAAAAGTAGTTTAGATTTTAAATATGCTAACCATGTTGCCATAAGTAAATATTCAGAAGCAACCTCAAGGTTTAAGTCTTTAGCTTCTTTAATATAATTTAAAAATTGATCTGCTAATTTTGTTATAGAAATTTTTGTTAAATCAACTTTTTGGGCTTTAGCTAAATCTAGTAACACCTCAAGGGGTCCAGAATAATTTGGAATTTCTATTGGGATAGCAATTTTTTTATTTGATTCCATAAAACAATTTTAGCTTAAAAATTTATAAAATTCTGATGTTTTTTTCTTTGTATGACTGTCAATATATGGTGTTTCTTTAAGTATTTTTTTTACTTCATGTGTTTTTCCAGCACAATATAAGATTAAATTACAACCAGCTTCAAGAGCAAGTCTTGCATTTTTTACTACATTATATTTAAGAGCTTTCATTGAGATATCGTCAGAAATTAAAATACCTTTAAAGCCAATTTTTTTTCTGATCACTTCTTTTAATAAAATATTTGAGTGCGTAGCATTGTTTTTTTTATCAATTTTACTATAGAGAATATGTGCTGTCATTGCAAAATGACTTTTTGTATTTTTAAAACAGTTGAAGTCATTTTTTAGTACTTTTAAAGTTTCGTTAATTACTGGTAGCTTGGCATGGCTATCGGTATTAGCCTTGCCGTGGCCAGGGATGTGTTTGATAACTGTACCTATTTTATTTTCTTTGTAAAATTTTACACATGCCTGCCCAAGTTTATTAACTGTAATTGGGTTTTCAGAATAGCTTCTATTTCCAATTATTTTATGTGTTTTTTTTTGATGCAAATCTAAAACAGGTGAGGTGTTAATATTTATACCAAAATTTAGTAATTTATTTGAAATTGAATCAATGTAACTCTTGTATATCGTTAAGCCAATTTTTTTATTTATTTTATAGATTTCACCAAAATATTTTTGATTAAATCTAGAATTATTTAAAAAGTTTGAAAGCCTTGTAACTCTGCCACCTTCTTCATCAACTAAAATTGGGTATTTTTTGTCTTTCATTATTTTTTTAATTGAGTTCGTTAACTTTTTTAATTGATTCTCTGATAAAATATTTCTCTTAAAAAGAATAACACCCCAAGGTTTATTTTTTTTAAAAATATTTACTTCTTGGGTTGTTAAAGACAATCCAGAAATACTAATAATAGCAGCTTTTCTAATCATTTTTTTTAAAAAGTTTCCAAAAATTTCTTTCATCTTTTTTGTTTATATCTTCAAACCCTGAATTAAATTCTATAACATTACTCGTGTTACTACGCAGAATTGGCAATTCTTCGATATTATTTTGAATTTTTTTCAAAATAGTTTCCCTGTTATTCTTAATTTTTTTTAATTGATTGTCTGAGAAATACACACTTCCTATAAAATAAAAGAAGGTAATAGACAATATAAACACTAACACTGATAAAGTATTCTTAATCATCACATTTTCTTAGGCAAAGAAACACCTAGTATTCTCATGCCATTTTCTATAGTTAGCGAAACAAGCTTTATAATTAATAAGGTGTTATCATTTTTTATTTTTCCATCAATAATAAATTTATAATTTAAATCTTCATTACCTTTACTCCAGTAAGAATGAAAAAGCGTTGCCAACTCGTATAAATAAAATGGTATACGATGTGGTTCAAGCTTAGTTGAGGCTGTTTCTATAACTTTTGGCCAATCTAGAACTTTTCTGAATAAATTTAACTCATGAATATTTAATTCAAAATTTTTTTCGTTAATTTTAAAAACTTTTTTTAAATTGATATCAAGCGTTCTGAATAATGATGATATACGAGCATAAGAATATTGAACGTAAAAAACAGGATTTTCTCTAGTTTTTTCTAAAACTTTATCAAAATCAAAGTCCAGCTCAACATCGTTACTTCTGTTTAGCATCATGAAGCGAACAGAATCTTTATCAACTTCTTTTAAAAACTCACTTACAGATATAAAATCTCCTGCCCTCTTAGACATTTTATAAGGTTGTCCATTTTTAAAAAGTTTAACAAGCTGGCAAACTCTGCATATTAAAGAAGTTTTACCATCTGATAATGCATTTGTTGCAGCTGTGATACGTTTGATGTATCCAATGTGGTCTGCACCTAATATATTAATTAAGTAGTTGTATTTTCTTGATACTTTATCTGCGTGATACGCAATATCATTTGCAAAATATGTCCAAGATCCGTCATTTTTTTGTAAAGCCCTGTCAGTATCATCTCCAAAAAGTGTAGATTTAAAAATTAATCTTTTAATTTTTTTCCAGTTTTTATTATCTTCTCCTTTAGGTGGGTTTAAATAGCCCTCTTCTACAAATTTTTTGCCTTGTAAATATTTGATTGATTTTAAAACTAAATCCTTTTTTACTAAAGATTTTTCTGACACAAATTTATCATGAGAAATACCTAATGATTTAAGATCATCTTTTATTAAAATCATTGAATAGTGTAATGACTTCTCACTTAATATAGGAAAAATATTTTTAAATTCAGATAAATCTATTTCAGGTTCATCCGTTAATATTTTTTTAGCAATATCAATTACGTAGTTTCCTGGGTATAAATTTTCCTTATTTACAAATTTTTCATTAAATTTTATTTCTCTTAATCTTAGAAAAACAGACTCTGTAAAATTAATTATTTGATTACCATAGTCATTAATATAATATTCTTTGGTAACAATATTCCCATTAAATTTTAAAAGATTTGCTAATACATCACCATAAATAGCACCTCGTGAATGACCTATATGCATTGGGCCCGTAGGATTTGCAGATACAAACTCTATATTGTATTTTTCTTTTTTTTCAGAACTTGATCCATATTTCTCATTAAATTCTAAAATATCTAATATTATTTTTTGATATGTTTTGGAGTTAAATCTAAAATTTATAAACCCGGGTCCAGCTATAGTTACTTCTGAAAAATCATTAAAACTTTTTAACAACAATTCTTTAATAAGATTAGCTAGTTTAATAGGTGATTGCTTTGTTTTTTTTGCTAGAACTAATGCAATATTAGACGAAAGATCAAAATTAAATTTCTGAGGAGGTATTTCAATAACAACTTCATCAAAATTTACCTTTGAATCCATGTTAAATTTCTCACAATTTTCAACAATTAAATCTTGTATTTTTTTTTTATATATATCAAAAATATTCATTTTAATGAATTGTATAGTTTAATTGCATATCTATCAGTCATGCCTGCAATAAAATCACATATGTTTCTTTCAACATTATTTTTCTGGTATGTTGATTTTTTAATAAATTTTAGAGGGTTTTTTTTAATTTTTAAAAATAAAAATTTAATAATTTTTTTTCCATAATTAGTTTTTTTTAATACATTTTTACTATGATACATTTTTTCTTTCAAAAAAAATTTTATTGAAGTATCAAATAATTGCATTTCTTTTGAGAAAGATACTAATAAATTTTTAGAATTATAAACATCATTGATTGAATTAATTTTTTGTTTTTTTATATTTTTTTTTGTACTGGAAATTATATTTTTAACCATTTCGTTTATAATACCTCTAATAATTTGTCGTAAAACTAAATCACTACCTTTTAATTTAATAAATTTTTTATGTTTAGTTATTATTTTTGAAAGAATGGGTATATTTTTTAAATCTTCAATTGTGTAAAGTTTAGCTCTAAGACCATCTTCGAGGTCGTGACTATTGTAGGCAATATCATCAGATATTGCTGCAAGTTGAGCTTCTAAAGATGGGCTTTTTAAAAAATCAATTTTTTTTTTAAAAAAATTTTCTCCCAAAATTTTATTAAATTTAACTTTATTTAAAACTTTTCCATTGTGTTTAACTAAACCGTCGATAGTTTCTACTGATAAGTTTAGACCTTTGAAATTATAATATTTATTTTCTAAAAGTGTAACTATTCTCAATGTTTGTATATTGTGATCAAAACCACCATACGATTTCATACAGTCGTTTAAAGCATCCTCGCCTGCATGACCAAATGGTGTATGACCAAGATCGTGAGAGAGACTTAGTGTTTCACATAAATCTTCGTTTAAATTAAAACATTTCGCGAGAGTTCTGGCTATTTGAGCTACTTCTAATGAATGTGTTATTCGCGTTCTATAATGATCGCCAGTAGTATTAACAAATACTTGTGTTTTATGTTTAAGCCTTCTGAATGCAGTAGAATGAATTACTCTATCTCTGTCTCTTTGATATGGAGAACGTAAAGAACTCAGTGGTTCAGAATGAATTCTTCCCTTAGATTTTATTGATACGGCTAATTTTGAGTATCTAAAAAATGATTTTTTTTGCATAAGAATAAGTAAAATTGTATAATACATTATTTGTTAAATATGACTAATAAAATTGAATTTACAGATGAAGCTAATAACCAGATAAAAAGAATTACATCTGAGCAAGGAAAAGATTGTTATTTCAGGATTTCTGTTCAGGGTGGTGGCTGTTCTGGTTTTAAATATAATTTTTCTTTTGATAGCAAAATTGAAAAAGACGATATAACTTTTAATAGAACTGTTATCGATAGTAGTTCATTAGAAATTATAAATGGCTCGATAATTGATTATCAAAAAGAAATGATTGGCAGCTCCTTTGTAATAAAAAATCCACAAGCAGCCTCCTCTTGCGGTTGCGGTCTATCTTTCTCGGTTTAAATGAAAATTGTATCTTGGAATGTCAATTCTGTAAGAGCCAGAATAGAAAACGTTCTTGACTATTTGAAAAAAGAAAAGCCAGATATATTATTACTTCAAGAAATCAAAACTGAAAATATTAATTTCCCTTCAGATGAATTTAAAAAAATAGGATATAATTCATTCGTTTTTGGACAGAAGAGCTATAATGGAGTTGCATTCTTATCAAAAATAAAAATAGAAAATATTAATCTAAACTTTATTAAAGACGACTTAAAACAATCGAGAATAATAACTGGTGACGTACAATTAAAAAAAAAAAAAATAAAACTAATTAATATTTATGTTCCAAATGGTAATCCAATAAATACAGAAAAATATGAATATAAAAAAAAATGGTTAGATAAATTTCTAAAATCAGTTAAAAAAACTTTATTGACAGAAAAAAATATAATTATTTCTGGAGATTTTAATATTATTCCTGATGAAATTGATGTTTATGACCACAATAGATATTTAAATGATGCATTGTATAAAATTGAAATTAGAAAATATTTTAGAGAATTAATAAATTATGGTTTTAAAGATATTTTCAGACAGTTAAAAAAAGATAAACAAGAATATACATTCTGGGATTATATGGCAGGGTCATGGCCAAAAAACTATGGTATGAGAATTGATCATTTTTTAGTTTCTGATAATTTGCTTGAATATATAAAGTCAATAAATATTAATCAAAAACCGCGAGGCAAAACAAAGCCATCCGATCACACTCCGATAGAGCTAGAGATTATTTAACACGACCATAGATATCTTGATATCTAACGATATCCGTCTCTTTTAATATTTTGCCCAATTGAGCCTCAACTATTTTTACTGGCTCATAATAAATATTTTCTATCCTATGAATTGTACCTCTTGGTATAAATACACTTTCATTTATTTTCTTAAAAAAAATTTTTTTTCCAATTGTAATCTTTGGTTTCCCACTGATAACGGTCCAATGTTCAGATCTATGATAGTGTTTCTGAAGACTTATCGAAGACTTTTTATTAACAATTAATTCCTTAAGCAAAAAATTTTCTCCTTTAAAAAAATTCTTGTAGTTCCCCCAAGGACGGTGGTAAGTATTTTTTTTAATATTAGCTTTTGTGGTCTTGCTTTTTATAATATTAAAAATTTCTTTCCAGCTACCGAGATCAGACCATGTTAAGTTCAGTTTAATGGAGTTAATTTCTTTAGCTTTTTCTAAAATAGCATAGTCAAAGGATATTGCTTTTATTTTGCTGAAAGATTTTTTATTTAAAATGATAGTATTATTTTTTGATTTACTTTTAATCATTGAATTTAAACAAAGATTAAATAATTTCTTTTGAAATTTCTTAGCATTATTTATGACTGAATCTTTTCTAGCCAATACAATCCCAGAATTCCAATATCCATTTTGATTAATTACATTAATAGCTTTTTTTTCATTAGGTTTTTCAATAAACTTTGAGACTTTATTAATGTTATTGTTTGTTTTTTTACTTAATAAATAACCATAGTCTGTACTAGGGTTGTTTGGCTTCACGGCAAATATAAAGATATTATTACTATTTAAGTTTAATAAATTTAATTCTAATATTCTATTGAATTTTTTTTTCTCTGGAACGTAATGGTCGGATGGTAAAAATAAAATAGGTTGATTGGTTTTAATTTCACTAGCCAAAGTAGAAGTTATTATTGCTGGTGCAGTATTTTTTTTGAACGGCTCTAATATTATTTTAAATTTTTTTATTTTTTTTTTTTTAAGAGCTTTTCGAACTAATTTTTCATAAATCTTATTTGTGCTTATAATTGGACTGTCAAAGATTGGATCTTTTATTCTTTCTAGTGTTTTTTCGATTAATGTCCATCCACCAAAGTCGATAAATTGTTTTGATGGACTTTTTTTAAATTTTGGAAAGAGTCTTGTTCCAGCTCCACCACATAAAATAACTGGTTTTACTTTCATTTAAATATCCGCGTAACACTTAGTTTCTTTTTTACCACCCGGATGTGTTGTTGCTCCTTTGTATGTAGGTCCAACAGTTTGAGCATACTTCCAAAGTGTTCCACTACCAAAATTAATTTTTTTTGGTTTCCATTTTTTCTTTCTTACTTTAAGTTCTTTAGGTGTAAGTCTTACGTTGATAGTTCCTTTGTTAGCATCAATATCAATTATGTCACCATTTTTAAGTAAAGCAATTGGACCACCTACATATGCTTCGGGGCCTACATGTCCAATACAAAAACCTCTTGTTGCACCAGAAAATCTCCCGTCAGTAATTAACGCAACCGTTTCTCCTTTACCTTGCCCATATATAGCTGCTGTTGTTGAGAGCATTTCTCTCATACCAGGTCCACCTTTAGGACCTTCGTAACGTATTACTATTACGTCACCATCTTTGTATTTTTTATTTTGAACAGCATTAAATGCTTGCTCTTCGGTGTCAAAACATCTTGCTTTACCTGAAAATTTTAAATTTTTTAAACCTGCAACTTTAACTATGGCTCCTTCAGGCGCCAGATTACCTTTAAGCCCAACTACCCCACCATCAGGAGAAAGTGGGTTGTTGTATCTTCTAATAACTTTTTGATTATCATTAAACTTAATTAACTTGAGGTTTTCTTTCATTGTTTTTCCTGTAACAGTCATACAGTTACCGTGAATGAAACCTCCTTCGTATAAAGTCTTTAAAATAATTGGAACCCCACCGGCCTCAAACATATCTTTAGCAACATATTTTCCACCAGGTTTTAAATCTGCAAGATAAGGAGTTTTTTTGAAAATTTTAGCAACATCCATAAGATCAAATTTAATTCCACACTCGCTCGCAATTGCTGGAAGATGTAATGCAGCATTTGTGGAACCACCTGTTGCAGCAACTATAACTGCAGCATTTTCTAGTGACTTAAGTGTCACAATATCCCGAGGTCTAATTTTTTTTTCTAATAAATTCATTACTGCTTTACCACTTAAATAAGAATATTTATCTCTTTCTAAGTATGGTGCTGGTGTTCCAGAGGAATATGGTAAAGCGAGACCAATTGCTTCGGACACACATGCCATAGTATTAGCTGTAAATTGACCACCACAGGCTCCAGCACTGGGACAAGCTACTAATTCTAATTCCGTAAGCTCTTTCTCGGAAATTTTTCCAGCCGAATGTTTTCCAACTGCCTCGAAAACGTCAACTACAGTGACATCTTTACCTTTGTATCTGCCCGGAAGAATTGAACCACCATAAATAAAAACGCTTGGTACATTCAGTCTACACATAGCCATCATTAAGCCGGGTAAAGATTTATCACATCCTGCAACACCAACTAGGGCATCATACGAGTGACCTCTAACAGTTAATTCTGTCGAATCTGCAATTACCTCTCTTGAAATTAAAGATGACTTCATTCCCTCATGCCCCATAGCTATGCCATCTGTAACTGTAATAGTGCAAAATTCTCTTGGAGTTCCATCCGCTTCAATGACTCCTTTTTTTACAGACTGAGCTTGTCTCATTAAAGTTGTATTACAAGGCGCAGCTTCATTCCAAGTTGACACAACACCTACAAAAGGTTTTGCGACATCTTTTTGGGTTAATTTCATTGCATAATAAAAAGACCTATGTGGTGCTTTATTAGGTCCCAAGGTTGTGTGCCTACTAGGTAGTTTTTTTTTATCAAATTTAGTCATTTAATTAATACTAGTTACAATACTTTTTAATTTAGTTTGTTCAATCTTTAAATCTTTTAATAAAACCTTATCATTAGATACGATATAATTTGGTGCTTTCCTAATAAAGTTTTTATTATTAAGTTTTTGATTCAAGGAAATAATTTTTTTTTCTAATTCATTTAACTTATTTATTAATTTATCTTTTTGAGAATTTAAGTCTATATTTGTTTCAAATTTAAGACCTATTTTCTCTTTCAGTATGATAATCTGAATTAGAGAGTTATCTTTGTCTTGTTTTGGTACAATATTATTAACTCTACCTACTTGTTTTATAATTTCTATATTGTTGTTGATGAATTTTTTAATTTTTTTGCTTTCTTTAAAGTAGACAATGTCACAATATTCTTTAGGTGGAACATTAAGTTGGACTTTGGCTGACCTTATGGCAGTAATAATATCAATAATACACTCAATTTCTTCTGAATTTTTTTTATAAGATTTAATCTTTTTTGGAGCTGGCCAGTTAGAGGTAATAAGATTCGTTTTTTCTTTCTTATCAAATTTGTTTTCACGCCAAACGTGCTCTGTAAAAAAAGGTATGAATGGGTGTAAAAGTTTAAGTATATTTAGAAGCATGAATGCAGAAAATTGTTTAGCTTCAGTGATAGATGATTTTTTTTTTGAGAAAAAAATAGGTTTCAAAAATTCTAAGTACCAGTCACAGTATGAATGCCAAACAAAATTATAAAGAACTCTGCTCGCTTCATCAAATCTAAAATCTTGAATATGTTTGTTAATTAGTTCGTTTGTCTTATAAAATTCTGTATAGATCCAATGATTAATCTTTAGTTTTATTTTTTTTACATCAGTTTTTTTATTATATTTACATTTATTTATTTTTAAAAAATTATTAGCACTCCATATTTTGGTAATAAAGTTTCTATATCCTGTAACTCGATCTTTAGATAATTTAACATCACGACCAGGTGAAGCCATAGAAATTAAAGTAAACCTTAAAGGATCCGCACCATATTCATTAATTAATTCCAATGGATCTATAACATTACCTTTTGACTTTGACATTTTGTGTCCTTTTTCGTCTCTAACAAGTGCATGCACATAAACTTTTTTAAAAGGCGTATCCTTTAAGAAGTGATTTCCCATCATTAACATTCTTGCAACCCAAAAAAATATTATATCAAAACCGGTAACTAGAACTGAAGTAGGATAAAATTTTTTTAATGAATTTGTCTTTTCTGGCCAGCCAAGTGTAGCAAAAGGCCAGAGCGCTGATGAGAACCAAGTATCTAGAACATCTGTTTCTTGCGTTAATTTAAAAGTTTTATTTTTATAATGATTATTTGCTAAAGTTTTAGCTTCTTGTTCGCTTTCTGCTGTAAATATTTTTCCATCCTGCCCGTACCAAACGGGAATTCTATGGCCCCACCAAATTTGTCTTGAAATACACCACGGCTCAATATTGTTCATCCATTGATAAAAAGTATTAGTCCAATTTCCTGGGAAAAAAATTGTTTTTTTTGTTTTTACTGTTTGAATTGGTTTTTTTGAAAGTGATTTAGCGTCTACAAACCACTGCTCGGTTAATAGAGGTTCTATTATTGTGTTAGACCTGTCTCCATAAGGTACTTTGTTTTTAATACTCTCTATTTTCTCTAGTACATTTAAATCTTTAAGCTGACTAATAAGTTTTTTTCTTGCCTCAAATCTATCAAGACCTACATAAGATTTAATTCCATTCTTATTAATTCTTCCATTTTTTTCTAATATATTAATTATTTCTAATTTATTTCTTTTTCCAACATCGTAATCATTAAAGTCGTGTGCAGGAGTAATTTTAACAGCACCTGTTCCTTGATCTGGATCAGCGTAGTGATCTTCGATAATTTTAATTTTTCTGTTAACAATGGGGACTATTACAAATTTTCCAACAAATTTTTTATATCTCTCATCTTTAGGATTAACAGCTATAGCGGTATCACCCATCATTGTTTCTGGTCTTGTAGTTGCTATTGTAATTTGATCTTTTGAATCAACGATAGAATAATTTATGTAATAAAGCTGTGATTGAACTTCATTTTGTACAACTTCCAAATCTGAGATTGCAGTTTGCAATTTAGTATCCCAATTAACTAATTTCTTATCTTTGTAAATTAATTTCTTATTATAAAGAGATACAAAAACTTTTGTTACCGCTTTGGACATCTCATTGTCCATTGTAAATCTAGATCTTGACCAGTCACAAGAACAACCAAGTTTTTTTAGCTGCTCAAGAATTTGACTACCTGATTCATCTTTCCATTTCCACACCTTCTCAAGAAACTTTTCTCTACCAATTATATTTTTATCTAAATTTTCTTTAGATAAATTTTTTTCCACAATTGCTTGCGTTGCTATTCCAGCGTGATCTGTTCCTGGTTGCCATAAAGTTTCATATCCGTTCATACGATAATATCTTATCAAAACATCCTGAAGACTATTATTGAGAGCATGCCCCATGTGGAGTTTACCAGTAATATTAGGAGGTGGGATAACCATTGAAAAAGTTTTTTTAGATTTTTTTATGATTGGCTTAAATAAGTTATTTTTTTCCCAAAAACTGTATATTTTTTTTTCTTGAATTAAATGATTGTATTTAGCAAATTTCATAAAGTAATATTTTAAAATTTTATTAAAGATTTTATATCAAACGAATGCGCTTCTTAAAATCATAGATTTTCCTTTAATCAAACAATTAAATGATTTAAGTACATTTATATGTACATAGAACACATTAAATTAAATTTATGTTAGATAAAAATCAAATCAATTACTTTAATTATCAAAAAATTGAAAATAAAAAATTTTGGAAAAGGCTTGGTGGTAAGCCGGATTTAAAAGGGAAAGCTGTTCTAGATTTTGGTTGTGGTTACGGAGCATTGTCTCTTGAAATAGCTCAATCGGAAGCAATTTCAATTAACGCTATTGATCTTGAAGAAGATGCTCTAAAATTTGCTAGAGAAAATTTAAAAGAAAATTTCAAGAGTTTAGAAAAAAAAGTTGATTTTAAAAAAATAAATATATTAGATAATAAAATTGATCAAAAATTCGATATAATAGTCTCAAAAGATACTTTCGAACACACTCAAAATTTATCGGACGTTTTGATGAAAATGAATCAACTATTGAATAATGGTGGTAAGGCTTATATTGGCTTTGGGCCTCTTTATAATTTCTACAATGGAGATCATGGTAGAACGCTTATGTATCTACCTTGGTTCCATTTACTTTTTTCAGAAAAATTTATAATAAAAAGAATTAATAAAAAAAAGAATATTGATATCGATCGAATACAAGATTTGGGATTAAGTAAATACTCATTAAAAGAGTATGAAAATTTTTTTAAAAATTCTCCTTTTAAGATAAAATATTATATAACAAATCAATCTGATCATCCTATTTCAATAATATTTAATATATTAAGTAAATTTAAATTATTTAGAGAATATTGTACGTATAATATTTATTGCATTTTAGAAAAATAACTATCACTTTTGTGGATAGCGAGAAGCTCTCCTCCGTTAAAAAATTTTAAAGAAACTTTAACTAATTTTTTTTTATTAAAATTAAATAAAATATAATTTCTTTTTTTAAAAAATTTATAAATTTCTTTTTTTTTTCTTGTAACCTCACAATAAAAAATAGGTTTATATTTTTTTATCGTTTTTTTTGTGGAACATAAAATCTCATATTCAGCACCTTCTGCATCAATTTTTATAAATTTAACATCTTTAATAACTTTTTGAGTTACTACTAGGTCATCTATTTTATAGGACCGCACAAAAAAACTTTCTGCTTCTTTTCCTTTAGGAAGTTTATCTGCAAAAGAAACATTTTTAATTATGGAAAAGTATCCCATTTTACTTACTTTATAGATTAATGTTTTTAATTTTTTTTTATTTGAAACAATTCCATTGATAAAATTAATTTTTGTTTTTTTATTTAATGTCAAAATCTCTTTGAAATCATCTATGGCTTTAGATAGAGGGTCTACACATAAAGCTTTACCTTTAAAATCTTGAAGGCCTAATAAATAAAGTGAAAAAAATCCTCTAGAGCAACCAATATCAATAAAATTAAATTTATTTGGAAGAACGTCTTGGCCAACAAAAAAAAATTTATCGTAATACTCTCTTAAAATATACTGACCTCTACCACCTAGGCCACTCTCTATGTATGGTTTATAGTTATAATTAAATTTTGAATTTTTTATGGCAACTTTATAATTAATTTTAAACTTAAGTAAATCTGCTAAGACTACTTTTGTTATTAAGAAAGCAGATCTGAAAGGTCTCTCCGTCAAACACCCTGTGCTATAAGGATATATAAATTTTTCTAACATAAGTTATTAATTAAAATATTAAATTTACATACTATTTAATCTATACTTTAAATTATTTCAAAGAATATCCATTTGACTTTATCAAGAGCTATTTCATGCGCCGTTTCAGGGTAGCTGGTAGTTCATTTTCAACTCATAACCATTATTGATTAAATAATCTCTGATGGTATAAAGTCCAGTAGTTACCTAAGTCTTGACCAAGGTAGACCTAGATGGCCACGTGGCGGAATGGTTACGCAGAGGATTGCAAATCCTTGTATCCCAGTTCGATTCTGGGCGTGGCCTCCAATTTTTTATACTGAATTTAAATTTCTTCAATGAATATAATAATTTGTCCAAGTAGTACCAAAACTTATAATTTTAAACTTAGTTAATAGCCGTACTTTTTATTTTTTAATTCAATGGCTCTTGAATATTTACTGAAACGAACAAAGTGAAATGGAAAACTTTTTATAAGATCGTCAAGTTCGTGATTTTTATATTTAATTTCAATCACATTATAAGGCTCGATATGTAAAAAATTAGAAATTTTACCAAATTTTACTCTTCTGTAAACAATGTTTCTATCAATAGTTAGACGAATTTTTTTTAGAGAATAATAAATTCTTTTATATGTAACGCAAATGACAGGATAACATGGTCCATAAGAAATATCATTTATCTTAAAATTGAATAAATTAATGTTTCCAGTAGGTTTAGTTTTTTTATACCTTCCTTCGGCACTTGAAATCTTCATTTCTAAATTATTATTCTTTTGATCAAAAGCAGGGTGATTATTGTAATTTCTAATTCTAATTTTTTTTCTAGGTACAGAACCCTCAACAGAATCATTATACATAGAAAAATTTTTATTGTCCAAATAAAGAGAATTTATACTTCTTTCCGGATGCAAAATTTCTCCATTATTTTGTAGTATCCACTTTTTCAATATATCTAATTTGTTTTTAGAAATTATTGATTTTAATTCTTTTCTAAAGCTCAAAATTATTCTTTCTTGTTTGTTCTCAATTCATTATTTTTTAATATTTTTTTTTATAGAGAATTTTAGAATATATATCTGCATTTGTCCTTGTATGATAATTTTCACATTCTAAGTTTTCAACATAAATAAATCCACCGTTATATTCTTTTTTCTTATTATATGCGGATAAACAAACTTTTGAGTTTTTTAAACTTGCTTGATTTAGACTAACTTCAGAGCTGTCTTTTGATGCCAACCCTATATTTGCATAGTCAACAATAATTTTATTCATTTTAACAAATGATTTTTCACCAACAGATAGGGCTTTATCTGTGCATTTCTTAAGAATTAATGTTCCTAACATATAATTGCCAGAGGAAAAATCTACACAATCATTATAGGCAGTAGTTGCAAATATATTTTTGATTGATAAATTTGAAAAATCTACATCCAAGCCATCGGATGAACTATTGTTTACAGAAATTGAATCAATATTACCATTACTTCTAACTATGTTGATTGAATCTTCACACGGACTATTTTTTGATGATATGTTAACCTCATTAAATTCAATCTCATAAAAATTCAAACAACCAGTAAGATTATTTAAGTAGTCATAATTATTATTTGTATCTTTAATTTCGGAACTAATTTTTCCATTAAAATTGATTTTCCATTTATTTAATTTTCCGCCAAGGAATAATATCTTACCGTCGTTCTCAAGTTGGTTTATATCAATTTTTTTATCTTGTTCGTTCACAAAAACATTCATATTTTTATAAAAAATTTTAGTTGTTTTTATTTCATCTAAAAATTTCCACCCATTGTTAAAAAAATTAAATTTTTCTTGGTTCACCTTCAAATTGTTAAATAAAAAAATCATATAATCAGATGTGTTTATTTTTCTTTTAAGAATGCTAAACTTTTGATTGGTTGCTTGATTTAAAATTTTAAAATACTCAATCTCATCAACATTTATTGTTTTGCAATTTTCTAAGTTAAAACTACATATAAAAAATTGTTTTTTTCTATAATCAGTAAGTAAAAATTTTATAATTTTACCTTTTTTTGCATTTTTTTTAAAAAAATCATTTTTTAAATCTGCTATATTTTCAATTTTGCTCAAAGAATCTAATAAACTTATTCTAGATACTATTTTATCTATTGTGTCTTTTAGCTGGTTGTAGGTAATGTCAAGACCAGATTTTTGTAATGAGATTAAAAAGGATTCTAAATCTAAATTATTAACTCTATAGATTGCATTTTTTGCTCCCATAACTGCGTCATAAGGAATAGAAAAAATACTATTAGCATCAATTTTGGTACCAGATTCTTTTTCTAAAATTTTAGACTTACCATCGTAATAAATTGGTAAATAAGATTTACTAAATACGTCGTAATAAAATCTTCTGTCATCCATAGATAAACCGTGTGATGCATCCACACCATATGATAATGCGTCAAATGTATTTAATATTTTGGAATTTTTTTCGGAAAAATATTTATCTGAAAAGATATAAAGTTCATCAGAAGTTGGGTGCTTTAATTTATAATTTTGATTGTACAGGTATAATTTATTTAAATTGGACAGTGCTTCTAAACTAGCTAATGAATTACTGTTATTTTTTTGTGAAAAATTTTTATTTAATATTTTGGCAAAACTAACATCAGGAAACTTTTCTTTTTCCTTGCCTGCTATACTAGCGGTAAATCTTTCATCTCCTTCTAAAATAGGTCCTTCTCTATAGAATGAACTTTCCAACAATTCTTTTTTAATATCTTCTTGAAAAATATATTCGTAATTAATGTTGTTTATTCTTGCGTTTAAAAAAAATGTTTTTGGAGAAATAAATCCTAATTTTTTAAATAAATTAGCAACAAATACTTCATTTTTACCAAATCTAGCTTCCTTTAAAAAAAGTTTAAATTGTGTAACGTTAAATATATTGCCATCTAATAATTTTATTTGAAGACTTGATATCGGTACACCTTTTTTCCAATTTACATGCCACCAGTAGTCCCCTGTAAGACGAATTTTAGCTTTGAATTTACATTTTTTGTAATTTTTAAATTTAATAAAAATATTTGCATCAAATTTTTTTTTAGATTTTTTATTTATTCTAAAATTTGACCAGTTTTTGTGTTCACTTTCATTTCTTTTTCTTTCAAGATCTTTATGAACGTTAAATAAGTTTTTAATCCATTTTTTGTTCTTTGAAAATTCTATTGAAAAATTATCGATTACTAATTCGTCTACTTCACTAGGTGAGATATTGCTATAACAAGTGTTCTTTGCGTAATTATTTAAAATTACTTCTTCTGCAAATAAATTTTGACAGAAGAATGTAAATAAAAAAAAAAGAAATAAAGTTTTTTTACTGTCCATACCTTGCTTGAAGGTCCTCTATATCTGTTTGATTTTCAACCTGTTTTTTAAATTCATCTAACTCTTTTTTGGTAGCAAAAACTAGTTCATAGTTAAAAACCTGATTTTTTTTATCTATATTTAATTCATTCAACTTTGGATGATTTTCAATTATTTCTATATTATTTTTAGCTCTTATTTGAAGAATATTTAGTTGATTACCTTCTTCAAAAGAATAAGAAAATATTTTTTTTCCTCTTTTTTCAAAAAAATCATCTGCAAATTTAAATATAGTGATTGCAGAATTCATTATTACGGTTAAGCCAATTCCATATTTATAGTTAATGGCCATGGCAATTCCTATAGTAATTAATCCAAAAAAAATTACTAACTCAAAAGGATTTTTTACAGGATTTCGAAATCTAACAATTGATAATGCTCCTATCATTCCTAGTGATAGAGCTATATTGCCGGCTATTAAAGTTGTTATAACCAAAGTAATGGCTGGTAATAAAGAAAAAGTTAGATTGTAATGATATGTTTGAGACCAAAGCTGTTTTGCGTATCCCAGGGAGAATCTAAATGATAATCCACAAAAAATAGCTGCCAACGTTAGTGCTAAAAATTCTAGATTTGAAACTTGATTCATTGATATTGGGTTTAAAAGTTTTACGTTAATTTAGTAGGTTCTAATAATGTTAGCAACTAATTTTAAAAAATTATTTATAGCTGAATTATTCGTAAAAAGCCATGAAACCAATGTTTACTTCGTTATCAATTTGATTTATTAAGTTAGCTATTATTCCTCGGTAGCTCAGTTGGTAGAGCAGTTGACTGTTAATCAATTGGTCGCAGGTTCGAGTCCTGCCCGAGGAGCCAACTTAACCGGTCTTTTCTAAACCTTCAACGTTTCCAAGTATCTTTAAAATTTTTTCTTTTTCTTCGCTGGATAGGTTGGTAAAAATTGAAGTTAAAAATGAAAAATTTAAATTGCCAGAAGTATCATTTGTAGAGTTAATATCTTTATAATCTTTATAATCTTGGAAAAAATAAGTGATTGGTAGTTTTAAAAACCGTGACAGTTGCATCAAACGTGTAGAACTTACACCGTTAGTTCCTTTTTCATATTTTTGTATTTGCTGAAATGTTACGTTAATTGCTTGAGCTACTTTTGTTTGTGTTAAACCTAAAGATTGCCTACGCATCCTAAGTTTTTTTCCTAAATGTATATTAAAATTTTCTTCCATGTAAACTCCCCAGTTACAATTAATTAATAGTAAAAATTTATTTTTTGCAAGAATTAAAAATAATAAATTTTATTTTTTTTACCCTAAAATTAGGCTAATTATCTGATAAAATACATTGACAAATGTAAATATATTAAGAATGAAGTGGATGTTAGTTATAATTTTTTAGTCTGTATTCCCAATAACCAGTTTTATCAAAAGCGGCTTTCAACCATATTTTAGTTTTTTCATCGTACCAAACATCTGTATTTAATCTTTTGTTTTCATTTAAGGTTTTGTCGCTTGAAATAAAATTAAAGCGTAATGAGTTGTAGGTTTTTCCATATAAAGTTAAT